>Ga0206874_1047_pt1 | contig 33635 bp, 32 predicted proteins | sample Alteio_BWOrgCont_12_FD_152629 | JGI IMG/M metagenome (GOLD analysis project Ga0206874, IMG submission 152629) | Enriched cells from forest soil in Barre Woods Harvard Forest LTER site, Petersham, Massachusetts, United States -... | ecosystem: Environmental > Terrestrial > Soil > Temperate forest >...
TAATCTATTCATTTTACTTTGATTTCACCGATTAGTTTATGATTCCACCGATTATAATTCTTTTACTGCCTGTTTGAATTGACGTCCACGATCCTCATAGTTTTTGAACAGGTCGAAACTTGCGCAAGCAGGTGAAAGCAATACCGTATCGCCTTTTGTTGCCAGGTGATACGATGTTTGCACCGCTTCTTCTGCCGACATGGTGTTTACGATGATGTCCACCACATCCTCAAATGCCCGGTGAATGCGCTCGTTATCTTTGCCCAGGCAAACAATGGCTTTTACTTTCTGCTTAACAAGCTCTTTCAACATACTGTAATCATTCCCTTTATCAACCCCGCCGAGTATCAATATCACATCGCTGGTCATGCTTTCCAAGGCATACCATGTGGAGTTCACGTTAGTGGCCTTCGAATCATTGATGAAGCTGATGCCGGATATTTTCCCAACCGACTCCAGCCTGTGTTCAATGTTTTTGAAATTACCCATGCTCTCCCTTAGGGTTTCGTTGCGTAATTCCAGCACTTTGGCTACAATACCCGAGGCCATTGAATTGTAGATGTTGTGCTTGCCTTGCAGGGCCAGTTCGTTAATTGACATTTGAAAGTGTTGTTGGTGTACGTTTATGACAATATTGTCCTTATCGAGATATGCTCCCGTTTCAATCTTTTTTTCTATAGAAAATGGCAGCATTTGCGCCGTAAAACTGCGTGTTGCCATGCCTTTTATCGTCTCAGGGTCATCGGCACAATAAATAAAATAGTCGGCCCCGGTTTGATTTTGTGTGATGCGGAATTTTGATGCCACATAGTTTTCCATCTTGTACTCATAGCGATCAAGGTGGTCGGGCGTAATATTCAGCAATATGCCAATATCAGCTTTGAACTCGTACATATCATCAAGCATAAAGCTGCTTAGCTCAAGCACATAGTAATCAAACTCTTCGGTAGCCACCTGGTAGGCAAAGCTTTTGCCTATGTTACCCGCCAGGCCAACATTCAGGTCGGCAGTTTTAAGGATATGATAGGTTAAACTGGTGGTAGTGGTTTTGCCATTTGAACCGGTTATGCCTATAATTTTTGCTTTGGTATACCGCCCGGCAAACTCTATCTCCGAAATAACCGGGATATTCTTTTCCTTCAGCTTCTTTACTATGGGGGTCTTATCGGGTATACCCGGGCTTTTTATTACTTCAACGGCTTTCAATATTTCAGCTTCAGTGTGCTGTTTCTCCTCAAAAGGAATTTTCCAATCCAACAACTGCTTTTTATAGTTATCTGCAATGGCGCCAAAATCTGATACAAAAACATCATACCCTTGCTGTTGGGCAAGGTATGCCGCACCCACACCGCTTTCGCCGGCGCCGAGAATAACCAAACGCCCCCCCGCCCCCTGAAGGGGGAGTTTTTGATTAGCGTGTTTGTTGTGAGTACTCATATTATTTAAATCTCTTTTATTCCTCCCCCTTTAGGGGGCCGGGGGGTTATCTCAACTTCAATGTTATGATCGTCAATATGGCTAACAGGATACTTATGATCCAGAACCGCGTTACGATCTTTGCTTCATGAAAGCCCTTTTTTTGGTAATGGTGATGCAGCGGCGCCATTAAAAATACCCTGCGTCCCTCGCCATATCTTTTCTTTGTGAATTTGAACCATGATACCTGAATAATAACCGACAGGTTCTCGATCAAAAACACGCCGCAGAGCAGGGGCACCATCAATTCCTTACGTATCATGATGGCGAATACGGCTATTATGCCGCCTATGGCCAAACTACCTGTATCGCCCATAAATACCTGTGCGGGATAGGAGTTATACCACAGAAAACCTACACATGCCCCTACAAACGCCCCGGCAAATACCACCAGTTCGCCTGAGTTGGGTATATACATTATATTGAGGTAATCGGCTATTACCGTGTTACCCGATACATAAGCCAGGATAGCCAGTGTAATGCCTATAATGGCCGAGGTGCCCGTCGCCAGGCCATCTATACCATCGGTAATATTGGCCCCGTTTGATACCGCCGTAATGATCACAATAACAAATACCAGGAAAACGATCAACGAATAATGATCATCGGCCCCAACAAATTTTAGCACCTTGGCATAATCAAACTCATTGTTCTTATAAAAAGGCATAGTGGTTTTGGTGGATTTAATATCCTGTGTATAAACCTGCGTTTTGCCCTTCATGTGGAAACCTACCGGCGCATCGATGGTAACCGGCAACTTTACTTCCTGGCGGATGATAATATCGCTGTTGAAATACATCGTCCAGCCAATAAACAGTGCCAAGCCTACCTGCCCCGTAATTTTGAACCTGCCTGCCAAGCCCTCTTTGTTCTTTTTGAATACTTTGATGTAATCATCCAAAAACCCGATAGCGCCCAGCCAAACGGTGGTTACCAGCATCATGATAATGTATATATTATCAAGCTTGGCAAACAATAGTGTTGGCACCAGTATGCCTAAGATGATGATGAGGCCGCCCATTGTTGGCGTGCCTGCTTTTTGCATCTGGCCTTCTAAACCTAAATTCCTTACCGTTTCGCCAACTTGTTTAAAGCGCAGGTAATCTATCAGCCTGCGGCCATATACTGTGGTAACAATAAGCGATACAATTACCGCCATAGCCGTACGGAAGGTGATGTACTGAAATACACCCCCACCCGGTATGGTGAAATTTCTATTTAGGTAGTTAAAAAGGTAATACAGCATCGCTTTCTAATTAATGTGCAGATATGCAAATGTGCAGATGTGCAGATTTTTTTATGTTTTGATTGACTAATTGATATTCTTCTCTTATTTATAACTTATATTTTTCTTCATTTGCACATCTGTATATCCGCACATTTGCACATCCTACAATTCCATTATCTTAAACTGGTTCACTAACTCTTCCATATCGTCAAAATGGTTTTTCACGCCATTTATCTCCTGATATTTTTCGTGGCCCTTGCCGGCTATCAATATAATATCGCCCGGCTTTGCCAAATGGCAGGCGGTTTTTATCGCTTCCCTTCTATCAACAATGCTTAGGGTATATCTTTTAAAAGCGGCATCAACGCCTGCTTCCATATCCTTAATAATGCGGGCAGGGTCTTCTGAGCGCGGGTTATCCGAAGTAAGTATCACCTTGTCGCTCCATTCACAGGCCACTTTGGCCATTATCGGGCGCTTGGTTTTGTCCCTGTCGCCACCGCAGCCAATAACGGTTATCACCTTTTCATTACCCTTGCGTATATCATGAATGGTACTCAATACATTCTGCACCGCATCGGGCGTGTGCGCATAATCAACTATACCAATTATCTTATTCGCCCCAACTATGTATTCAAACCTGCCTTCGGCACCGGTTAGTTTGCTTAAAATGGTTAATACTTTGGCCCGGTCCTGCTCCAATAACATGGCAGCAGCGTAAACTGCCAGCAAATTGTAAGCGTTAAAGGTGCCCACCATTTTAAACCATACGTCTTCGTTATCAATTTGCAATAACAGGCCGCCAAACTGGTTTTCCAGTATGCGGGCCTTATAATCAGCCATGTTTTTAAGGCCGTAAGTTTTTTTGTAGGCCGATGTATTTTGCAACATTACATTGCCGTTCTTATCGTCGACATTGGTTAATGCAAAGGCATCTTTTGGCAGACCGTCGAAAAATGCTTTTTTTGCTTTCAGGTATTCGGCAAAAGTTTTATGATAATCTAAATGGTCGTGCGTTAAGTTGCTGAATATGCCTCCGGCAAACGTTAAACCCGCAATACGATGCTGTGCAACCGCGTGCGAGCTTACTTCCATAAAGCAATAATCACAGCCTTTGGCCACCATTTCATCCAGCAGCTTATTCAGTTCAACCGGGTCGGGAGTAGTATGGGTTGATGGGATCACCTGTCCGTTTACCTGGTTCTCGACTGTTGAAAGCAACCCGCATTTATATCCCAGATCGCGGAATAGCTGGTAAAGCAATGTGGCAATGGTAGTTTTTCCGTTAGTGCCGGTTACGCCTACCAGCTTTAATTTAGCCGATGGGTTATCGTAAAAATTAGCGCTCACTATCCCTAACGCGATGGCCGAATTAGCTACCATGAAAAAGTCGACCGCGGTGGCTGTGCGTGCAGGCAGATCTTCACAGATAACCGCTACCGCGCCATCTTTTATGGCTTTGTCAATATAATCGTGCCCGTCAACAACTGTCCCTTTAATAGCGACAAATAACGAACCCGGTACAACCTTGCGCGAATCAAACACCACGGCGCTTATTTCCGTGTCGGCACTGCCCTGTAGTTCAGTGAATGCAAGCCCCTCTAATATGTCGCTCAAATACTTCATTGCAATTCAATTGTTATTTTTGATCCTTTAGGTATCAGGCTGCCACCTGTTACCGATTGTTCGGTTACCGCTCCACTGCCCCTTACCGTTACCTTATAGCCCGCGTTACCCAAAACATACAGCGCGTCGCTAAGATCCATCCCCATTACCGATGGCACTGTACCGCTTTTGTATGTTGTTTCCTGGAAAGCTATACCATTAGTAGTATCAACGCCGCTGGCTGCCTGATTATTTGAGGCATACAGCGCCTTAATATTTAACTTGCTGTAAACCTGGTGCAAGGCTTGCATATTTCCCTTTTTAACAACAGGCATGGTGGTATTACCCACAAAATGAGTTGCAGGCGCCTGGTTAATACCCATATCGCTGGCATAAACCCTATCGGCAATTTGCCTGAACACCGGGCCCGCTACCAATGCAGCCAAATAAGCCCCCTGGGTTGGGTGGTTGATCACCACTATCATTGAATATTTAGGGTGATTAGCCGGGAAATAACCGCAAAATGATGCCTGGTAGGTTTTATTCACACCATAGCCCGATGAACCGTTAGCTATTTGCGCGGTACCTGTTTTACCTGCTACCGAATACAAATTATTTTTAATTACGTTTTTACCGGTACCTTCCAGCACAACACCTTCCAGCATACTTTTCATTTTACCCAGTGTTTCGTCTGAACACATTTTTGGGTTGATTACCCTGGCCTGGAATTGTTCTATCGTATTGCCCATACGCTGTATCTCCCTAACAAATATTGGCGCGATCAGCTTACCATTATTGGCTATACCGTTATACAAGGTGAGCATTTGCAGCGGTGCAATTTTCATTTCATAACCATAAGCCATCTGTGGCAAGGTTAATTTACTCCAGCTGCGTGCTGATGGATCCTTTACCAGCGGCTGCGCTTCGCCCGGTATTTGCAGGTCGAGCCTGTCATTTAAATGCAGGTTATTGCGCAGGTTATCAGTAAACTCCCTGGGGTCGTCGCTATAATGCGATGAAACATATTTTACCACCGCCACATTCGACGATTCCTCAAAAGCCCTTTTGGCCGTCATTACATAATTACCTTCTTCCGCATCCCTGAACGTTTTCAGCAGCTTGCCTTTGTAATACATATCATACCTTCCATTTTCAGCATCAACCAATGTATTGGTATCAATTTTATGCTGATCGAACATAGTCATATAGCTGGCCAGCTTAAATGTTGAACCCGGATCGGCCGCATTGCTGATGGCATAATTATATTTTTCCTGGTAATCGCCATCCTTAGTGCGGGTAAAATTGGCAATGGCCCGCACCTCGCCGGTTGCAACCTCCATCAGCACCACACAACCATAGTCGGCCTGACTGGCTATCAGCTCCTGTTTTAAGGCGCTTTGGGCAACATCCTGGTAATTCACATCAATGGTTGAGATAATATCGGCACCTTCTTTTGGCGGCACTTCATCATCTTCGTCATTCACCGGTATCCAGGCGCCACCGGCAATACGCTCAACTAAACGCTTGCCATTCTCGCCATTAATATAATTTGCGAAGGCTCCTTCAAGGCCAACCGCGTTTTTAACGTTCTCATTCTTATAGCCTATGGTGCGCGCGGCCAATGATTTAAACGGAAGTATGCGCTTATTCTGCTCCACCACAATCAATCCGCCACGATACTTGCCCAGGTTAAATAACGGAAACTTGCGTATCATCTTCAACTCCTGGTAAGAAACCTTGCGCCTTATCAAGAGGTAGCGCGCGCTGTCGCGGCGACCATCGCGCAACATGCGCGAATATTCCCTTTCGCTTTTATCAGGATATAATTGCGCTAATTTTAATGCCAGCGAATCAACCTTGCCATAAAATACTTTATCATCGGCTATGCCACCGGCTATCATGTCCATATGCAGTTCATATTCGGGCACCGATGTAGCCAGCAGGCTGCCATCAACCGATATAATATTGCCACGGGCCGCCTCAACTGTTTCATAGCGGGTTGATAATTTAACCGACATGGCCTTCCATTTTTTACCCTGCACAAACTGCACACGGCACAACTGGAACACCACGGCACCAGCCAATAACAATATCAGCCCGAATGCCAGGTAAACACGGAGTAATATGTTGGTTCTAATGCTCATTGCCCGTCTCCTTCCTGTACTACTATTTTCTGCGGTGGCTGTAACGATTCCTTAATACCTAAGGTATCGGCACGCTTTTGAACTTCACTTAATGTACTTTTAAATGCCAGGTCGGCTTTGGTCGATTTATAATCCCAGCTTAGCTCCTTCACCTCTTTGGTTATTTTATCAATATCGCGTATGTTGGTTTCGGCCAGGTGGCGATTACCAATGTATATCATGCCCAAAAAAGCCACGTAAAGCACAAAAGGAAGGGCACCGGTAGCCTGCTCAGCGCTGATAAAGCCCCTGGCAAAAAACTGCGTTAAAAAGTTATCAGGAATGTCTTTTGCAGGCATTTCCTTTACGATAAGCTTTTGCTCAGCTTCTTCCTCTTCCTGAATTTCTGTGCGTAAACGATTGGTCATTTTTTTACAGCTATTCTCAATTTCGCGCTCCGCGCCCTGTTATTATTAGCTATCTCTTCTGCCGATGCTGTTATAGCCCCGCGACTCACCGCCTCGAAAGGTTTTTGGTCGTTCCCATAAAAATCCTTCTCCACCTCACCGCTGAACTTGCCCTTTGCGATAAAATTCTTTACCAGCCTGTCCTCCAGCGAATGATATGACATCACCACCAGCCTGCCACCCGATACCAGCACCTCGGCTGATTGCACTAAAAAATCTTTCAATGCCTCCAGCTCCTGGTTAACCTCGATACGCAGCGCCTGGAAAACCTGCGCCAGGTATTTATTTTCTTTTCCTTTCGGGATACGCGCCGATATTACATTCTTCAGGTCGACCACAGTAACTATGGGGGCGCTCAACCTTGCCACCACAATGGTATTTGCCAGCGACTTTGCATTTTGTATCTCGCCGTAAATACCGAAAATGCGGTGCAGTTCGGCTTCGGTATAATTATTTACCACATCCTTAGCACTTATGCCCGACGAACGGTTCATGCGCATATCCAACTCGGCATCAAAACGAATGGAAAACCCGCGTTCGGCCTGGTCGAACTGGTACGATGAAACACCCAGGTCGGCCAGTATGCCATCAACGGGGATAGCATTATGCAAACGTGTAAAGTTTTTCAGGTAACGGAAATTCTGGTCAATAAAAACAAAGCGACTGTCATCTATCACATTTTGCTGCGCGTCGGCATCCTGGTCAAATGCCAGCAGTTCGCCGTCTTTGCCCAAATGCTTCAATATCTCGCGTGAATGGCCACCACCGCCAAAAGTTACATCAACATAAGTGCCATCAGGACGGATGTTTAGCCCTTCGATACACTCCTTCAGCATTACGGGGGTATGGTAAGTATTATCCATCGCTCCTCCCTGCTTTATTGCCTAACACTTTTTGAATAAGTGGCGCGTAATTATCCAACTCCTCGTCAAGCAGCGCCTTGTGGGTATTTGCATCCCAAACCTCAATCTTGTTTATCAGCAATGAAAGCACTACATCACTTTTTATACCGGCATAATCCAGCAAAAATTTCGGCAGCAATACGCGACCTGCAGCATCAGGTTTTAGCTCGGTAGCGCCGCGGGTGAGGTAGCGTATTACTTTAATGTTGTCTTCTTCGTATTCATTAAGCAGGCTCAGTTCCTCTAATTTCTTCTCCCATTGTTTAATGGTGTAAATTACCAAATGCTTCTTTTCGCCGAACCCCCGGGTAAGGAAAAAGCCTTCCGTCTCGATCTCAGGAAGCTTTTTCTTGAGGCCAGAGGGAACCATCATCCTTGATTTAGGATCCAGTTTACATTCAAATTCTCCGGTTAAAAAGGACATTATTCGGCTATGGTAATTTTAGTACAGTAAAAGTAAAGTACTTTTACCACTTTTTACCACTTTATGACCCCAAAAAGTTTTCAACATTTTTCGGGGCTAAATACAGCCTGTTTTTTAATAAATACCCGGCGGGTGCCAGGTTAAGTTTTTATATCGTATTTTAAATAAGCACTTTAGTTTGATGTGATGTTTGTTGCTACCTTATAATTCGGATGATGATCAGGCACTCCATAAGCTACCATTTCATCCGCCATTTTGACGACTCTCCAAATGTCGGCAATATTAACTGCAGGCTAAATTATTGTTTTTAACATTTAAACAGCGGGATTGTCTGAACCAGAATTTTCGGAATTTAAGAATTAACAGAATTCCTTTTTAAAGAAAACCAGTTAGTATTAAATTAACACGATAAGGCTAATGACTACCAGGTACACCACCCTTAATAACTGGGCATTGATATAGGTATCGGGGTATTTATTACGCCTGAGCTGGACGAGTAAATAAATAACCAAAGCACCCAAAATGAAGAAATCAACGATCAAAGGATAATTATAACTATCTATATTCACCGCGCCAAGTAGTACAGTTAAAACGCCGAGGGCGTAGATGAAACCTAATATAATGGAGATATTATTACTGTAATTTTCGGACGGCTTCTTAATAAAATAAAACCCAAACGGAAAATATACGAACGCCAGGGCGATACTAAATATGAGCAAAAAGAACATGGGCTGATAGCCATAAGCAAAATGCACCAGCAGGCCCACAAATACCGAAAGCATGAGTACGATCTCGGCAAAATGCAGGCTTTTGAATACGCTCACCAGTTTTTCCATAGTTATTTAACTATAGTTGAGTGGTTTTTGTTTATCGGGGCTGAAATGTGGCATTTTTTTTTGCTTTATTTACTGCATGATAATCGCGATACAATGTACCGACCAGGTGGGGCTGGTTGCCAAAATATCAGGCCTGTTAGCAGCCGAAGGCTACAATATTGTGGCGATGCAGGAACACGTTGACAAAACGGAGAACCTGTTTTTTATGCGCCTGGAAGTAAACAAGGATTCAAACGCTGAAAGCCTGGAACAGCAGCTGGCTGGTTTGCTGCCACCTGATGCATTAATAAAAATAAACCCCAATCCCGAAAAAAACGCGATAGTACTGGTAACGAAAGAATACCATTGCCTTGCTGATATACTGGTGCGCAATCATTTTAAAACCCTTGGCGCCAATGTACAATGCGTAATAGGCAATTATGATACCCTTGGCGATATATGCAAACGCTTTGACATTCCATTTTACCATATCCCGTTTGACGACCTTGCCGGGGCTGAAAATAAAATATTGGATGTGATCGCAACATACAACCACGACTATATTGTACTGGCCAAATTTATGCGTGTATTGTCGCCGGGATTTGTGAGCCGGTTCAGGAACCAGATCATTAACATACACCATTCGTTTTTACCGGCCTTTGCGGGGGCCAACCCCTACCGACAGGCTTACGAGCGCGGGGTAAAGCTAATAGGCGCCACGGCCCACTTTGTTACCGATGAACTGGATGAGGGCCCGATAATCGCCCAGCAGATCATCCCGGCCAACCACTCGCTTACTACCGCTGATATGATACGTGCCGGGAAAGAAATTGAAACTGCAGTATTGGCCAAAGCCTTACGAATGGTGTTTGATGATAGGGTGTTTATTTATAAGAATAAGACGGTGGTGCTGGAATAGGTTGGTTAAGCTGGAAGCTTAACGTATGCTTTACCACAAGCGGGACGCTTGCGGCAGCAAAGGCATATAGGCTTTAACTTGTTAAGCTGATTATATTAATGTAGTCGCAGACTACTTGCATAGTAGTCCGCAGACAGAGTCTACAGACAGCGGCGTTATTCGTTTATCACTATATTATGTTTCTGCCCTATTATCTTTCCATTTTCTGCGTTTATTACATACGTAGATAAACCATCACTATCTGAAAAATACCTTACATACCAATTTTTTCTATGACCAGGAGAAAAAGTCAGGGTTGCCTCAATAATTCTTTCTCCACCTCTCTTTTTAACTAATTTTTCAATATCCGAGATTGTAAAGTGAATTATTTTTGCAGGATCTAATTGTTCAATTAAATTCCCTGTCTTATCAAATTCTTCATATACCTTAATTGGGTAATCAATAGAAGATTTAGAATATCGGTATTGAAAACTTTTTACACTTCCATTGCCATAATATGTCGTTACCTGAATTATCGGTTCGCTTTCGATTGTTATCTTTCGAACATAACCCGTTTCTGAATTTCCGTTTATAAATTCTGTTTTTCCATGCGTGCTTGTAAAATAAGAAATTCCATTGTTCCTTATAGGCGAAAAAACTATGACAGTATCGTTTTCTATTATTCTTTTTTCGCCAAACGGATGACCCACCTTTTCATCCAAACGATTGATGATTCGTTTGATTGAGTCTATATTTAGAGATTTTCTTTCAGCTCCTACATGCTTATCAAATTGTTTAAAAGGAGTAAAAAAACAATAAGTAAATATTGTAACATATATAGCAAAACTCATAATCTGGTTATTAGCAATTTAATAAATCCAAAATCGAACATCCGAAATTCGAAATCCTCACATCACCCTCACCTTTAAATAACTCGGATGCGCTTTTGAAGTATATACCTTATTGGTAGCCTTTTTAAAATCGCCCGGTTTGGCCTGCATAATATTTTCAAACACCTGCGGGTTGCGGTCGATGAGCGGGAACCAGGTACTTTGCACCTGCACCATAATGCGGTGGCCCTTTTTAAAGGTATGCAGCACATCCTGCAGCTCAAAGTTTACCGGGCTTACCTGGTTGGGCACAAATGGCACAGGTTTTTCAAAACTGTTACGGAACTTACCGCGCATGGCCTCACTGCGTACCATTTGCTCGTAGCCCGACATAAAGGTATTCTTATCGGTAAACTTATTGTTCTTACTCGTATCAGGGTAAACATCAATTACTTTAACCACCCAGTCGGCATCGGTGCCGGTAGTTGATACTTTCAGGTTAGCCCAAATGTTGCCGGCGAGTGTTACGTCATGATCAAGCACATCGGTTTGGTAGGTCAATACATCCGGACGACGGGCGGCGAAGCGCTGGTCGGCGGTCATGTATTCGCGTTTCATATCAAGGGTAATTTCGTCAATAAACGGCACGGGTTTGTTTGGGTCTGATATAAAGGCATCGTTGCTATCACCGTTTCCCGTTGGCGGGTTGAACGACAGTTTGCCACCCGGCAAAAAATACAAGTTTTTATCTTCAGCCTGTTTTGGCGGCCACATGCTGTAGTTTTTCCATTCGTTGGTGCCTGTTTCAAAGGTCGATATTTTGGGGATGTCAGTATCTGTCCCTTTCAAATAATGACTAAAGAAGGCAAACTCTATTTTTTCGCGGTAGAACGATGCGGTTGTGGCCCCAAAGTCCACATCGCCCAAATGGTCGCCTATACCGCGCGCCCAACCGCCATGCACCCAAGGCCCCATAGCAAAATAAATATGCGAGGCAGGGTTATCCTTTACCAATGTTTTGTAGGTATTTATAGCGCCGTACAAGTCCTCGGCATCGTACCAGCCACCGGTAACCAATACAGCGGTTTTAATATCGTGCAGGTGCGTTAATACATTACGGTCTTTCCAGTGCTGGTCGTAATTAGGGTGATCCATCATTTCATTCCACAGGCGGATGGTATCTTTATAATACTTGGTATTGCTGCCCCGCATGGTGCCCATGTCCATATAAAACTTATAGCCATCGGGTGTTCCGTACTCTACTTTACCACCGCGGCGCTGAGTTGGTTTATCATCCTGCCGGTTGGTAAAGAACGGGTAAAAGCCAAAGTTAGCTACCAGCATAAACGCGCCGTTATGGAAAGCGTCATCGCGGTACAGGTCGGCAATTGGCGCCTGTGGCGATGCCGCAACCAGGGCCGGGTGGCGGCTCAATAATGCGGTTGTAGTGTAAAAGCCGGGGTACGATATACCCCAAACGCCCACCTTACCATTGTTGTTGGGGATGTTTTTTAGCAGCCAGTCGATGGTATCATAGGTATCGGTGCCTTCATCAACATCCTGGTTGGTTTTGTGCTGTTCCAGCTCGGGTGTCATTTCGCGGTATATGCCTTCGCTCATCCAGCGGCCGCGCACATCCTGGTAAACAAAAATATAGCCATCGTGCAAAAATAATGGGGATGGCCCTAAAGCGTTTTTATATTGCTCGATCCCATAAGGCTCTACGCTGTAAGGCGTGCGATCCATCATTATAGGGTATTTTTTCGATTGATCTTTTGGTACATAAACCGATGTGAACAGCTTTTTGCCGTCGCGCATGGGTATCTGGTATTCGTACTTGGTATAGTTATCCTTTATGTAAGCCGCGTCGTTAGGAGAATTAACCGTTTGCGCAAGGGCAATTGTTGCGGTAAAAGCGAAAAGCAGGATGCTAGTGGCAATGAGCAGTAATTTTTTCATTAAGAAGTCAGTTTCAAAAAGGTAAATGTAGGGAATAAAAGCAAAAGCTAATTATACCTGCTAATTTACGGAAATGTAATGGAAAAAGCACTGACACTGTTTTGCCAGTAAGCCCCCTCTAAATCTCCCCCGGTTGGGGAGACTTTTGATTAGCGAGGAGAAGACTTTTGCGCGCTCCGTTTACTCACCCCGACTTCGCTTCGCTCGTCGACCCTCTCTGCGGCAAGCCGCAAAGAGGGTGAGAAGTTTTTTAATTATTTTCTTTAGTCGTTTATCGCAGCCACACCAGGTAATTCCTTGCCTTCCATATATTCAAGCAGGGCGCCGCCGCCGGTTGATACGTAGCTTACTTCATCGGTCATGCCAAATTTGGCAACTGCCGCGGCCGAATCGCCGCCGCCTATTAACGAGAACGCGCCATTTTCAGTAGCTTTTGCAACTGCATCGGCAATAGCTTTGGTACCTACCATAAACTTGTCCATTTCAAAAACGCCCATCGGGCCATTCCATAAAATGGTTTTTGATTCTTCAACCACCTTGCTGAACAATTTAATGGTTTCCGGACCGATGTCCAGGCCCATCCAACCGTCGGGTATCTCGCCGGTTTTAGCAAGGCCGGTATTCGCATCTTCGGCAAAGGCATCGGCAGTGATGTTATCAACCGGCAATAACAGGTTCACCCCTTTCTCTTTTGCTTTTTTCTTAATGTCTAACGCAAGTTCCAATTTATCATTTTCTACCAGCGAGGTGCCAATATTTCCGCCATCGGCTTTTGCAAAAGTATAGGCCATACCACCGCCGATGATCAGGTTATCCACCTTATCCAGCAGCTTTTCTATCAATTCTATCTTATCAGAAACTTTTGAACCGCCCATAATAGCTGTAAATGGTTTCACTGCGCCGTTCAATACTTTTTCGGCATTGGCCAGCTCGCCGGCCATCAGGTAACCAAAGTATTTGGCATCAGGGAAAAACTGCGCGATAACCGCTGTTGAGGCATGCGCGCGGTGAGCTGTGCCAAAGGCATCGTTCACGTATACATCGCCTAAAGAGGCAAGCTTTTGGGCAAATTCAACATCACCTTTTTCTTCTTCTTTATAAAACCGAAGATTTTCCAATAACAATACTTCGCCTTTAGCCAGTTTCTTTGCTTTATCAATGGCATCGGCGCCAATACAGTCGTTAGCAAATTCAACTTCCTGGCCCAACAGGTCAGACAGGTGCGGAACAAGATGCTTTAATGAATATTTTTCTTCGGGACCGCCTTTTGGTCGGCCCAGGTGCGACATTAATATTACAGCGCCGCCATCGTTCAATATTTTTTTGATGGTTGGCAAAGCGGCCGTCATGCGGTTATCATCGGTAATATTATAATCCTTATCTAACGGCACGTTAAAGTCAACCCTTACAAGAGCCCTTTTGCCGGCAAAATTAATTTGATCTATGGTTTTCATATATAGTTTTTCAGTGTGTGATATAAACCGGCGCCAAAATCAGCATTTTAATTCTAAATTCCCGACACGAATTGCACGAATTGGTCGAATTGCACAAATTATATAAACACGAAATTCACAAATTGTTCGAATTGCACGAATTATTTCAGCGAAATAGAACCATTTGTGAAATTCGTGGTTCTTGCATTTTTAATTCGTGCTACTTTATTTTAAGGTACATAACATAATGCGGCCCTATACCCGGCACCTCAAATTCGGGCGAAATGATCTCAAAACCATTATCCCTGTAAAACTTAAGCGCCACCTTACGGGCATTGCACCATAAATAACCGGCTTTTTTGCCTTGCAGATAAACAATGGCAAAGTTGAGGAGCAATGTACCCAGGCCTTTACCCCGGTGCTTTTCAACAGTCGCCATGCCGCGCAATTGGTAGCCGGTACCCGCATAGCCCTCATAATTTTGGGGGAAGAACGACGCGATACAGACCAAACTCTCATCAACATAATAACCTAAATGGAAAGCCCCATCAACAGTATCGGTAGGGAAACGGCATTCATTTAAAGTCAGCCTGCCTTCGCGCAAAACTTCATTACGTATGGCCAGTACATCTTCGGGGCTAATTATTTTTATCAAAACTAAAACAGGTGTAATTTTCCCCAAATCGGGGCATTTATTAAACTAACTGCAATTATAACAAATCCATTTTGAAGGATTTATTAACTAAATATTAATTACACCTATCAAAATACTTAAAAAAAGACCATTTTTAACTCATTGTGTACTTTTCCTGTTACAATTTAACTTTAGCATAAGTATTGTATGATATGGTTAAAATCAACTATATCTCATATGAAATATCTAATACTTATACTGTTTGCATTTTTCGTGTTAACCGGCTGCAAAAAATCGAATACAATACCTGGAGGTAAAAACACCGAACCTATAACTAAATCAAACAACCCGTTACCCAGCGCACCGATAGATACGGATGCTTTTATACACCAGATAACTTTTAGCGCGCCTTTCCAGCTGGTGACAATGAGTGTTGCCGATGTTAAGCTAACCATGATCTATTACGAAAATGTAGATGTGCTTATTCCTAAAGAAGGCTACACGCTTTCTTTCGCATTGCATTTAACCGAGGATTTCAGCCACTCATCGCTGGCAAAGCTGGATTATACCACCGTTGACGGAGCCGGTAATGTTGATTTTGATTGGGTTGATGATAATTTGAATAATGTGACCGACAAAACGGTATCAGACACTACTGTAAACAGCATCGCGATGAAAAAAATAAATGTAAAACGCCAGTTTACTTTTACCGAAACTTTTGCTGATAACAAGGGGGCTGTTGCCAAACAGGATTCGCTGTATAAGTTGCAGAATGAAACAATAGGCTTTTCATCATACGTTTTTTTCACCAAAACTTACCCGACCAGTACCATGTACGCGCCCATAAACTACTTTAAAAAGTAATTTGGTTAAAGTTTACTGATCTTAACGGCCAGGTCGACCAGGCGGCTGGAGTAGCCCATTTCGTTGTCGTACCAGCCAACTACCTTCACCAGCCCGCCTACCACCGAGGTGAGCAACGCATCAAAGATGCAACTGTGCGGGTTACCGAGTATATCGGTTGAAACGATGGGGTCCTCGGTATATTCTAAAATATCCTTCATGGGTCCATCGGCGGCCTGCTTAAACGCGGCATTTATTTCCTGAACCGTAGGTAATTTTTTAAGGCTGCAAGTAAAATCAGTTAACGAGCCGTTAAGTACCGGCACACGTATGCCAGCGCCACCCAATCTTCCATTCAAATGCGGGAATATACTGGTTATAGCTTTAGCCGCGCCGGTGCTTGTAGGAATGATAGAGCCCGATGCCGCCCTTGCCCTGCGCAGATCTTTATGCGGGGCATCGTGCAGATTTTGGTCGCCGGTCATGGAGTGTACGGTGGTGATATAGCCGTCAATTATCCCCCAGTTATCATCCAGAATTTTTACCATTACAGCTACGTTGTTGGTAGTACATGAAGCATTGGATAATACAGGCGAATGCAGATCGACCAGGCCATCATTAACACCTAAAACTACTGTAGGCACATTTTTATCTGCCGAAGGCGCTGATATAATTACCTGCTTAGCGCCGGCAGTCAAATGTTGCTCCGCGCCCTCGCGGGTAACAAATTTACCGGTGGATTCAATAGCCAGGTCAATATCCATTTCCTTCCATGGCAACATTGACGGATCGCGTTCGGATAGCACCCTTATTTTCTGGTTGTTGATAAAAAGATACTCCTCGTCAGCAGTAACCATGCCTTTAAAGCCACGGTGTACTGAGTCATACTTAAACAGGTGGGCAAGGGTTTGGGTATCGCCCAGATCGTTAATGGCCACTACCTGTATGCCAGGTTTGGCTAATACGTTCCTTAAAAATATTCTCCCGATCCTTCCTAATCCGTTTATGGCTACTCTCATTTTGGTGTTTTATAATAGAGCGGCAAATTTACGCAGATGGATTTTAATAAGGGAATTAAGTTTGAAGTATGGCGATGGGTTGACGGTTGAGCTCTGTGATTACGCTCCCTGGCGATGCAATCGCTGAACCATGTTAAGCACTCGTTGTAAACGAGCGCAAGTCATCGGCGAATTTTTGGCTAAAGCCTTTGCCTTTTCTCATTTTAGCCCGTTGGCTGAAGCCAACGGCAATGAATTATAACAAACATTGCCGTCCCATTTTATGGGACGGATAATTGAATACGATAAAAAGGCTTTAGCCGAAAGAAATTAAGTGAGTGTTGGTTTTGTTAATATATCTTCCTATAAAACTCTTTAATAGTATTACCAGGATTAACCGACTTATTCACCGCTGCTGATACGGCAATGCCATATACCCCGGTTACCAACAGGCGGTCAACATCGGCCAATTGGATGCCACCTACAGCAATTGCAGGTATTTCAACAGCATGTTTTTGCAATTCGCGGTAGCCCTCAAAACCGAGCAGCGGCTTATTATTAGGCTTGGTATCAGTATGTGCAAACGGCCCGTAGCCGCAATAATCAACCACGCCTGTAGCCTGCACCTTTAATAAAGCTTCGATATTAGTGGCAGAGCCGCCTAAAGTTTTATCGTCGCCGATTTGTTCGCGTATAGCGGCAAAATCAGCATCAAAATCCTCAATATGTACACCCTGGGCGTCTACTTCGCTTAATAAATGGTAATGGTTGGTGATAATAAGTGTCATACCCCATTCGTCGCATATGTCGGCTATTTGGTTTATTTCATCTACCAGCTCTTCATCGGTTTTGGTCAGGCAACGGTATTGCAGCCAGTTAGCCCCGGCAGCACAGGCTATAGAAGCCTGCTCCACATGGCTGCGGTTTGGCAGGTCCTGGGTTAGGTAGTGGAATTTGGATATGTATTTTTTCATAGTTTGAACCGGGATTTAAGGGATTAAACGAATTTACAGGATGCTATTCATTGCCAATAATTATCCGGAAAATCCCTAAATCCGTTTAATCATGGTTCAGACTTATTTTTTTATCACCTCACTTATCGGCACGCCTATGCTGCCGTTTGGCGCCTGTATGTGCAGCAGGGCGGCAATGGTTGGTGTAATATCTGTCATATGTGTTTCGCGGGTGGCGCTGCCGTGGTTTATGCCCCAGCCCATAAATACAAGAGGAATATGATTATCATACGGGTTCCAGGTACCATGTGTAGTGCCCGTAGGGCCGCCATCGCCCGACCCATGACCCGTAAACCAGCCCGGGTTTAGTATGATCTGTATAGCGCCGCTGTTCTTACGGTTATAGCCATTAACTATCCGGGTGCGCAGGGGTTCAGGAATAGCGGCTGTTTCTGCCTTTTGAAGATCGACGGCAAACATTACATAAGGCAATTTTTGCAGGTAGCCTATGCAATCCTTTTTTACGGCTTCCTCATCCAGATGCAGGTAGTTAATTATGCGGTAATTCAAATTCACCTGGTAATTATCCAAGCTAATGATTAGCGAATCGGCTTTGTATTTGTTCAGCAGCATTTTATTCATGCTCAATAGTTCGCTATGCTCGTCCCAAACATCCGCGGGAATACCGTGATCATTTAAAAAAGCGGTGTTATGCGCCGCGCCGTGGTCGGCAGTAAGGAAAACGGTATAATTACCCTTACCTATTTTAGCATCCAAATAAGTTAAAAAATTGGCGATGTCCCGGTCGAGCCGCAGGTAGGTATCCTCGATCTCCACCGCGTTAATACCAAACTGGTGCCCGATATAATCAGGCGACGATAGGCTCATGGCCAAAAAGTCGGTCACATCACGCTGGCCCAGTTGTTCGCCGTTAATAGCGGCAATCGCCATGTCCAGGGTAAAAGTATTGCCATACGGGGTTGAGCGTATCAGACCCAAGCCGGCAGATTTATACAATCCCGATGTTTTAACCGGCAGCGTTGGCGCATCGGTGCCTTTAAATTTGCCTTCGTACCTGCTGTTATCGGGTGTACTTTGCAAGTAAGTATCAATAGGGTATAAAGGCCCCCAGTCCAGCTTCAGGTAGGTTTCGGCCATTTTCTGATCGTTAAAATCTTTTGCCCATTGCGGCAATTCCTTCATGTAGTAGGTGCTGGTTATCCAGTTACCTGTTTTATCATCAAACCAGTAAGCCGCGTTAGCGGTATGGCCAGCCGGTAATATCCCGCCCCTATCCTTTAACGCTATACCTATAACTTTCGACCTGAAATTGGTAGCTAATCTTAACTCATCGGTAACTGTAGTAACCAATAAATTTCTGGGCGACATTTGCCCCGCTTTAGAGGTGCTGCCCACGGTTTGTACGCTGGTGTCTTCGGCGCAATACATGGATTTGCCTGTGGCCTGTACAATAAAATCATTACCCGCTATGCCATGTATGGCCGGTACCGAGCCAGTATAAATACAGCTATGGCCGGGGCCGGTAAAAGTTGGGATATAATCAACCTGGGTGTTTTCGCAGCTAAAGCCATCGTTTATTAAACGCTTAAAGCCATTGTTTTGATAACGGGCGTAAAAGCGGTATAAATAATCCCAGCGCATCTGGTCGACCACAATACCTACCACCAGTTTTGGGCGGGGTATTTCAGTAGAAGCAGCAGGTGTAAGAATAGTAACAGTTTTAGTCGTTTTCTTTTTTGTTTGTGCCGATGCTGTGATGGCCAAAAATGCAAACGCTATAAAGAGAGGGTATTTAAGTTTCATCAATATAATTTGTTTTTTAATGGTGATGAAGCTATCATGGGCAGTTATTTGTTCTGGTTTGTTGGCGGTAGCCCATGATGGTTTCATCTGTTTAATTAAGTATGCAAAGATGGTTAATGCAATGAAAACTTTATGTGAAGTTTATGTTATGACAAGTTAAATTTAGCCTCTCTTTTTGTTAAAACTTCAAACTCAATCCTGCTAAAAAGTTAATAGGCGCCTGCGGGAAATAGTAATTGTAATTCAGTATCTGCCCACCTTCAATATCAGGATAAGTGGCGCCGTTTGCCGAATACTTTTCGCTGAAAATATTATTGATCATAAATGTAATACCAATATTTTTAACGGATTGCAGGCTGAAATTATAATTCAAACGCAGGCCATTAACAAAATACGGATCGATAGAGCGGCTCAAAGTAGAGGTGTTATCCAAATATTGCCTGCTCACGTATTTACTGATAAAAGCAATTTCGCCACCGGCAAGGGGGCGGTAACTTATCTCACTTGAACAAACCAAATCTGGCGAGAAGGCGATGTCGGTTTTTTTGTACTGCTGGTCAACAGTGGTGTTATTATCGTAATCGGCCAGGTACAGGTTAAAATTCTTCACCTTGTTGGCGCTTAATGATGCTGTGGCTGCCCAGCTTAATTGTTTGGTGATTTTCAGCTTGCCGTCAAATTCAAGGCCGCTGCGGTAGCTGTCTTTTACGTTGCTGCGGTTCTGATCGCCAACATCATTTAGCTGCCCCGTTAGTACCAATTGGTTTTTGTACAGCATATAAAACGCGTTTATGCCGCCTGTGAAAATATCCTGGTTGGTACGGTAGCCTAATTCCCAATCCTTCAAATTTTCAGGCAAAGGACGGCTTGCTGGCGTTGACTGCGTATAATCATCCCGGTCGGGCTCGTGGTTACCCACCGCGAACGATGCGTATAGGTTATTTTTGGGATCGATCTGGTAAGATATACCCGCCTTCGGGTTAAAGAAGTCGAGCCAAACCTGTTGCTGCACATTTTGCAGTTGGTCGTTATATCCTAAAAACGAATAGGAAATGTGGCGATACTGCATATCGGCATACAATGTTGTTTTTCCTATCGTATAATCGGCTTTGCCATAAATATTAAAGTCGGTTTTAAAGGCATCATCACGTGCATACTGGTAATCTGGTGGTATATCGGTGCTTTGCTGCGTCCATTCAATATTATCGTAATGCGCGCCGCGATATTCGTTATAGGCGCCGCCCAAATTAATATTGAGGTTATTTTGCGGCTTATATTTAAAATTATAGGTAAGCCCGTAAAATTTATTATTGAGCCATAGGCGGCGGGTAAGATCAGTACTTTTGATGGTATCGCCACCAATTACCACCGGGGTTATACCATAATCAGCTAAATTTTGCGCCTGCTGGTATTCCTCATAATAACCGTAACCGTGCGTGTAATGCAACGCGCCGTTAAATGATATTTTATCGGATATTTTTTGGTCGACAAGCAACTGGTAATGATCCTGCGTGTAATTATCGGTTTGGTTTGGGTAAAATGAACCATTGGGTTCAAGTCCTAATTCATTATATGTGCGGTTTGTTTTTAAACTATCTTCGGGCACACCATCCCAGGCCTGGTAGGTATGCTCCGTACCCGAAAACTGGTTAAACCTTATCAGGGTATTCTTACCATAATAGGCACCACTCAAAAAGTACGACTTTAAGTTTGATGAAGCACGATCGATATAACCATCAGAAACAATACGCGATAATCTACCGTCAAAACTAAAATGCCCGCCAAGCAGGCCGGTGCCGAAATTCAGCGTATTCTTCACCGTACCATATGAACCTGCGGAATTGTTAAGTTCGAGATAAGAAGTATCGCGGCGGGTAGTGGTTTGTATATTGATACTGGCGCCAAAAGCACCCGCGCCATTGGTTGACGTGCCCACACCGCGTTGCACCTGTATGTTATCAACCGATGAGGCAAAATCAGGCAGATCGACAAAATATACGCCCTGCTCCTCTGAATCATTATAAGGTATGCCGTTTATAGTGACGTTTATACGTGTAGCATCCGAGCCACGGATGTGGATACCGGTATAACCCACGCCCCCACCGGCATCAGATGTAACAACTACCGATGGCGTTTGGTTAAGCAGGAAAGGCATATCCTGACCAAGATTATTTTTCTGAATGTCCTGCCTGCTTAAATTGGTGTAAGCCGTAGGCGAATTTTTCGCCGCCCGTGTGGCGCTTACGGTAACCTCATCATTCACAATGGAAGTTTGGCTGATAGAAAGATCGATATTAATATCACCCTTTAATTCAAGGTTCCTTGTAATGGCCTGGTAACCAATATAGGTAACTTTTAGTGTATAATTGCCTCCATTAAGGTTGGCAAAGACATACTTGCCTTCGTTGGTTGTGCTTGTTACAAGCTTTAATTTTTGGATGCTTACCGTTGCGCCTGATAATGGCAAGCCGGTTTGCTGATCGGTAATTTTACCGGAGACGGAGAATTGGGCCGATGCCAGGACAGGCAGCAGCAGGGCGAATAACGCCACAAGTAATTTTTTCAAAATGTGTAAATAATAAAAACTTGTTAAACCATCTGCATACCAGGGTTGAATATGCAGTACACTTAACTTTTTACCTCTCCCTACGCCGGCATTACCCGGATCAGGTGTAGTTAAGTTGTAGGTTGTGAGTTTTGAGTTGCAGGTTTAATACTTACAACTTTCAACATATAACTTACAACTCAACATGGGTTTGATCTCAGCCTGTCTTTCAGTTTGATTGCTCAAAGCAAGGCACCCCTTGAGAATTATGGGGGCAAAGATGGTATTTAATTTCGAATTTCGGATGTTCGATTTCGGATTTGTATTATTATCAGTAAATTTGATAAAAGGAAAACTATTATGACAGTTGTTGAATTAAAGGAAAAGCTGATAGAAAAGATCAGGGTTACTGATAATGAGGAACTATTGGACCATATTGCTAATATATTTGAGTTTGAGTATAATACTGACGAAGTTCACGTAATGAGTCCCGAAGAAATTGAAGCTGTGAAAGAGGGACTTGCACAACTTGATAGTGGACAATGGATAACCAATGAAGAAGCTAACAAAAGAGCTGATGAATGGTTAAAGAAATAAGATGGTCTTTGAGAGCCGACCGAGACAGGCAAAGTATTGAAGAATATTGGATCAATAGAATTAAGTCGAATTCATACAGCCTGAAGCTGGACCAATTATTTAGAGAAAGGGTAAAATTATTAGCAGAAACTCCCGAATTAGGAATTAGTACCCAATTTGATTTTGTTAGATTTATAATCGTTGGTCATTATCTCATTTACTATCGGATCACAACCAATTATATTGAAATAATTACTATTTGGGATAGCCGGAGAGATCCTCAAAAATTCAAACTATAAAACAAATTTTTACTTACTCGCTAACACAACATCATCATTTTGCTTTAGCAGGCGCACTACCTGTACAAAACGGCGTTTATAGGTATCGTCCATTGCGGTTATGGTAACACCGTATTCTTTACCCGAGGTGGAATGGATAAATTTAAGTCCGTCGCTATCATTACTGAACACAATACCCACATGCCCAATACTATGCGGATGGTGTGTGCGGGTGCCGGTAAATAATATCACATCACCGGGTTTGGCATCTTCCATACTTATTCTTTCGCCGGCATTATAAAATTCTTCTGATGAACGGGGTACGTTAACATTAAAACTTTTAAAAACATAGCTCACAAAACCCGAGCAATCAAAACCATATAAAGGATTTGCTGATGCTGCACGATAGCGCGTGCCTATTAAAGTTTGGGCAAAGCCGATAACATTGTCTGCCGATACACTGTCGGTATTCAGGTCAACAGGATGATAAGCCGCTGCAGTATATTCCTTATATTCTCTTCTACGATTATGATGGCGAGCGCGGTGGCTTTTTCGTGCATGCGCGGCGTTAGCCACGGTAGTGGCTAAAAATAAAACGGCAATAAGGGGCAGTAATCGTTTCCTCATTTATTGTGGCCCAATATATTGCCTTTTAATTAAACCTGTGCATTTTGTGGAAAACTAATTCAATAGCGATGAGTTTAAAACCCATCGCTACCGGGAAAACCAATCATCATTATACTTCGGAAAATAAATCCCGATCCGTCTTTGCAAATATCTTTTTGCTAATTTAGCAGCTCATTTCAACCTCACCTTACAGCTTCGCGGGCAACGGATATGAGCGATGCCATCATTGGTTTCCTTTCACCTTTTCCCTTTCAGCTTTCACCTCAAAACACTACTTTTGCAAACTTTATAAAACAGTACTATGCTAAGAACACACACTTGCGGCGAATTAAACATCAGCAATTTAGGCGAAACCGTTACCTTATGCGGATGGGTGCAAAAATCACGCGATCTGGGCGGCACTACCTTTATTGATGTGCGCGACCGCTATGGCCTTACTCAATTGGTTTTAAATACCGATAATGACGAGGCCCTGCGCGAAAAAGGCAAAAGCCTTGGCCGTGAGTTTGTGATAAAAGTTACCGGCACGGTGATAGAGCGTACCAGCAAAAACCTCAAAATGCCAACCGGCGAAATTGAGATTGCTGTTACCGATATTGAGATACTGAACGCATCAAAAATACCACCATTCAAAATAGAGGATGAAACCGATGGCGGCGAAGAACTGCGTGCAAAATACCGTTATTTGGACCTGCGCCGCAACCCTATACGCAACAACATGATGCTGCGCCACAAAATGGCACAGGAAGTACGTAAATATTTAGATGGCCGCGATTTTATTGAGGTGGAAACACCGGTATTGATAAAATCGACACCGGAAGGCGCGCGCGATTTTGTGGTACCGAGCCGCATGAACCCGGGCGAGTTTTACGCTTTGCCACAGTCGCCGCAAACATTTAAGCAGCTACTGATGGTGAGCGGATTCGACCGTTATTTCCAGATTGTGAAGTGTTTCAGGGATGAGGATTTGCGGGCCGACCGTCAGCCTGAATTTACACAAATAGATTGTGAGCTTTCCTTTATCACTCAGGAAGATATATTAAACATTTTTGAAGGGTTAACCCGCCACCTGTTTAAAACGGTAAAGGGTATCGACCTTGAAAAATTCCCGCGGATGCAGTATGCCGACGCGATGCGTTTATACGGTTCGGACAAACCCGACCTGCGTTTTGGGATGGAATTTGTAGAGCTGAATGGCATAATGAAAGGCAAAGGCTTTAGCATATTTGATAATGCTGAGTTGATTGTTGGCATTAATGCCAAAGGCTGCGCCGAATATACCCGCAAGCAAATTGACGAATTGACCGAATGGCTTAAACGCCCGCAAATTGGCGCCACGGGGCTTATTTATTGCCGTTACGGTGCTGATGGTACATTGAAATCATCGGTTGATAAATTTTATGGCGAGGACGACCTGACCAACCTTGCTGCTGCTTTAAGTGCCGAACCCGGCGATTTAATACTGATACTTGCCGGCCATAGTCAGAAGGTACGCAAGCAAATGAACGAGTTAAGGCTGGAGATGGGCACACGTTTAGGCTTGCGCGATAAAAATGATTTTGCGCCGTTGTGGGTGCTCGACTTCCCGTTGTTAGAGTGGGACGAAGAAACAGGCCGTTATCATGCCATGCACCACCCGTTCACTTCGCCAAAACCTGAAGATATAGCCATGCTTGATACTGAGCCCGGCGAAGTACGCGCTAATGCTTATGACCTTGTGATAAACGGCACCGAGATTGGCGGTGGTTCTATCCGTATCCACGACAGGGCCTTGCAATCGCTGATGTTCAAGCACCTGGGCTTTTCGCCTGAGGAAGCGCAAAAACAATTCGGCTTTTTAATGGATGCCTTTGAATATGGCGCGCCGCCGCATGGTGGTTTAGCCTTCGGGTTTGATAGGTTGTGTGCGATATTTGCAGGGCTGGATTCCATCCGCGATGTGATCGCCTTCCCTAAAAATAACTCGGGGCGCGATGTAATGATAGATACACCATCAACCATATCTGAAGCCCAACTGAACGAATTAAAAATAAACACCACAGTTTAAGCTGAAAGGAAAAAGCATAAAGCTGAAAGCAGCCTTTATGTAACATTGAAGATAGCTTTTTGCTTTATGCTTTCGGCTTTATGCTTTTTTAACTACCTTGGCAGGGCGCTTTTAAATAAAAAAATAGCGGCAATTATAATTTTCAATATAAAAATCAGTTATAGCGTTAAAGAATTATATGAAGAAACAATTTTTACTATTCGGTTTATTGATCATATTGTTTTCAGCCTGTAAAAAAACAAGCTTTAACGACTCAAAGCAAGCACAAATTGATGATGACAAAATAAAAGCTTATATAGCCGCTAATCATATCGATGTTACTAAAGATCCAAGCGGAATATATTATAAATTAGTAAAACTAGACACTGGTAATGCACACCCAAAACTCGGCGATACAATACAGGTGAACTATGTAGGCAAATTGCTTAATGGAACTGTTTTTGACACCGAAAACGGTTCTATTATACCTTTAGCAGGTACTGTTAAAGGCTGGCAGCTCGCTATTCCTCTTATGACCTACGATAACAGTGGTGTAAACTACAGTCGCCTCAGACTAATTATCCCTTCAGCACTTGGTTATGGCTCAGTGGCACAAACAAGTGGAAATGTACCCATTCCAGCAAATTCGGTACTCGACTTTCAAATCGACCTTATAGGATACTATCCGTACCCATAAAAATTGCCTAATCTTCTTTTTATTTGCAGCAAAAACCAATGGCGAAGCCCAACTGCCGAACTATTGTTTAAAAATCACCTTACGCACCAGGCCCGCTCGGCGGGTACAAGTGATAAGGCCCGGATAAAGGTAAATCAGAAAATGATTGCCTGGGCCGATATTATTTTTGTGATGGAACGTAAGCACCGGCAAATAGTAAAGCAACTCTTCCCCCAAGATATAAGCGGCAAAAAACTTGTGGTTTTGGATATTGAAGATGATTACCAATTCAACGATCCGGAATTGATAGTGATATTAAAAGCCTCGCTGCAGAATTATTTATAGCTTGCGTATTTTATATTGTCGCGAATTAAACTTTACATTCGTATCCCCTGTCTACACTATAAATAAAAACGGATATGAAGAAAATTATCACCCTTATAGCTTTAGTTACACTAACCTATACCACTTTCGCGCAAACTGTTGATATGCGCCGCAAGATCGAAATTACCGGGACTGCCGAACAGGAAGTAACACCCGACATTATAAACGTTTCCATATCGCTGCAGGAATATATGGATGGCAAGAAGAAAGTCACCATCGACCAATTGGAACAACAGCTTGAAGGCGCCGTAAAAGATGCCGGTATTGCCAAAGACGATTTCACCATCAACAATATATCGGCCTGGAACAACACTTACCAGAAAAAGAAAGCGCCTGATTTTTTAGCCAGCAAACAATACACTATAAAATTCCGTGACCTGAATAAGTTCGACCAGATATTGAGCAAGATCGACCCCAAAGGCATACAAGCAACCAATATTGAGAGTTACGATTATTCAAAGATAGACCAGCTTAAAAACGAGCTGAAGCTGAAAGCCCTGCTCGACGCTAAAAGCAAAGCCACCTACCTGTTAAATGGCATTGGCGATAAATTAGGCGATGCTTTGAATATTACGGTAAATGAAAATAACAACTTCCCACAGCCAAGGCAAGTGATGTTTATGGCGAAAGCGGCAACAGCTGATGTAGCCCCCGAGTCGGACATCGACTTTAAAAAAATAAAGCTAAGTTTTACAGTCGACGCGGTGTTTGAGATAGTAAAATAGCCGGGGGGTTAATGGCTTAAAAACATTTTCAACAAGTTCAGATCCGTTGTACTAAACATACAGCGGATTTTTTTTTCAAAAAAAATGAAACATTTTCGCAACCAAATACGTACAGAAAACCCGTTAAAACATTTACCTGTTACAGTTCTTTTTATCGCCTATTTGTTAACTATTTTTTAAAAAATACTTAATATTTAACTTTTATTAAATAAGTACTTGACAATCTGAATATTACGTTTTATATTTATAGCCCTTATAAAATCTTAAGCATGATCCGTACACGTTTTAAGAAAGTACTATTGGTTTCTCCCGAAAATTCATCAAATCAGCTATCAACTGATTATGAGAATGTTAGGCATATACATACCCTCGACCGCATTTTCCCTTCCATTTTTGAACTGAGCCCCAACCTTATAGTATTTGATTACAACTACATAAGCAAGGACATGGAAAAGATAGTACGCCGGATAAGGACAAATCGTTTTTACAGCAAGATCAAGATATGCTGCTATAAAACCAAAGCTGAACTAAAAACCGACAGCCTGCTAAAAGCCATTGGCGTTGATTATTTTATTTACGAAGAAGAACTGCAAACCGTACAAAAGAACAGGCTTATCCCCCATTTATTTGCCGAGATATTAGACCAGCCGGTATTGGCCATGCTGGGCGGTGCTGCTAATTAATATTTCTTCTTTGTCATGCTGAGCGATAGCGAAGCATCTTCTACACCACGCATGTCGCCGGCCTATCTGTCTTAGAAGATCCTTCGCTATCGCTCTCCGTAGGAGTCCTTTGGACAGGATGACAAAGCGGGTTTAATCTATCCACTCAAACTTAGTATAAGGCACCAGTACTTCAGGTACTTTAATGCCTCTTTCCGTTTGGTTATTTTCAAGCAAAGTTGCTACAATACGCGGCAGGGCCAGTGCGCTGCCGTTTAATGTGTGCGCCAGTTGGGTTTTTCCTTCGGCATTGCGGAAGCGCAGTTTAAGCCTGTTGCTTTGGAAAGTTTCAAAGTTTGATACGGACGATACCTCCAGCCAGCGCTGTTGTGCCGCGCTCCAGGTTTCCATATCATAAGTAAGGGCCGATGCAAAACCCATATCGCCGCCGCATAAACGCAATACACGGTATGGCAGGCCCAGGCTTTGCAGCAATCCCTGCACATGCGCGCTCATGCCTTCCAATACGTTGTATGAAACATCAGGATGTACAATCTGTACTATCTCTACCTTATCAAATTGGTGCAAACGGTTCAAACCGCGCACATGGGCGCCATAAGAACCAGCCTCGCGGCGGAAACATGGCGTGTAACCACAGTTCTTTATGGGTAGCTCGTCGGCTTTTAATATTACATCGCGGTATAAATTGGTAATGGGCACCTCGGCAGTGGGAATAAGGTATAAATTATCCAATCCCACAAAATACATTTGTCCTTCTTTATCCGGCAATTGCCCTGTGCCAAAGCCCGATGCTTCGTTAACCATCAGCGGCAGCATTACTTCGGCGTAACCTGCTTTCTCGGCTTCATCCAAAAAATATGATATTAAAGCCCTTTGTAATTTAGCGCCTTTGCCTTTATAAACCGGGAAACCCGCGCCGGTTATTTTTACGCCCAATTCAAAATCTATTAAATTATATTTTGCGGCAAGCTCCCAATGCGGCAGGGCATCGGCAGGTAATTGCGGCTTATCGCCATTTTCCAATACCACCTCGTTTTCCTCAGGAGTTAAGCCCTTTGGTACAGAGCTATGCGGCAGGTTGGGCAATAAAACTATTTTTTGCTGTAGTTCGGCTTCTGTTGCGGTAAGTATATCACCCAAGGTTTTTATTTCCTCTTTCCAGATCCCGGTTTTCGCCTTTATTTCTTCGGCCTCATCCTTTTTTCCGGTGCGCATCAGCTCGCCAATTTGCCTGGCAGCCGCGTTAGCCTGTGCCGAAACACCATCCAACTGGTTTTGGGTTTGACGGCGTTTTTCATCCAAACGGATTATTTCGTCAACCAATTCGGGCTGTTTAAAATTTTTTACAGCCAAACGTTCTAAAACCTGTTCCCTGTTATCGCGGATATAACTAACTTGCAGCATTATTTTATTTTTAGGCAAAGATATAAATTAGTCGATAGTCCATAGTCCATAGTCCATAGTTATTTTCATGACGGCTATGGTCTATCGTCCATGGACTATGGACAAATAAAAATATGACCCAAACAGGCAAACTCTATTTAGTCCCCACCCCAATCGGCAATCTCGAGGATATGACCTTTCGTGCTATCCGTGTTTTGAAGGAGGCCGACCTTATACTGGCCGAGGATACCCGTACATCAGCGCCTTTGCTTAAGCATTTTGATATACACCAAAAGGTGTTTTCGCATCACCAGCATAACGAGCATCAATCATCAAACGAGATCATTAAGTTTTTGAAGGAGGGGAAAAATGTAGCCCTGATTTCCGATGCCGGCACGCCTGCTATATCCGATCCGGGTTTTTACCTTGTGCGCGAGGCGCTGAAGAATGACCTGCCTGTTGAATGCCTGCCCGGCGCTACGGCTTTTGTACCCGCGTTGGTTAATTCGGGCTTTCCTACCGACAGATTTTGCTTTGAGGGCTTTCTACCTTTAAAAAAAGGCCGTCAAACCCGTTATAAAATATTAGCGCAGGAAGAGCGTACTATTATACTGTATGAATCACCACACCGTTTGATGAAAACGCTGGAAGAAATGGCGATCTATTTTGGTGCTGAACGGCAAATATCCGTATCGCGCGAGCTGACAAAAATGTTTGAGGAAACCGTACGCGGAACAGTGAGCGAGGTGAAGACTTATTTTGAAACGCACCCGGTTAAGGGCGAGTTTGTGATATGTGTGGGACCTCCGCCAACCCTCCTGAAAGGCGAGGGCTTTAAAAAAGAAAAACAATAACGTCATTGCGAGCGATAGCGTGGCAATCCCAAACTATACAGGGGGATTTGCAAGTCGGGGATTGCCACGCTATCGCTCGCAATGACGCTTTGTTAATTTATATAGTTATGGAAACTTATTTAAACAGTGTAAAAAAGCGTTTTGAGGGTTATAAAAAACTTGCTGAAGATACTTTTGCACAGCTTAGTGATGAAGGGCTGTTTTGGCAATATAACGCTGAAAGCAACAGCATAGCTATTATAGTGCAACACATGGCCGGCAATATGCTATCGCGATGGACTAATCTTTTAACCAGCGATGGTGAAAAGGAATGGAGAAAACGCGATGAAGAGTTTGATAATACTATAACCACCCGGCAGGAGTTATTACATAAATGGAACGAAGGCTGGGATTGCTTATTAAATGCGCTAAATTCATTAAGCGAAGATGATTTAAGCAAAACTATTTATATAAGGAACGAACCGCATACCGTGGTCGATGCTATTAACAGGCAATTGGCACATTACCCGTACCATGTAGGGCAGATCGTATTCATCGGTAAAATGATAGCAGGCGAAAAGTGGCATTCGCTATCGATAGCTAAAGGGCAATCAGATGAGTTTAATAAGGAGAAATTTAACAAACAATAGTTCGTCAGAGATGGCTTCGTTCCTCGCAATGACGCTTTTTATATAACAAATGAAGAAAAACATCCTATTATCCATACTCTCAGGTTTATTGCTTTGGATAGCCTGGCCGCCTACTCCTTACACCACTTGTTTGCTGTTTGTTGGTTTTGTGCCGATGCTGGTCGCGATGGAAAATATCATCCGCTCAAACACGCCAAAAAAGGGAAAGAAGATATTTCATATTACCTTCATTGGCTTTTTTATATGGAACACACTGTGTATTTATTGGGTATATAACTCGTTAAAAACAGTTGGCGCCATTGTGGCTATACCTATCAGCCTCATACCTTATTCGCTTGGGCCGTTATTAATGTCGACCGCGTGCTGGTTGTATTATCGCATGCGTTTAACTACCTGGCGCTGGCTGGGTTTAATTGGCTTGGTTTGTTTTTGGGTGGGATACGAATACCTGCACCAAACCTGGGACCTCAATTTTCCATGGATGACATTGGGCAACGGTTTCGCGGTAAGCCATCAAATTATACAATGGTACGAATACACCGGTGTTTATGGCGGTACGGTTTGGATATGGGTAGTAAACATACTTATATTCTTAATTTACATTGGCCTGCGCGAAGGGCAAACCAAACAGTTAAGGCTAACATTAATAGCTGCTTTTGTGCTGATACTGGCCCTGCCTATTGCTTTTTCGCTTTATAGGTACGATACGTATAAAGAACCCGTCAACCCATCGAACATTGTGGTGGCACAACCTAATATCGATCCTTATGCCAAGGAATCTGACATCCCGGCGACTGAGCAGATCAGCATATTAGCCCATATTTCCGACTCGGTAGCACAGGCCAATACCGAATTTTTTATATGGCCTGAAACCGCCATTGCAGATTATGTGAATGAAGATAAGATACACAACAACAATTACTATTTACAGGTACAGCATTTTTTAGATAAGTACAAAAACGGCAACGTAATAACCGGCGCCGAAACTTATAAGCTATATAATACCCGCGCTACTAAAACCGCCAGTCCAACTGATAATCCGAACGAATTTGCTGATAATTTTAACGCTGCCATAAATATTGAGAACTCGGCCGAGGTACAGTTCTATCATAAATCAAAGCTGGTACCAGGGGTCGAATCATTACCGTTTGGCAACGCGCTATCGTTCATGAAGCCGGTTTTTGAGCATTTAGGCGGCGCTACCGGCAGCTATGGCAGTCAGCCTACACCAAGCGTATTTTATTCGCAGGAAGGCATTGGGGCCGACCCGGTTATTTGTTATGAATCCATATATGGCGAATATGTGGCCACATCGGTACACATGGGGGCGCAATTCATCGCCATTATAACCAATGACGGCTGGTGGGAAAATACATCGGGCAAAGATCAGCACCTTGATTACGCCAAATTACGCGCCATCGAAACCCGCCGCTGGGTATGTCGTTCGGCAAATACAGGTATCTCGGCATTTATTAATGAACGTGGCGATATTGTGCAGCACACCGGCTGGTGGGTGCGTACCGCTATAAAACAAGACATCAACCTAAACCAGGAAATGACATTTTATGTACTTTATGGCGATTATATACCACATATAGGATGTATTTTAGCTGTGATAGGTATTATATTTATAATCATCCGGAGCAGGATGAAGCGAAAAGTGGCTTAATGGTTTTTTAACCCTCTTTTCGCAGCAGGCGAAGAGAGGGTGGTCGAGCGAAGCAAAGGCCGGGTGAGTATTAATGAAGCAACATTACCGCCAATGCACAGCGACGACTACTCACCCCGACTACGCTACGATGGTCGGCCCTCTCTCTTCGCTGCGCAGAAAGAGGGCATAAAAAAACAATTTAGACTTATACCTGCGCCTTCTCCAATATAAAATGCAGCAGATCATATATAGGCTGCCTTATAATTTTACCTGTGCGCACGCCATTGGCCTTGCAAAGCGCGTTTAATTCATCAGAAAAAACATAGGCTATGGAACCTACAAAATTGCACTTGTATTTATTGTAATGTGGGTATGATTTTATGTTGGTTTCAACAAACTCAAGCAGGCCCTCATTCAGTAATTTTTGGCCGTAATCTGTTCCCCGTATCCCACTCAAAAATTTGGCAAATGATGCCAGATATGAGTTACCGCGAGGCTTTTGGTACACGTTTTTTATAACAGTTTCACGGTCGAGGTGATATTCGTGTTCAAATTTTTTATGTATGCCTTCGGGCATATTGCCATAAAGAAAATCAGTTATCAACCTTTTACCAAACCATGTGCCCGAGCCTTCATCGCCCAATACGTAGCCCAGGCCATGTTTGCCTTCAAAAATGTTGTCGCCATCAAAATACGATATGTTTGAGCCCGTACCCAGCACACAACACAGTCCCTTTTCATGCCCGCAGGTTGCATAGGCCGAACCTAACAGGTCGCTGTCGACACTGATAAACGCCCTGGGGAATATTACGCTAAGCGCGTTCGAAACTATCTCGTGCCTGTCGGGGCTTGAGCAGCCGGAGCCAAAAAAATATATCTCGGTGATCTCGGCCGAGCGGGTGATCATTTCGCCGCCCTGATCCTGTAATACCTTTACAATTTCTTTTTCCGATAAAAAATAGGGATTTAATCCAGCGGTTCTGAATTGTTGTGCTTCCTGCTGCGGTATGGCCAGCAACCAATCTGTTTTTGACGATCCGCTATCAGCAACTAAGATCATGGGCAAAAAGGTCCTCTATAGCTTTGTGGGTTATAGGCTTATGGATATAATTGGAAATGTACTTATTCAGCAACGACTTCTTCATATCCGTAGGATCAAGCGACGATGACAGCATATACATTTTTA
>Ga0206874_1048_pt1 | contig 33422 bp, 34 predicted proteins | sample Alteio_BWOrgCont_12_FD_152629 | JGI IMG/M metagenome (GOLD analysis project Ga0206874, IMG submission 152629) | Enriched cells from forest soil in Barre Woods Harvard Forest LTER site, Petersham, Massachusetts, United States -... | ecosystem: Environmental > Terrestrial > Soil > Temperate forest >...
TCCAACAAACCGCCATGCAGTTTTTTACAGGACGTCCGAAGATGCCATTGCCGGATTAAAAGCAAATCCAATTAAAAACTCAACCATATTGATAAAGGGTTCAAGAGGGATGGCTTTGGAGCGGTTGGTTGAATTATTTTAATGATTATCGAATAAAAAACCACACTATGAAAACAGTTTGGGTTCAATATACTACTACACAAGAGTTCGCCACTATAAATAAAGAAAACATCAAAAGAGTGACGGATGAGCTAAGAGCGCTCAATAACCCCGGCATTAAATACGCTTCTTACGTGCTGCCCGACGGAAAAACATTTATGCACTTTGATCACTTTGAAAACGAAGAGGCCCACCAGGTTTTGATGGGGCTTGAATCTTTTAAAAAATTCCAAACGGAACTGATGGCGAGTAATCTGGAGATAGAACCAAAATGGGAGCCGCTGTCTTTAGTGACGGCGTCTTATGAAATTTTGGGAGGTTCTACGGTGGTCGGTAAGGGATAAGTTTTTATATAGAGCCATCGGCTCGAAATGTTTTATAGCAACGGGTTTCAACCCGTTGTGTATAGCCGAACAGATATGTGAGTGCCATAGGCACGACACATATCTATATTATATAAGGTCATGAAAAATATATTGCTCGTCGTAGTCTATCTTAAATTTTTTCAAAAGTTCCAGATATTCATCTCTGAATGTTTGCTTTTTATGGTGAGCAGCCTGACTCAGAACATATTGATAAACTTTATCAACCTGTGATTGACTGTATGAAAATACACCATAGCCTTCCTGCCATTCAAAACGATTAGGGGTTAACGAGTGGTCGTTAATGTATTTTGATGATTTGGCTTTGACGGTTTTCATTAAGTCAGAAACGGATACAACCGGCTTTAAGCCCAAAAAACAATGAACGTGGTCCTCAACTCCGTTTACAATAAGGGTTTTGCAATTAGCTTCATTAATTAAGTTGCCGATTATACCGAATAGTTGTGATTGCCAGTTTTGTTTAATTACAGCTTCACGGTATTTAACTGCAAAAACTGCTTGCAAGTAAATTTGATGATAAGTGTTTGCCATTTTCTTCTATTTATAATTTGTCACTTATATGGGCCGAACCTACGGTTCTCGTTGGTCGGTGTTACGCCATCAACGGATTGAAATTCGTTGTTACCATATTGTTCGAGGCTACGCCTCTGTATAAAAGGTCTATAGAGCTGCCCGGCTTTAAAATCTTCTTCACTACGTTTAATCTTTTCAACAAACTCGGGATTATAAGGTGACTTTTCTTCCTCAAAACGTATCTTCAAAGCTTTCATAAAGGCTTTTAATGCTGCTAACTTTTCTTTGTTTTCCGGATGTGCGATTAATGTTCCCATATTTCAAATTTACAATTTTATTTTCCCATTTTTAATCCTGATTTAATAGCTTAGCCATTTATCATATGAAACTTTCCCAACTAACATCTTACCTCGAGAGCCTTGCGCCGCTTGCTTACCAGGAGGATTATGATAACGCAGGTTTAATTGTCGGTCAGCCTGACCAGGAAATTCACCAGGCATTGATCTCGCTGGATTGTACCGAGGCTGTGGTAGATGAGGCTATCGCAACCAATTGCCAGGTGATCGTTTCGCACCACCCAATTGTTTTCAGGGGTTTAAAAAAGTTTAATAGTAAAACCTATGTAGAGCGTGTGGTAGAAAAAGCCATCCGCAATAATATTGCGTTGTATGCCATCCATACCAACCTTGATAATGTTGTGACGGGTGTAAACGCCCGCATTTGTGAAACGCTTGGTTTAAAAAACTGCCGCATCCTCGCCCCAAAGCATAATTCATTAAAAAAACTGGTTACGTACGTTCCCGTAAGCCACGCTGATGAGGTTAGAAATGCCTTATTTAACGCAGGTGCCGGAAACATTGGTAACTATAGCGAATGCAGCTTTAATGCTGAAGGAACAGGCACCTTTAAAGGGAATGACTACACCGATCCATACGTTGGTGAACCCGGGAAGCGCCATTTAGAAAATGAGATCCGTATAGAAACCATATATCCGGCCGTTTTAGAAAGCAAAATACTGATGGCGCTGGTTTTGGCCCATCCATACGAAGAAGTAGCTTATGATCTTTACGGGCTTACAAACCCCAATCAACAGGTTGGAGCCGGAATGATAGGAGAATTAGATATACCGGTTGAGGAAGAAGAATTTTTATATCACATAAAAGAAAAAATGCATGCGCACGTTATAAAGCATACAGCATTTACCAGGCGGCACATAAAAAAAGTAGCAGTTTGCGGCGGAGCCGGCGGCTTTTTATTAAAGCAGGCAATAGCGGCCGGAGCAGACATTTTTATTACTGCCGATTATAAATACCATGAGTTTTTTGATGCTGAAGGAAAAATAGTGGTTGCAGATATCGGACATTTTGAAAGTGAGCAATTTACGCAACAATTATTGTATGAAATAATTCAAAAAAAATTTACTACCTTTGCACTCCGTTTAACAGAAGTAAATACAAACCCCGTCAAATATTTTATTTAATGGAACAAACCGTAGAACAAAAGCTTAAAGCTTTATACGACCTACAAACCATCCACACCAAAATTGATAAAATTCGCCAGGTAAGAGGTGAATTGCCTATGGAGGTTGCCGATTTGGAAGATGACGTTGCCGGCCTTGAAACCCGCATACAAAAAATAAAGGCTGAACTTGATGATTTAGAGGATGATATAGTTACCCGCAAAAATCTGATCAAAGAAGCCCAGGCAAATACTAAAAAGTACGAAACTCAGCTCAATGAGGTTAAAAACAACCGTGAGTATGATGCCATATCAAAAGAAATTGAGATACAGGGATTAGACATACAGGTTAGTGAGAAAAAAATCAGAGAATTTGGCTTTGAAATAACTTCAAAGACAGCGATCTATGAAAAGGCTCTTGCTGATTTAGAGGCCCGTAAAGCCGATCTTGATGCTAAAAAAGCAGAATTAGGTACTATTACTGCCGAAACTCAAAAAGAAGAGAACGAATTGACTGCACTTGCCGATAAAGCAACTCCAAATATCGAGGAGCGTTTATTGGTTGCCTATAACCGCTTGCGCCAGAATGCAAAAAACGGTTTGGCAGTAGTAACCATCCGTCGCGATTCATGCTCAGGATGTTTTAACCAGATCCCGCCTCAGCGTCAGTCGGACATCCGTCAGCGCAAAAAGATCATCGTTTGCGAGCACTGCGGACGTATTTTGGTTGATGAGCAAATTGCTATGGAAGCCGAAACAGTTTAAGCCTATTATTGATTAACTGAAACATATAAAGAAAAGGCGCCCATTGGGCGCCTTTTTTGTTTAAAGTGGATCCACCGACCGTCAGACTTACGAAGGTTAACTCGAAGTGTTTGTTTTCAATGGTCTCGTTGAGGGCTTCGCCGTTTTAAAACTTCGGTAAGTCTTTCCATCATTGAATCAACGAAATCATACTAATCATTAAAATCAGCGGTCAAAATAACGAGCTCTGCCTGCCATTCTTCGGCACAAATAAATCATAATTAAATGGTGGCATTTCCCTGCCGGTCATAAAGCGGTTACAAGCCATTTTAAACATTTGATGTATAGATTCAGCTACGGGGCCTTCGCCACTCATACGGCGGCCAAAATCACTATCATTTAGCTTACCATCGTGGCATGCTTTAATCATGTTCAACACCTTTTCGGCCCTGTCGGGGAAAGCTTTATTTATCCAGTCGCTAAAAATTTCGGCTATGCTGCCATTTAGCCTTACAATGGTAAATCCGGCGGATAATGCGCCCCTGTCGGCCGCAGCCTTAATAATATCCGGGATTTCATTGCTGTTCAATCCTGGTATAATTGGTGCAGCCATCACCCTTACGGGGATGCCTTGCTCTGATAGTTTTTGAATTACCGCTAAACGGCCGGTTGCAGTTACGGTGCGGGGCTCCAGCTTCTGCCGCAACTGCTCATTGAGCGATGTGATGGAAAGGTTAACATGTACCAGGTTCATAGCGCCTAACTCTGTTAAAATATCCAGGTCGCGTAGTATTACATTGTTTTTGGTGATGATACTTACCGGATTTCTGTATTTAAGAAATAGCAGTAAAAGCGAGCGGGTAATTTTTAGCTTCCGCTCGATAGGCTGGTAACAATCAGTATTGCCCGAAAGCAGGATACATACCGGCTGATAGTTCTTTTTGTTAAAGTATTGTTCCAATAACTCACCGGCATTGCGCTTTACAATTATCTTTCGTTCAAAATCAAGGCCCGCGCTAAAGCCATAATATTCGTGTGTATTGCGGGCGTAACAGTAAATGCAGCCATGCTCACAACCCTGGTATGGGTTTATGGAATACATGTGGCTTAAGTCGGGACTGTTTGATTCGCTTACTATCTTTTTGGGGTTCTCTTCAAAAAGCTGGGTAGCTGTATTTTCGAGCATGGGCTCGTCAAGACCCTCAATATGCTCTGATACGTATTTGTTTTTTAAAAATTTGTTATGGGTATTTACCTGCGCCCCTCTCCCCTTAAAAAAATCGGGATTTTCTTCATGTGCCATAAAACAAATTTGCTAATTATTTTAGCAAATTACAAATCTATCAATTTGTTTTTTACGGCAAATAAAACAAGGCCCACGCGGCTTTTAATTTTTAATTTTTCGAACAAGGTATCGCGATAGCCATCAACCGTACGTATGCTGATGCACATTTGGTCGGCAATTTCCTTATAAGTAAGCTCAGTTCCGGCTAAGCGCAAAAACTCAAGCTCGCGGCTGTTCAGGTTTAGCTGATCATCTTCCTGTTTAAAATTACTTACTAAATGGCGGGTAACGAATTCCGGAAAATAAACCTCACCACCTGATACCTTTTGCAGCGCCTGCTCAAATTCAAATGGTTCGGCATCTTTAAGCAGGTATCCTTTAACCCCCATTCTAAGCATGGTGAGCACCTTATCGGCATCTTCAAACATGGATAAAACTATAACCTTAATTTCTGGGTGAAATGTTTTAAGCCACTGTGCCGTTGCTGTTCCGCCCATAATGGGCATATTAATATCGAGCAGGATAATGTCAGGTTTGTTTTTGGCCGAAATTTTGCGTTTTAGCTCCTCGCCGTTAGCTGCTTCGAAAAGTATACTGTAGCCTTTAAAATTACCTATTAATGAAGCTATGCCGCTTCTAAAAAGCCGGTGGTCGTCAACTAAAGCGATCTGGATCGGTGGTACCATTAGGGTATAAACGTTGTTGAAAAGGATTTAGGGTAACATTAATACAACAACCTTTTCCTGGCGAGCCATCAATAGTAGCTACGGCGCCAATTAAGGTTGCCCTATTCTCGATGTTTTTCAAACCTGATCCACTGCTGTTAATCAGTGAGTTCGGCGAAAAACCAGCTCCGTCATCTTCGAGCGTTAAATTAAACATTTCAGAATTATATTGCAAGCTGATTTTAAAATGTTTTGCACCCGAATGTTTAAGCGTATTATTCAGTGCTTCCTGGAAAATACGGAAAAGTACCAGTTCCCGCTGTTCGCCTAAAGAATATTTTTCACCCTCAGTTAAAAGCTTTGCTTTAATGATGCCTGTTTTATTTATTTTTTTAACTTCTAATCCAATTGTTTTGAATAGCCCAAGATTTATAATGTGTTCAAAGCTAAGGCTTTTTGACAGGTCGCGAAGGTCAGTAATTACCTGTGCCACCAGTTCACGGCTTTCATTTATTTTGGTTTGTTTTTGATCATCATCAGCATTAGCGATCATTGCCAGGCTTAATTTTACAAATGATAATACCTGGGTTATATTATCATGTATTTCGCGGCTGATGTGAACCAGTGTTTGTTCCTGAACCTCAATCTGCGCTTGAAGAAGCTCCTGACGAAAAGCTGATTGAAGCTTTTCCTGTTCCTGTTTGTTTATGAATTGCTTATTTCTGTATAAAACAACAAAGTAAACAATAAAGCCGCTTAGGCAGGCAAAGAAAGCTATTGTTGATAATACCAGTAATCGTATACTTTCGTCATACATTATCTGTAATAGTTTTTTTATTGTTTATAAGTATGGAAACGCCGATCAATACATAAAATATTACATTTATGCCAAAGTTAAACCCAAGCAGAACGCTGTCCTTAAGATGATGCTTTACATAATAATTTATAAGGCCTAAATTTAAAAAGGATGTAGTGGAAAAAAAGAGCATGGCTGTATTATACCAAAAAACGCTTTGCCTGGTAATATTCATTGGCAAAGGGTATAAAAGCATCTGTTTAAAAAGCAGTAATGAAAATATAGTGTATGTTATTTCCGAAACTATAACCACATTTGATGGAAACTCTTTATAATAAGGCTGAAGCCAAAAGAAATTGATAAAATAGAACAATGCAAAAAATACCAATGTAATTAGAATTGACTTTTTTATTGATTTATTTATAAAAAGATTATAATAGACTAATGAGTAGAAAGTATATTCTACTAAGCAGGTGACATATGAAACGAATATGTTGTTTTTATATAAGACGGCGCAGACTTCTGATGTTATCTCTAAAACAAGCGTAAGCCCTATTAGCACGGTTAGCAGCTTAAAGGGAGTGGTTAGCTTTTTATAGCGAGCCACCCCTATAACGCAAATGGTTAAAAGTAATATATAGTACGAAATATATGTAGCGTTCATTAATGAATGTGCTATTATCCTAAATCAGTACAATAAGGAGGACAAGGATTTAATAAATCGACCGTGTGCCCAACCCTTTTATAAGGCGTGCCCGAATTACCGCCGGCATTATGCTCCACACCGGTAAAAATAATGGTGTATATATTTTGATCAGATCCAACGGCGTCAGGATGCTTTGCAAAATTTAAGCTTAGTCCTACGCAGCCTTCGTGACTAAGCATTGTTTCTACACTGTGGCGGTCTATAAAAAAACCGTTTAAATGCTGTCCGTCTGGTGTTAATAATGCCGGTCCGTTTGAGGACGTGTTTTGGGTTTTAAATTCGTGAATTAAGCTTTTAGCTAAGGTTAAATCAATTATTGAAGCCATGATTTTTTAAGTTAGGGAAGTTAATAAATATTTTCTCAATAATACGAATGCTTTAAGACAATCAGTACAGTATTTTCACGGTATTTCACAGTATAAATACTATTAAAATACCGTGAAAATCCCGTTGTACACCATCCAATAATTTAGTATCTTAGTAACAACTATCCACATCTATTTTCCGGAAATTCAAGCGTGTTTGTGCTAAAAATCAATGTCTTAAGGCGTTGCTATACAAAAAAGGTAAACGGCCCCTATGTTTTATGCCTCGTAAAGATGGTTGCAATAAAAATTTATCTGTTACTTTAAACAAAAGCAGTTTGGCATGTGTTAACCCCGCATGCGGCGTTTTCTTCAAAATGTTTTAAACAAACCGGTTGTTAAGCTGGCTAATAAGCTATCGTCACGACCTGACAAGAAAAGAGTTGATAGGGCGCTAAGCGAATTGTACCAAAACATCATAAATGATCCGGGTAAAAAAGGATTGGTCATTAAGTTTGATATACATAAAGATAAATTTATTATCCTATCCGATCAGCATAAAGGCGCCAGAGATGGCGCAGACATCTTTGCGCTGGCAGAGAAAACTATCTCGCCGCATTAGAATACTATCATAAAAATCACTTTTTCTATGTTAACCTGGGTGACAGTGAAGAACTTTGGGAAAATCTTTTTATTACCGTAAAACGGCACAACAAAGCTACTTTTAACCTGGAGAAGGAATTTTTGACGCGCAGCGTATTCATAAAAATATTTGGCAACCACGATCTTTATTGGGACAATGATCCACTGGCAGCTATTAACCTTCAAAGAATTTACGGCCAAAAAGTAAATATTTATGAAGGGTTAATATTGAAAACCACGGTCAATAAAAAAGAGCTGGAAGTTTATTTAACACATGGCCACCAGGGCGATTTGCAGAGCGATGGAAACTGGTTCAGCAAATGGTTTGTATCTGATATATGGGCGCCTTTCCAGGCGTATTTACATATTAACCCAAATACTCCGGCAAATAATAATGAGTTAAAAACGGCTCATAACCGTATGATGTATCAATGGAGCTCAAAGCGAAAAAACATGCTGTTGATAACCGGGCATACGCATCAACCTGTTTTTAAATCGGTTACGCATCTCGAAAAGCTTTATGAAGAATTGGAACAGGCAGAAAAAGGAAATAATACACAACTTATAGAAGATCTAAAAAAACAGATAAACAGCAGGGAAAATAAAGGAGATAAAATGCCCGATTTTAAGGGATACCTTGATACCTATTTTAATAGCGGATGCTGCTGTTTTGATGATGGCGACATTACCGGGATTGAAATTGCCGATGGATGCATCCGCTTAATTAAGTGGCAATACGCTGCAGAGAGTCAAGAATCAGGAGTTAAGAATCAGGATAAAAAGAGTGAAAGGATTGTGTTGGAAGAAAGTAAGCTTGGGAATTTGAAATTAGAGACAAGAAATCAAGAGTCAGGAGTCAAGATGAAAAAGATGATCAATAAAAAATCTTGATTCTTACCTCTTGATTTCTTGCCTCTTCTTACCCGTCCAGCAAAAACACAAACAATTCTTTCGGGCCATGTGCGCCTAAGACCAGTGTTTTTTCAATATCAGCGGTGCGGCTTGGGCCGGTAACAATGCCTACCATCGATGGCATGTTATTATCGTACTTGTTTTTTATCAGCTTAAAACCATCTTTTAAATCGAGCACCAGTTGTGAGGTGTACGCCAATACAATATGTACCGGGGGGTAAATACTTAAGCGGCGCCCTGCCATATCCGCATTTGAAAGCAGGATGCTGCCATTGCGTGCAATCAGTGCTTCGCAAAGTGTAAAACCAACATCGGCCTGCTCAAAATCTTTATCAGTTTCAAAATAAGGATATTCAAAGCGGGTTAATACCTGTTGCAGTGCAGGTTCCCAGCAATATATTTTTCGCCATTTACGTTCTTCGGCAAGCTCCAGCAAATTCTCAATAAATTGTGCCTCGTCTTCACAAAAAACAAACTGACCTGATATGGAAGTAAATTGTTCGGCAAAAAGAACTTCGGGGAGCTCTTCAGCCGGAGGATAATGGGGCAAATCCTCCAAATTGGGGTACGGGTTATCTCTTTTTTCAAGCAGAGCCTTACGGATCTTTTTGAGTAGTTTTTCCTTGGATGTTGTTATGTCCCTCATTTTGAAAGTCCTTAGTCTTGAGTAATAAGTTCTAAGTCGACTTTGTTTGCAATCAGAACTTATTTCCCGACCCTGAATTTATTAAAAAGCCTGGGTCTAAAACCATAAGTTGAGTGTTTCTCTCTACTTACAGTTTCAAACTCAGGGCTATAGATTTAAAACTTATTCCTTCCCGGCAGCTAAATCTTTTTCTTCCGGATTTCTTTCAAACGTACCTGAATGATCGGCAACGCCTTCGGGAATTAAAGCCGAAGCAGCCGGCTCCTGGTTTGATTCGGGGCCGTTTACAAATTCATCGTAAGTTGTGCGGTTATCAAACGGACGTTTACCTAATATTTCTTCCAGATCCGATTGGAAAAGGATTTCCTTCTCCAAAAGCTTATCAGCCAGTTTTATCAGGCCATCTCTTTTATCAATAAGCAGCCTTTTGGTCATTTCATAAACCTCATTTATCTGGTTACGTACTTCTATATCAATCAATTCAGAAGTTTTTTCAGAGTACGGTTTATTAAACTGGTATTCACCCTGGGTATCGTTAAATGATACATTACCAATTTTGGCATTCATACCATATATAGTAACCATGGCATAAGCCAGTTTGGTAATACGTTCCAGGTCATTCTGCGCACCGGTTGATATTTTGCCGAATGTAATATCTTCAGCAACACGGCCCCCCAGTGTCATACACATACCATCAATCAATTGCTCGGTAGTGTATAAAAATTGTTCTTTTGGCAAATACTGTGCATAACCTAAAGCAGCAACGCCACGTGGCACAATGGATACCTTAACCAGCGGATCGGCATGTTCCAAAAACCAGCCGGCAATAGCATGGCCGGCTTCGTGATAAGCAACAATACGTTTTTCTTCGGGAGATATGATCTTGTTCTTTTTCTCTAATCCGCCAATAACGCGGTCAATAGCATCCTGAAAATCCTGCATATCAACAGCCTCTTTGTTTTTACGGGCAGCAATTAAAGCAGCCTCGTTACAAACGTTGGCAATTTCGGCGCCTGCAAAACCAGGTGTTTGTGCCGATAATTTTTTAGCATCAACACCTTCAGCCAGTTTAACCGGTTTTAAATGCACCTTGAATATCTGCTCACGACCAATCAGATCGGGTTTATCTATAGACACCTGGCGGTCAAAACGGCCCGGGCGCAATAAAGCCGAGTCTAACACATCCGGGCGGTTGGTTGCAGCAAGGATAATGATACCCGAATCGGTACCGAAACCATCCATTTCAACCAGCAGCTGATTCAGCGTATTCTCGCGCTCATCATTACCACCTACTATGTTGTTTTTACCACGGGCACGGCCAATGGCATCAATTTCGTCGATAAATATGATACAAGGGGCTTTGTCTTTTGCCTGGCGGAACAAATCACGAACACGTGAAGCGCCCACACCAACAAACATCTCCACAAAGTCCGATCCTGACAAGGAAAAGAACGGCACCTGTGCTTCGCCGGCAACAGCTTTAGCCAATAAGGTTTTACCAGTACCCGGAGCACCTATTAATAAGGCGCCTTTTGGTATCTTACCTCCCAGGTTGGTGTATTTCTTAGGATTTTTCAAAAAATCCACAATTTCCATTACTTCCTGCTTGGCTTCTTCCAGGCCGGCTACATCATTAAATGTTACAGATACCTGGGCCTCTTTATCAAACAAGGTGGCTTTTGATTTTCCGATATTAAAAATCTGACCACCGGGGCCACCACCTGCACCTCCGCTCATGCGGCGCATAATAAATAACCATACGGCTACCAGCAATACAGCCATTATAATACACTGTACAAACCAGTTTGAAAGCAGGCTTTCGTGCCCTTGTTCATATGAAATAGGCACTTTATCCGCATCGGTAAAGTCTTTTTCAGCATTATTAATAGATTGCTTTAAGCTTTCAAAAGTAGCATCAGTAAAAATATACTGCGGACCGGCTGCACCACCCATATTAAATGAGCGCTGTTCTTTTTTAGCATCGGCATATTGTGGCTTGTTTAAGCTGCTTGCTTTTATATAAACTTCGGCAATAACTAAATCGCCGCTGCGGTAAGCAACAACCTTATCTACATCGTGCTGTTTAAGCATTTCTTCATCAAACCGCTGAAAAGTGATAGGGGCAGTAGTATTTCCATTTAAAAGTGTGGCCACACCTAATAGTACTACTATAATAATAGCATAAAACCACATTATATTAGGTTTAGGCGTTTTTGGCGTAATTTTTTTATTCGGTATTTTCCGGAGCGGTTTTGGTTTTTCCAATTTATTATCTTTCATTTCTTTCAAGCTCAAACTTACAATCTTTAATTTAAATAATTATGCGGGCAGGTTAATGACGCGTGTTAAACGCAATTGTTACGTGATCAGGCGCTTTTATAGTTTTTAATTTCGGCATCGCCCCAAAGATCCTCCATGCCATAAAATTCCCGTTTATCGGTTCTGAAAACATGTATCACTACATCTATATAATCCAGCAGTATCCATTCGCCATACTCCAAACCTTCTTTTTGCCAGGGTTCCTGTTGCGTGGCTTTAAAAATTTCATCCTCTATACTATTTGCTATGGCTTTTACCTGTGTGGCAGATTCAGCATGGCAGATCACAAAATAATCAGCTACCGAACTAAATATATTACGTAGGTCTAACCTTATAATATCATTTCCTTTTTTTTCCTGTATGCCATGTATGGCAAGTTCAGAAATATAAGCGGATTCACTTAACGCTTTGTTTTTTACCATCAAAAAGAATTAGTTTTGAACGACTTTGACTTTAATATTATTATACTTTGCAAAATAACATATTTTCAGGATTATTTGTTGGACAAAATTTTATAACAATTAAAGAAGTTGACTCAACTAATAATTTCCTTAAAGAATTAGCGTCAAATTCCAAGCCATTGATTGAAGGAACCGTCATTATGGCAGAAAACCAATATGCGGGGCGCGGGCAACAGCAAAACGGCTGGCATGCCGAACCGGGTAAAAATTTAACCTTCAGCCTGTTATTGAAACCGCATTTTTTACCTTTAGCACAGCAATTTGATTTAACCAGGTCTATTAGTTTGGGGGTTTTTGATGCGTTGGAACCTTTGCTGGGAGAAAAGTTAAAAATAAAATGGCCCAATGATATTTACTACGGCGACCATAAACTGGGCGGAATGTTAATTGAAAATATGATACAGGGCGGACAAATAAAAAACGCCATAATTGGCATTGGCCTTAATATTAACCAGGAAAAGTTCCCTCCGCATTTACCAAACGCTATATCTGTAAAACAAATCTTACAACAGGATTACGATTTAAAAACTTTATTATCCGAGATTTGCCGGCATATTGAAGCCTGGTATTTGAATTTAAAGGCCAATAAAATTTCTTTAGTAAGAAATACGTATTTAAACCGGTTATATTGGCTAAACGAGGTTAAAAGTTTTAAAACACCAACTGGTATTTTTAACGGTATTATTACCGACGTAAAGGATAACGGCATATTAGTTATACAAAATAATAATCAACAGTTGGAGTTTAGCCTTAAAGAAATTGAATTTTTAAATAAATCATAAAATAAGAATGAAGAAATTATTGTTATCAGCAATTGTATTAGGAATAAGCATCGGCGCCTATGCACAGATAGAAAGCCCGGTAAAGTGGGCGTATGCTGCAAAAAAAATAAGCAGTACCGAGGCCGTTGTTTTTTTAAAAGCGACCATTCAGGATGGATGGCACATTTATTCGCTTAACGTAAAGGATGGCGGCCCAATAAAAACATCTTTTACTTTTGCCCCATCAAAGGAATATAGCTTAGAAGGAGCAGCTACAGAGCCAACGCCGGTAACAAAATTTGAAAAAGCATTCAATATGAATGTGAGCTATTTTGAAAAATCAGTTATTTTCCAACAGAAGATCAAGCTAAAATCGGCCAATGTATCCTTAGTTAAAGGTAAGCTGGAATACATGACCTGTAACGATAAAAAATGCCTTCCGCCGGAAGATCTGGATTTCTCAGTTCCTTTAGGTAAATAATCAGCCATAAAAATGAGATCATTCAGCAACCGCAATTCATTAAAAAGCGGATTTTACCTGGTGCTAATCTTCGTTATTTTTTGCCTGGTTGGTATTAATCCCGCGAAAGCGGTGCAAAAAAAGGAAGCCGATACCGTTTCAACAAGCGGTGTTCAATTTACAACCATTCCCAGCGCCGCCGATAGTATAGCTATCCGGAAAAAAATGAAGGCAACGCTTGCAACAACAAAGCAAGCGCTTGCACAAGCACAGGCAGCGGCTAATAAAGCAAACGCCATTAATGCAAATAAGCCCAAATCGCTTTGGGAAATTTTTATTGCCGGTCTTATCGGTGGCTTTACTGCTGTTATATTGCCATGTATTTATCCTTTGCTGCCTTTAACGGTAAGTTTTTTCACCAAAAAAGGCGGCTCAAAGTCCAAAGCAATAGGTCAATCTATTATTTATGGCGTTTCTATCATTGTTATTTATGTGGTATTAGGGATGCTTATCTCTATTATATTCGGCTCGGATGCGCTTAATGCACTGGCAACCAATGGCATATTTAACTTGTTTTTCTTTTTATTACTGGTTGTTTTCGGGATTTCGTTTTTGGGCGCATTTGAAATTACGCTGCCCAGCTCATTAGCTAATAAGCTGGATGCTAATGCGGATAAAGGCGGCCTTGCGGGAATTTTCTTTATGGCTTCCACATTGGTAGTGGTATCATTTTCATGTACCGGCCCTATTATTGGTACACTGCTGGTTGATGCCGCCTCCAAAGGCGACCGGCTTGGTCCTGCTGTGGGTATGCTTGGCTTTTCATTAGCGTTGGCGTTGCCTTTTACTGCTTTTGCAATATTTCCATCAGCGTTAAAAAGCCTGCCGAAATCGGGTGGTTGGCTTAATAGCGTAAAGGTTATATTAGGATTTTTGGAGATTGCCTTTGCCCTTAAATTTTTATCGAATGTTGACCTGGCCTATCACTGGAACTGGTTTGACCGCGAGATATTTTTATCCCTGTGGATAGCAATCGGTTTATTGATGGGGTTATACCTCATTGGCAAAATCAAATTTTCGCACGATAGCGATGTGCCTTATTTGTCCATACCCCGCACATTTTTATCCATCATTGTATTTGCATTTGTAATTTATATGATCCCCGGCTTATGGGGTGCACCACTAAAATCCATCAGCGCATTTTTACCGCCTATTGCCACACAGGATTTTGATTTGTCGCCAATACCGGGTGGTTCAGCGGTCTCAACTACGGATGCCAAACAATCATCCATAACAGATAGGAAATATGCTGCCAATTACACCCGCATCAAAACCCGCGGACTGGATGCATGGTACGATTATGACCAGGCATTGCAGGCATCGAAAGAGCTGCATAAGCCCATAATGATAGATTTTACCGGGTTTAACTGTGTTAACTGCCGTAAAATGGAAAGCAATGTATGGTCGGATCCGCAGGTATTTAACCGATTGAAAAATAGTTATATTCTATTGCAACTGGTTGTTGACGATAAAGCTTCGTTAGATACAAAAGATGAATATGTTTCTGATTACAGCGGAAAAAAGATAACAACCCTGGGCGGTAAATGGAGCGACCTTGAAGCATCGCGCTTTAATTCAAACTCACAGCCGTTTTATGTATTGCTGGATAGCGATGGCAATATGCTGAAAGATAAAACCGGGAAAGTAATACCGCCATCGCCGGCTGATTATAATATCGAAAGTTATCTTGGCTTTTTGAATAGTGGGATTGAGGCGTATCAAAATAAGTAGATAAATCTTCACGTAGCCCATAGCGATGGGTTTGAAACCCATCGCTATGGGGCTAGGACGAAGAATCATTTCTGCGATTTGACAATTTGTTTTATCTCCTTTAATTCGTCACTAAAAGATTTATTCTTGTGGTGCTTTTCCTGGTTATAAATATAACTTCTTACCCGTTTCACATGCCCGGCACTCACGCTAAACGCTGCAAAGCCATCTTGCCAGGTTACATATCTATCCGGATCATCTTTGAAATGCTCCCATGAATTTCCTTTTATTGTTTTAACAACATCTGCGACTGATTGATCTGTGCGCAACCGTACCAATAAATGTACATGGTCTTCGACTCCGTTTATGCAGTCAAGATAAATTTCATAGTCATTTGCAATGTCGTTAATCACTTTATAAACATCAGTTTTTAATAATGGCATTAGTATAGGTTCGCGGTTTTTAGTAGACCAGATAAGGTGTACCCATAATGATGAATAGCTTTGAGGCATGATCTTGAATTTAGGAATATAAAAATAATTATTTTCCTCACATTCAATAGCGATGGGTTTTAAACCCATCGCTATAAAGCTAATTGCCTCCCAAACTGCAACGAATAATTTTTTCGACCAAAAATTAATGTAAATTCGCGAAACTTTTACAAAGGGGCTGGGTAATACCTTTTACCTTTGTACTAATTAATGCAGATCACTAATTAATTTTCACAACGCGAAACAGCGCCCTTTCAAAAAAAATGACGCAAATTAAAAATATCGGGCTTTTTACATCAGGAGGCGACTCGCCGGGAATGAATGCCGCCATCAGGGCGGTTGTGCGTTCGGCAATTTATTATAATATTGAAGTTACAGGAATACGCCGCGGCTATGACGGGATGATCAAAGGTGATCTGTTCCCTATGGATCGTAAATCCGTATCAAATATAATTCAACGTGGTGGTACCATTTTAAAAACTGCCCGCAGTGAGCAGTTTAAAACTACCGATGGCCGTAAGCAAGCCTATGAGCAATTAAAAAAGAACAATGTTGATGCACTGGTAGCCATTGGTGGCGACGGCACATTTACAGGCGCACGTATTTTTGGGCAGGAATATGATATGCCTATTGTCGGATTGCCTGGTACTATTGACAATGACTTGTGCGGCACCGATTTTACTATAGGCTATGATACCGCTATTAATACAGTAATAGATGCTGTTGATAAGATTAGAGATACTGCAGAATCGCACGACAGGTTATTTATAGTTGAAGTTATGGGTCGTGACTCGGGCCTTATCGCCCTGCGTACAGGTATTGCAGCAGGTGCAGAGACCATATTGATTCCCGAAAGTAAAACAGACATCAATGCGGTGTTTGACCGTTTGGAGAAAGGCAGAAAAGACAAATCATCCAAAATTATTATGCTTGCCGAAAATGGGGAAGCTGGTGATGCCTTTGAAATTGGCCGGCAGATAAAAGAGCGGTTCCCCAATTATGATACACGCATTTCGGTATTGGGCCATATTCAGCGTGGCGGCAGGCCAAGCTGTATGGATCGTGTATTGGCGAGCCGTGTTGGGGTAGCTGCAGTTGAGGCTTTACGCGATGGGCACCGTAACGAAATGATAGGCCTTATACATAACGAAATAGCTTATACTCCATTTGAACATGCTACCAAGCATAACATAGAGATTAATCCTGATTTTTTAAAAATTGTAGAGATACTGGCGATCTAAAATCGCAGATTAGATTTGACAACTCTTGAAGAGTTGTCAAATCTAAGAGGAGGATTATTTTGAACCCAAACGGGTTGAAAAGTCACTGATAACATTTTGATACTTCCTTAATATTCTGTCCCATTCGCGGAATTGCTCGTCTGCTTTAACGCTTGTTCCATTTATGCCCGAATATTCACTTACCAGTTTAACTTTAAAAATAAGCGGGTTTGAGTTTCCTAATTTGATGATGAGGCGTGTCCTAACCGTATTTTGTTGGAAGGTTTGAATGTTCCAGGCTGTTCTTAAATATGAAGTCTCTTTGTCACTTACTTCTATTGCATCAAAATAGTCGGTAACAATTTGAGTGGTTAGTTTCCAGGCCTCGGTTAAATCATATTTTTTATTTACTTCTATCGCAAAATCAACGTTTGCCTGGTCGGCTTTTACTGATGCTTGTTCGGCATCATCCATTTTCATGTCGAAGTATTGCTTTTTTGGAGGGCTGGTGCTGCCCTTTTTATTACAATAAGTTTGCTCATAACTTAAAAATCCAACCTTTTGTATTTTTACATCAACACAGCTCTCTTTGGGGATCTTAATTTTTAATGTTCCCGTTCCAAGGTCCTGGCCATCAACAATTATTTTAGCATCTGGCTCAGAAGCGCTCACTATTACAGATTGCGCTTTACTAATTTGTATTGATAAAATAAGAATGATAACGGGTAATAGTTTTTTCATTTTTTTAGGGTTTAAATTTTAACAGTTTCAATTTTCAGAGTGTTGTTTATTTTAGTATTTAACAGGTAATCTTATCATTATTAAAATATTATGTATCATATCATTTTTATATAATATAATAGCTTAGTGTATTCTAAAGGTAATCCATTAAAAAATTGCCATAAAGTACCCGAAGGGGTACCATTTGGATAATGTCATTGATAGAAAAAGGACGAAGAGATAAGTAATATCGAATAAAGAATTTTGAACATCGAACGTCGAAATGTACTTCGTTATTAAACATTCATTATTCGGTGTTCGATATTTAAATAGTGAGCTAAGTAATTAATATTGAATAATTCGGTTACCTGAATTTCCATTTCATCACCGCTTCTACCTTATTTTGCACATGCATTTTAAGATAAATATTTTTAATATGTTTTTTAATAGCGTTGGCAGTAACATCCAGGTTAGCTGCAATCTCTTTTACAAGCTTTCCTTCGGCCATCAAATCAAGTACCTGTTTTTCGCGGCTGGTGAAAATTTGCTGGCCGTCTTTAATTACGGATGGTTGAAAATGACGGATTATTTTACGCGCAATACCCGGGCTCATCGGTGAGCCGCCATTATGTATTTCTTTAATAGAATTAAATATCATTTCGGGCGGTGCGCTTTTAAGCAAATAACCTGTAGCACCGGCTTTTAATGCTTCAAATATTTTTTCATCCTCTTCAAAAACTGTCAGTATCATAAACTGAATGCTGGGACAGTCTATTTTTAATTTACGGATGCATTCAATACCGTTCATCCCCGGCAATTGAATATCGGTTAAAATAACATCGGGTAATATTTCGGGGACCTGCAGTATGGCGCTTTCGGCATCCTTCCAGATACCGGCAAGCTGCAAATCGTCTGACAGGTGTAACAGCGATGCCACCGCAGCACTGTAATTTTCAGTATCCTCAATAAGCCCTACCGATATCATAGTTTAATTATACGAATGGAAATTTAAGAATTATGAAAACATAAAATTGCTACCCGTTTGGGTATTGTGACAGATCGAGTTCAAGCACTACTATAACACCATTATTATTAAAAATATTGAATTTACCTTTAGCCGAATCCATTCTTTGCTTTATGTTTTTCAGGCCATTCCCTCCTGTGTTTTCCGCCTGCGGTATTAATAATCCTGTTCCGTTATCTTTAATCTGTATAGTTAAAATATGGTGCTCAATTTGTATTTTCAATTCAACGCACGAGGCATTTGCGTGCTTAATTATGTTATTAAGAGACTCCTTTACACTTAAAAAAATATTACGCCTTAGCTCACTCTCCAATTCTATATCAGAGATAGTTAAAGGAAAAATAATGTTGGTATGATGGGGCAATGGCTCAAACAGCAACACAAAATATTGCCTTATAAATAATAACAGGCTATCAAGCCTGTCGTTACCGGGGCTTAATGACCATACTATTTCTTTCATCTGCTCAACCAGGCCCGTACCTAAAGCAGATATGCGGTCGATATTTACAGCATCATCGCTTTTAGCTAATTTTAGCTTAAGCATGTTTACATAGATCAACATGGTTGATAACCCTGTGCCTATATCATCGTGCATATCGCTGCTGATGCGTTGCCGCTCAATCTGTAGAGCTAATCTTTTTTCAAAAACAAGTTTTTGAAATTTAATACCGCTTTGTATATATACTAATAGCACCAAAACAAAGGCAATAAGTGCAAGGATGCCAACAATAAAATTCCGCCGCAGATTTTGCCGCGCCGCCTCCGTTTCTTTAAGCTTTTGCTGTTGATTAAGTAAAGCTATTTCTTTACCTCTTCGTTCAACCTCCAGTTGGTTAATCTCCCTGCTAACTTTTTCATTTATGATAGAATCTTTGAGCCTTGTAAATAAAAGATGATAATAGTAAGCGCTATCATATCTTTTTTGAAACGCAAAGTTTTTTGAAAGCACTTCGTAGGCGTCGCGCATATCTTCCAGATGAAGGATGGACCGTGCAATCGATAACCCTTTATTGAGATACAGGCCCGAGTGCTTATAGTCTTTTAATAAACTATATATATCGCCTGTATTAATGTAATAGCTGGCAATATCATATTTGTTAAAGTCCGTTTCCTTTTTGTATCTGTCAAAAACGTCGAGAGAATATTGCAGTGCCTTTTTGTAATTGCCGGCCAGCTTATAAGTTGTACTTATTCGCGATAAGGTATAGGCAATTCTCTCGGGTTTAAATATTGATTGGGTATTATCAAGTCTTTCCCTGTCATTCATTTTATCGTAAATGTTAAGGGCCTTGAAAAAATAAAGGAGCGAAGTTTTATATTCTTTTTTTAATAAGTAACCGTTGGCAATTCCATTGCATGCATCGGCAACCATCATTTTATTACTTATTTCAGTAGCCAGCTCCAGGTATTGCGTGGTATATTTGATGCTTTCGCCGGCTTTCTCCTGTTTTTGATAGATGAATCCTATTTGATTATTATAATGCGCCTGTGCCTCTTTATCATTTAATTGTTCGGCAAGCGATAAGCCTTTTTGCGCTATATCCATAGCGTTTGAGTAATCAGCCTGGTAGTAATACAGGTTTAAGCTGGAATTGTATATTTCATAAACATCGGCATATAATTTATGCCGGGATGCTATTTCCACCGCTTCACCGTAGTACCTGATGGCTAAAGGATAGTTCTTTTTATATTCAGCTACAATACCCTCCTGGTAAATTGATAATTCAATACCTCTTTGATAATCTGATTTTATAGAAAGCGCCTTTGCTTTTTTGGTGATGAGCAAAGACGAATCAATGGAAGATGGCAAAAGCTTTCGGGCATATCCCAGGTAGTTTAAAATTTTGTTTCTCTCTTCTTTTAAACCTTTGGGAGCCCGGCGGTATTTAAAATATGTTTCATGGCCCGGCTGGGCAAATGATATAAAACAGGTTATTAAAATATAAGCACAAAACACAAGTAAATGCTTACTCATACGATAAAGGATTAGCACTATGAAAGTTACAATAATATTTTAATATTACTATTTGTAAGCGCTATTTGCAATACCTCTCATAAAAAATAATAAGCAAGAATAAGTCAGGGCTACTTTTTATCGTAAATCATGGTAATCTTTCTTTCTCCCCCTGGCGATGTGGATGATTGTGTAATAGCTAAAATTTTACCCTTGTCTTGTAAATGCCAGGTTTCGGCAGTTGCCACTTGTCCGCCATTATTAAAAGCTACTTTCGATTTGATTACCAGCGTATCGCCATTTGCAGATAGATTTGCGGTTGTTATTCGCGGAGCGTTAGAATATTCCGATTTGGATTCTTCGCCGTTAAGTGCAAGTCTTTCGTCTGTTACGATATCATCCCGCCATTCTTCAACTACCGACTTTTGTATGTTTATTTCATTTTCGTATTGCTCTATTTTTAATTTTGCAGGAAGATTGCCGGCTCCGTAATTATCCAGCATGCTTTTATCTTGATTTAACATCCATTCTCCCGAGAAATCAGCAGGTTTATTTAATGATAATGCTGGCAAGCCAAGGGATGTACGCAATGGGTTTACCGCATTAATATAGTCCGGATCATCCAAACCTAATATGCGGGGATCATTTACCAACGCGTTATATTGTTTTTTTGATGTATTACGAACCATCCCTGCCCAAACTACCCAATAGCTCCATTTTGGCTGGCTGTTTAAAATTTCGGGAGATGGCGGGCTGCCAACTTCGCCCAGGGTAATTGGTTTTCCTTTGGATAGCGTGATTAATTGGTCGTAATAATCCTGTTTAAAATCTGAGCCATAAACGTCCAGCGCTAAAATGTCGAGATATTTGTTGCCGGGATAAAAGTTAGAAAATTCCATTCCTGGCTTGGTTGGCCTGTCAACACTCCATACCCATACCAGGTTATTGAGTTTGTGGTAATTAACCAGCCGGTCAAAAAGCTGCCGGTAAAGCGCCTGGGTACTAAATTCGCCCGTGCGGCCTCCCCACCAAAACCAACTGCCATTCATTTCGTGATAAGGGCGTAACAACACAGCTATGTGAGCTTTTTGCAGTTGTTTCAAATAAAAGGCAATGGTATCAATTTGTGCAGCCCATTTTTTATTTAGCGCAGTACCGGGCGTAAGTATGTCTTTAAACTGCTGGTCGGTTAAACGGCCCTGTACGCTTGCCAGGGCATTAGGATCTGAACCCGAAACGGGTTGAAAAGTAACAGGCTCCTTGGCAGTTGGCGGTACAGCATGCCAGCACAGCGTAATAATGGAGCCCATTTTATTTTGCCGTTTAGCTTCTTCAACCATAGCAGCCCTCATCTGGTACGAATCTTTGTCTCCTGCTTTGGCAAAGCCAAAATCAGTACTCCATATTACAGGTGTTTTGCCAATATAGTCGGCTGCAAATTTTGAATTGCGATCTTTTGCCATTGGGAAATTATGCTGACCCATTAGCGTATGCTTCCCTGATAAGCTGTAAATAAGGTGCAAAAGTGCTTTAGCTTCGGGCGATGCATTGGGCGTTACGGGTTTACCTGCTTCATCCTGGCTAAAAAGCCTGGCAGAAAACGCCAGCAATAACGCTAGTGCAAAAATATTTTTCCTTAATTTCATAATTTAATTGTTTAATACCGGCAATAGGTTTTACAATTGGCTATAAGGGACTTAGTTAAAATTAAACAAAATTTTATTAAAAGCTACTAAAAGATGCTATGTTAATATAGAATGAAGTGCAAATAACGCTCAACGAATTAATGCAACCTTAATCAAACATTATGAGCTATCATTTCAAATTAAAGTCTTTAATTTTTAGTCATGTTTATGCCACACAAGTTGAAATGGATCGTTGGTAAAGGACACAAAGCCAGCAAGGGAATGATTGGAAGGAATCGCGCAAATACCTCCCATAAATATTGCTCTTATATTACCCCCCCTTATTCACTCCCTCGCCATTTTCAAACCTTGTTCTGGGCAAGCTTTGCGGGGCCGTTTCATTTATAAATTTCAGCAGGTTTTCGCGTATGTAGCACCGTAAGTCAAAAGCCTGCGACGAATTGCGCGCGCTAACCAGGGCACGTATCTCCATCGTTTTTTCGCGCGCGTCAGTTACTTGTATAATGCCAACCCGTTTATCCCACAGGTCCGAATTCTCAAGCAGCCTTTTCAACTCCGTACGTAAGCTTTCAACAGGTATACTATAATCTACATACAAAAAAACAGTGCCCAATATCTCGGAAGTGTTCCTGGTCCAGTTTTGAAATGGTTTTTCGATGAAATAGTTAATCGGCAATATTAACCGGCGCTGATCCCATATCTTCAGTACAACATAGGTTAGGGTAATATCCTCAACGCGCGCCCATTCCCCTTCAACAACCAGCACGTCATCAATACGTATGGGTTGGGTAAAAGCAATCTGGAAACCGGCCAGGAAATTACTCAATGATTTTTGAGCGGCAAAGCCAATAATTATACTGCCAATGCCTACGCCCGTAAGTAAGCCTGCGCCAATTTTACGCACGTTATCAAAACTGAGCAGTATAATGGCCAGGGTTATAAGCGCAATTAATATAATTATCACTTTACGTATAAATATCAGCTGTGTCCTTATTTTTCGCTCCTTTAAATTATCGGCCTTGTTTAAATCAAATTGATGATAAACGTAATCCTCAAAAATGCGGAAGGCGCTGATAAGCAAACCGGCAAACGAAATTGTAAGGCCAATTTCAATAATGCGGTTAAAAGGGTTGACGAAAGTTGTATCAAGCCTGAACAGCGGCAAACTAAAGTTTAGTGTCAGCAGCGGCACAAAAAAGTTTAGCGGGCCGCTTAAATGGGTAATGATGGATTTGAACAGCGAATAATCGTCGTGGTTTTTATAATAATGCAATATCCCCGTAATGACCAGTTTAACAATAAAGCCAAAGGCCAATGAAGCTACAATAACGCCAAGGTTCCACGCCCATGGATCAAATTGTTGTGACCAAGCCTGCACCTGATTATCCATAATTTTATTAGGCTGATTGTTTATGCGCAATAAGTGCGGCAATTACATTTTCTACTAATTCCGTAGTGGCCATTTGTTTTTTCACCACGGCAAAGCTGCCCGTTTTGGCGGCCAGCTGACCAGGGCCCGGAGAATAGGTCTTTATCATTTCAAGCATCCCATCCTGCGGCTCAAGTGTATCCATAACAAAACCAAGGTCGTTTAAACGCCGGTTAACTAATTCAAGCAATTGCTGACCGGCAGAAACGGCTAATATCGTTTTCATTTAGCTATAGAGGTTTTATGGTGAACACCCGATATCGCAATTTGTTTATGGCTGCCATTGGGTATATTTTCCCGATGAGGAAAATATTTTGGACCTATTTTAATTTTCAGAGATATGGATCGAAAAGTATACCAGGGTAAATCTTATCCCCTGGGAACCAATGTCATTAAATTAAGAAAAAAGTAAAGAGATAATTAATATCGAATAAAGAATTTTGAACGTCGAAGTTACTTCATTATTCAACATTCTTTATTCAGTGTTCGATATTTTTAAAAGCGTTATCCCTTAACTGAATGGCATTGCACCTCGGAACAACACGGGATGGTATCAACAAGTTATTGGAAAGGGGCTTGATAAAACCCTATCCAACAAAAAAGCCGCTCTACTTTCGTAAAGCGGCTCTTCAATAATTTTTGATATTATTGCTTAGCTATCTTATATAATTTTCCACTGTCGGTTCCGGCGTAAATAGCTCCGTCTTTTCCTGTAGCTATGCAGCGCCAGCGTTCGTTTTTATCAGCAAGTAAACGTTCTTCGCCAACAACTTTGTTATTTTTTATTACCAGGCGAATGATATGTTGCCCGCTTAGGCCCCCAATAAACATGTTGTTTTTCCATTCGGCAATGTTACCTGTATAAAACATCATGCAGCCGGGTGAAATAACAGGGTCCCAATAGTAAACCGGCTGTATAGTTCCCGCTTTTTGTTGTATCCCATCATAAACTTTTGCACCGCTGTATTCAATACCATAGGTAACAAAGGGCCAGCCATAGTTACCCCCCGGCTTAATTAAATTCACTTCATCACCACCACGCGGACCAAATTCCACCTCCCAAAGGCCGCCGGTAACTGGGTTAATGGCAAGCCCATCCGGGTTACGGAAACCATAGGCATATATTTCGGGCTTAGCGTCGGCTTTGCCAATAAATGGATTACCGGCTACCGGCTTTCCCTCTTTAGTGATATGTATGATCTTGCCGGTAGTTGCGTTCAGATCCTGTGCCTTTACGCGGATATCATTTGCCTGACGGTCGCCCGAGGTTACGAAAATATTGCCTTGTTTATCAAATACTAAACGCGAACCGAACTGACCGTCGCCTTTATAACGCGGGTATGCTTCCCAAATCACCTTAACATTTTCCAGCTTTGTTTCATCGGCCGACAGTTTGCCTTTAGCCACAGCAAGCGTAGCTCCATCACCCGGTTCTGCAAAGGTCCAGTATACCATCCGGTTTGTGGTAAAATGAGGGTCGATGTTTACGTCAAGCAAACCACCCTGGCCTCCAAATTGTACGGTTGGGAAACCAGTAATGGTTTTAGCAATTTTACCATCGGTTGTTAGTATTTGCATAGTCCCCGGCTTACTGCTGATGAGTAAACGGCCATCGGGTAAAACATGCATCCCCCAGGGGCCCTTTAGCTCGGTACTGATCACCGTAGCCGTATACGGGGTTTTAGTTTTAACACTGCCGATACGTGTTTGCCCTGCAAAGGCAGGTTTATAATCGCTGTTGGCTTTTTTTGTTTCAACAGGTGCACCGGTCTGCGCCATAACGGTTGCGGTTACCGATAAAAGGACAGTTCCTAATATTAACGGTTTACAAAGTTTTGAAAACATAATGTCGATTTTGAATTATTTTCAAAGATTACAATTTTAATGACTATATGTTTAATTATAGTATGTTTTTTACAGTTAACTGTTTCTCAGCCTGGCAAGAGTGACGGGCAGCGAACCGCGCAAAGGTTTCCCATTACTTTCACCCGTCAGTATGTCCAATACATAATTTGCCGCCAAACCGGACGGACAAGCATATACCTTGCGTATATGCTGCAGCCTATCTGGTAAATAATTAAAAATAATTAAGGAAAGCTCCAAGATGAGTTTGTGCAAATTGTGCGCACGGAGAATAAAAAAAGCCACTTACAATTTCATGTAAGTGGCTTTTTATCAGGTGGAGAATATCGGAGTCGAACCGATGACCTCTTGCATGCCATAAAATTTTTAGGTGTATTCATATAGACTCAATAATGTTCAAACTATTTAATTATCAATTAGTTATGAAATTTTATTTTTCATAAAATTTCACTTTTTATTCGATTTTTTGCAAATTTGTATTCCCATTGTATACCCATATTGAATTGGGAATACATGAACTTAATTGAATAAATATGGAAGTTTCAAAGAAAGTAACCCTACGGGCGGACAGAGCAGATGCAAATGGTGAGCGGGAAATTCGTATCAGGTTAACGCTTAACAGAGAACAAAAATATGTTTCGATTGGGCTCAAGTCCACCGAAGAACACTGGGACTATGAAACAGATGGGCCCGCTATTTCCCATCCACAATACAAAAAGATCAGTCGCGCCATTGAAGACAAAATTGATGACATAGATTTCGAAATAAAATTAATGAAGAAGAATGGCCACGAGATTATTTCATTGGCTGACATCATTTCTAAAATTAAGAAAGCCAATCAACCGGTAATCTTAGCAAAGCTTTATGCGCTTACAGATTCCATCATTTCCGATTTGGAAGCAGCTGATAAAATCGGCTACGCTGATACATTTTATAATGTAAAGGAATATGTCTTAAAGCATGTATTCGGAGAAAAAGATAAATCCTTTGTAAACTATACTAAATCTGATTTTGAGGCACTGGAGACTTATTTAATTAAACAGGAATTAAAGGAAACCACGATGAGTGCTTATCTCCGGACTTTTTACAGAATATGGAACATTGCGATTGAAAAGGGCATGTGTTCTAAAGATCACCACCCTAAAAAATTTATCAAATTTAAACCATACAAAAAATACAAAACCAGTAAGCGCGCAATTTCTGCGGCGGATATGAAATTGATTGAGAGTTATAAAGCAGATTACGGTTCAAGGATTTATAGGAATCAGCAAATGTTTCTATTCAGTTATTACTGTCGGGGGATTAATTACAATGATATTGTTAAACTTAAGGAATCTAATTTTAATGGAGACATTCTCAACTACAAAAGGAGTAAAAATGGCCGCATTTATGATTTTAAATTACATTCAAAAGCAAGAGCAATCGTTGATATTTTCAGGAATTATCCCCTTCAAAGTGATGGTGGGTATGTATTCCCAATTTTAAAGGCTGAACATGATACCGCATCAAAAATCGATGCCCGCATTGATAGCGGGTTAAAAGATCTAAATGAAGACTTAAAAACTATCAAGGAAAATAAGGGTATTGATCGAACAGTAACTTCTTATGTTGCCAGGCATTCATTTGCGACTAATTTAAAACACAAAAAGGTAGATGTAAGTGTGATCCAGGAGGCTATGGGTCATGAAACTGAAGAGATCACCAGAATATACTTGGAAGAATATGACGATGAATTAGTTTCAAGTAGTATAGAGGAGGCGTTGGATTAATATGAAAAACGAAAATAACTACCTATCACTTTTAAATACTCTTAAAAGCGATATAGAAAATGCCAGGCTAAAAGTTGCATTAACTGTTAACGAACAATTACTTGAACTTTACTGGAGAATTGGAAACAATATTTATAACCAAAGAAAGGAAGAAGGTTGGGGAACAAAAATAATTGACCGGCTATCGAATGATTTGAGAAAATCATTTCCTGATATGACTGGTATTTCTCCGCGGAATCTTAAATATATGCAATCGTTTGCAGAAGCTTATCCCTCATTTTTGCAAGCACCACTTGCAAAATTAGGAGCATCTGCAATTTTGCAAGTGCCACTTGCAAAATTACCCTGGTATCATCACATAACCTTGCTGGACAAAGTAAAGGATATGGATGCACGGGTTTTCTATATTGAACAAGCGGTACAACACGGATGGAGCAGAAACCTCATGATGAATCAGATTGAAGGCAATTTGTACTTACGTAAGGGAAAGGCAGTCACTAATTTTGCTGCAACATTACCACCGATTCAAAGCGATCTCGCCAAAGAGATTTTTAAAGACCCTTATAAATTCGATTTTCTTTATCTCGCGGAAACACATTTTGAAAAAGATTTGGAGGATGGACTTGTAGGTCACATGACCAAATTTTTGCTTGAACTCGGAAGCGGATTTAGCTATGTGGGCAGACAATACCCATTAAATGTAGGTGGAGAAGAATTTTATATTGACCTATTATTTTATCACCTTAAGTTGCGTTGTTTTATAGTGGTCGAATTAAAAACAGGAAAATTTACTCCAGAATATGCCGGGAAATTAAATTTCTATCTGAATGCCACCGATAATATTTTAAAGCACGAGAACGATCAGCCTACTATCGGGATATTGATATGTAAGGAGAAAAACAAAATTGTAGCCGAATACGCTTTGCATGGCATAAGCAACCCAATTGGAATAGCAGAATATCAGCTGACCCAAGCGATCCCTGAAAAATTAAAAGATATCCTGCCAACAATAAAACAAATCGAACACGGGCTCCAATAAATAATTAGTGAGGGAGATATTGATGGAGATTGAGGGAGATAATGAGGGAGTATTTTAAATTTCCGGGGACAATTTGTAATTTAATCTTGGAAATTTATAGGATATGGATATACAGATGCGCCTTTATTGGGAGGCCTATTCCGAAACATTCTCAACTGATGATCTCATCAGGGGGCTGCGTAATTATTTAAGGGATTATGAAAACGAATTTGTTGATGGTGCCATTGTAGACATAGGTTGTGGTCAGACAACTTTTCTCTTCGAATACCTAAATTCAAACAGGAAGCTAATAGGCATAGACAACGACCAATATCAACTTGATTTATTAAAGAACAGATTAAATGCTTTGCCCAATACAAAGGCAAATATTGAATTACTTAATCTTTCTTTGCTGAGTGACACTTTGCCTTTAGAAACCTATGCTGTAGTTTTTCTGGCGAATATTTTACACTTCTTTGATTTGGAGCATTGCGAGGAAATAATAGATCAATTGAAACTAAATATGGTTTCAGGATCCTTTGTATATGTTTGCGTTCACTCAGATAAATATTACATGAATGATCCGAGTAATCCAGAAAACAATGAATATTTCAAACATTATTTTACTTTGACTGATTTAGATAGCCTATTCATACCGTCAGGTTTTGAAAGAGTATTATATGCAGAAACAGAACGCTATTTTTCAAAAAAAGAGATGCAGACACAGGAAAAATGGCTGGATAAGTATCTTGACCATTTGAATATCTATAATAAAACTCAACGTAGGTCAATTAAAAAAGAACAACTGATAAATAATCCTGAAAGCGATTTAATTGGAATTTATAAACTATTATAGTGTGCATTTGGGAATTATCATTGATTCTGCCCAGCCTTGGAATTAATGGGTATTTTCGCTGTATGATCAAGAATTTCACCGTAGAGCTGTCAGGGATGCATTTTAAATTCAATACGCTTTCGGCGAAAGACCTGCGGGCATTCCAGGTTTATTCCCAAGTTGAAGGTAAGCCAATGCGTTTTCACATGCAATTAAGGGACGGAGCTTTTTACATTACTGACCCAAGCATTTGCCCTGCCGAATTCATGGCATTGGAGGGGGCATTAAGTGAGGTGATACTGAAAAGTCAGGACGACCCTGATCACTAACCATAGTGGGCTTACATATGATCACAGAAACTTTCCAATCCGGCGGGCAGCAGCTTTTCGTTTGATGCACATGGTGCCCGGAAACAATCAGGCGAAATTTGTGTTTTATCTCCAGGAAATTTTTCAGTCTAAGACACATCGCCACCCTATGAGTACAATCCTTAAAAGAAATAATGTCAATGTGATCGGCGAGGGCGAACAGGTCATGCTGTTTGCGCATGGCTTTGGCTGTGATCAGCGATCCTGGCAGTTCATCGTAGACGCGTTCACGCCTGATCACAAAGTTGTATTATTTGACTATGTCGGTTCCGGCGAATCGGATCTCAGCGCCTACAGCTCGGCAAAATACGGCCAACTGGACGGCTATGCGCAGGATCTGTTGGACGTCTGCGAGGCGCTGGACCTGAAGCAGGTCATATTCGTGGGCCATTCGGTCAGCGCGATGATCGGTTTGCTGGCGGCGATCCGCAAACCGGAGTATTTTAAAAAGATGGTCTTTATCGGCCCGTCGCCGCGTTACATCAATGATGAGCAATATACCGGGGGGTTCGAACGCAAGGACCTGGAGAGCCTTTTCGAGTTTATGGACAGTAATTACCTGGGTTGGTCAAATGCGCTGGCACCTGCGATCATGGGGAATGCCGACCGTCCTGAACTGGGAGAATTTCTCACCAACAGCTTTTGTGCCACCGATCCCGAGGTTGCCCGCGAGTTCGCCAGGGTAACGTTCTTTTCGGATAACCGCGCTGATCTTGGCAAGCTACAGGTAGAAAGCCTGACCATCCAATGTTCAGAAGATGTGATCGCGCCGCTTGCTGTTGGCGACTTTGTACAGGCTCACGTGCCAGGGAATCAATTGGTACTGCTGGAGGCTACCGGCCATTGTCCGCATATCAGCGAACCGGAAAAGACGATCCGTGCCATCAGGGATTTTATCTAATATACATGGTCGAAACTAATGACAGCAGCCTGCTTTCAGCAGCCATGGACCCCGAGCGCCTGTACGACCAGGCACCCTGCGGGTATATTACTTTTTTACCTGACGGCAAGATCATCAAAGCCAATGCGACCTTAAGGAGCTGGCTCGGCTATACGGCGGAGGACTTGCTTAATGGCATGCGGTTTGGCGACCTGCTTTCCAAGGGCGGGCAGATACACTATGAAATGTTCTTCAGGCCGATGCTCAAAGTGAGCGGCAGCGTTAAGGAATTAAGTTATGAACTGCAAACCCGCCAGGGGGAGGTCATCCATGTGCTATTCGGAGCGGTCGGCATCAAAGACGAACAAGGCGGGCTGCTGGCGGTCAATGCGATACTGACGGATAATCGCGACCGCAAACGTTATGAGCAGGACCTGCTGGTCGCGCGCCGGCGCGCCGAGGTTGAAAAACAACGCCTGAAGCATTTTTTTATGCAAATGCCCGCCGGTGTTTGTGTGCTCGATGGACCGGAGCTGGTCTTTGAATTGGTTAACCCGCTTTACCAGCAACTTTTTCCCGGCCGCGATCTGTTTGGCAGAGCGCTGCTCGATGCCATTCCTGAAATAGCAGATCAGCCTATCATGGATATCTTAAAAAGTGTTTATGAAACGGGGAAGACCTATGAAGGTAAAGAATTAAAGATACCCCTGGGGAGGACCGCAGATGGCCCGGTTGAGGACCGTTATTTTGATTTTATTTACCAGGCACGTACGAACGAATTTGACGTGATCGACGGCATATTGGTATTTGTCATCGAAGTAACGGGGACGGTCCTTGCTCGCACGGAGATCGAGCAGGGCTACCACGAACAGCAGTCACTCAACGAAGAATTAGCAGCTATCAATGAAGAGCTGATGACCACGAACGACGAGCTTTCCGAAACGCAGCAGAATCTGCAGGTAACCAAGTTGCGGCTGGAGCAGGAACTGGAAGCGGGGCGGCTGGTCGAACGGCAAAAAGACGCTTTTATCGGTATGGCCAGCCATGAACTGAAAACGCCGCTGACCTCGCTGAACGCGATCCTTCAGGTCGCTAATTCCAAATTAAAAGATTCACCTGATCCTTTCCTGGCGGGCGCCATGGGTAAGGCCAATACCCAGGTCAAGCGGATGACCGCCATGATCAACGGTTTCCTGGACGTCGCCAGGTTTGAGTCCGGCAAAATGTTGGTTGAAAAAAAACGTTTCAACATAGACGTGCTGGTAAAAGAAATGATCGAGGAAGTGCAGCTCACCACGCGTAGCCACATTTTCCAGCTCAGTTCCTGTAACGAAGCGGAAGTCTCAGCGGACCGCGATAAGATCGCCTCCGTGATCACCAACCTGCTAAGCAACGCCGTTAAATATTCACCCACGGGCTCTAATATCGAGGTGAATTGTAGGTTGATAGGCAACATTGTCCAGATAAGCGTTAAAGACGAAGGGATCGGCGCGAAACCCGAGGATCTCCAAAAATTGTTTGAGCGTTATTACCGGGTCGAATCACCGGAAACCCGCCATATAGCCGGATTCGGCATCGGCCTGTATGTCAGCGCCGAGATCATTAAACAACATGAGGGCCGCATATGGGCGGAAAGCCAGTTGGGCAAAGGAAGCACCTTCTATTTTTCCCTGCCGCTCGACTAAAAGCGGAAAACGGAGTTCCTCAAAATCCTATAGACTTGACTTTGGCCAATGTTGCCGCTAAATCAATGCCTTTTCCAAGCACCCCGGTAAACAAGTCACCAGTCTCTTTCAACCGGTCGATGGCATTATGGATAGTAAAATCCCGCATAGTTAAACCAGGCTTCACTTCATCCCAAATTAGGGGCATAGAAACTGTAGCACCCGGCTTAGGCCGCAAAGAGTAAACACCAGCGATTGTGGCACCTGGGCGATTTTGTAAAAAGTCAAGATACATTTTACCTTTCCGGTTCGAGATCATTCTTTCAAGCGTTGTAAAGTCAGGTATTTGTTTATGCACAAGCTTTACAATGATATTGGCAAAAAGCTGGCTTTGTTCGTAGGTGTATTGCGCACCAAGAGGTATATAAATATGCATTCCAGTTGAACCTGATGTCTTCGGAAAGCTGGGCACTTCAATTGCATCAAGTACCTTTTTAACTTCCAGTGCCGCCTGAATTACCTGGTCAAAATGTTGTTTATCAGGATCAAGGTCGATTACGCAATAGTCGGGGTTGTCCGGTGATTGCACACGGCTGAACCAGGGATTCATTTCAATGCAGCCTAACGATGCCATCCATAACAAGGTCGCTTCGTTGTTACCTAATAAGTAATCCTTATCAACCCCCTCCCCATTTGTATGCGGCATCGTTTCAGCCCAGGCCGGAGCTTTATCTTTAACATTCTTTTGATAAAAGCTTTCGCCATGTATACCACCGGGGAAACGATTTAGCGACATTGGCCGGTCTTTCAGATAAGGCACCATTAAAGGCGCTACCTGGTGATAATAATTGAACATATCCCTTTTGGTAACGCCGTCTTCCGGCCAATACAATTTATTCAAATGCGTGAATTTCAGGAGGCGTCCATCAACTTTCTTTTCTTCGGTATCCTTATTTGAGGTAAGCAACAGGTTTGCCGGTGTTTGAATTGGATCGGATTTTTTAGCTTTCTTTTCCGGGATTGCTGGTTTCAGATCTTCTAATTCAGCCATTTCTGATCTCAAATTAGTTTCACTTACCACATTTTCGGTAACAGCCTCAACTTCCATTATCACATCCTTTGGGTTTTTGTCCGTACGCATACCTTTAAAGGATGCCTGACGGACTTTACCATCGCTGGTAATTTCAGCAAATTCAACCTCACATACCAGCTCGGGTTTTAACCAGGTGGCTTTGGCACCCAATCTTTTTGGTCTGAATTGCGATGGTTCATCTACATCAGGCTCTACATCGAAAGGACTTTCTTTTGAAATTAAGGGCTTAAAGCGTTTCGGCAATTATTTCTTTCCGGCAAGTTTCTTTTCAACGGCATTCCGTTGATTCGAGCCGGCTGATTTTTTGGCAGCTTCCACATTTTCTGTGGTGGTGCCTTTCTTCTTCGCTTCGTAAGCTAATTCATGTGGTTGTTCCGATACGGAATGTCTTTCCACTTTTGTCCCTCTTGTTGCCATAGTTTGAATTTTTAGATGTACCTGATTAACAACCCTTATTAAAGAT
>Ga0206874_1049_pt1 | contig 33367 bp, 30 predicted proteins | sample Alteio_BWOrgCont_12_FD_152629 | JGI IMG/M metagenome (GOLD analysis project Ga0206874, IMG submission 152629) | Enriched cells from forest soil in Barre Woods Harvard Forest LTER site, Petersham, Massachusetts, United States -... | ecosystem: Environmental > Terrestrial > Soil > Temperate forest >...
GGTGAAATCCAACAATAATCGGTGAAATCAAAAAAATCAAATGATATTTTTAAAACTTTTACGTGAAAGCTTTCTTTTTGCCAATGATGCTTTGAGGCAAAACAAGTTGCGTACTTTTCTTTCATTGCTGGGCGTCACCATCGGCATTTTTACAATTATATCAGTTTTTTCGGCAGTCGATACGTTGCGTAATAACCTGCAGCAAAGCGTAAATAAGTTAGGCAGCAATAGCATTTATATACAAAAATGGCCCTGGGGTGGCGGCGGAGATGATTTTCCGTGGTGGAAATATATGCAGCGGCCTGTACCTAAATTAAATGATTTTAACGAACTGGAAAAACGCAGCCAAACAGCGCTGGCAATCTCGTACGAAATAAGCATTGATAACCGCATTGTAAAGTATAAAAGTAATACGGTTGAAGGCGCCCAGATTGACGCAGCTTCACTGGATCATGACAAAACCTGGAACTTTGACTTTGAAGACGGTAGATATTTCACCGGACTGGAGTCAAGAGCCGGCAGCCCCGTTACCGTAATTGGCTATGAAATTGCTCAAAATTTGTTTCCGGATGGGGGGGCAGTTGGCAAACAATTAAAAATAATGGGCCACTATGTTACCGTGATAGGGGTTTTTAAAAAGGAGGGGAACGATATACTAGGTATATCTGACGATAAAGAAATTTTACTGCCGCTAAACTTTGCAAAAAACATTATCGATATACAAAACGAAAACTACAACCCCCAAATTGTGGTACGCGGTAAAAGCGGTATCTCTGATGTTGAGGTTGAAAGTGAATTACAGGGCTTGATGCGATCCATACGCCGTTTAAGGCCGGGCGAGGATGACAACTTTGCTTTAAATAAAACAAGTATCATATCTAACCAACTCGACACTGTTTTTGGTGTGTTAAACATTGCCGGTATCATTATAGGTGGTTTCTCAATTTTGGTGGGTGGATTCGGCATTGCCAATATTATGTTTGTTTCGGTAAAAGAGCGTACCAACATTATTGGCATCCAAAAATCGCTGGGTGCCAAAAGCTATTTTATTTTATTACAGTTTTTAATTGAATCTGTTATTCTTTGCTTAATGGGCGGTATAATAGGGCTTGGCCTGGTGTATGGCTGTACCTTTATAGTTAAAGCCGTCGCCGATATACAGGTGGTACTTGATATGAAAAATATTATTATTGGTATAGGCACATCATTAAGCATCGGAATAATCTCGGGCATTATACCAGCCTACTTTGCTGCCCGGCTTGATCCGGTAGAGGCGATAAGGTCTAATTAATTAGTGAATGGTTTATTGGGTTGATTAAGTGAGTGGTTGTTTAAGAAGTGAGTGGTTGTTTGATTTTTGTCAACCTAATCAACTCAATCTAAACTTAATCAACCAATCAACTAATTCTCCACCGGTACATAATACTTTGCCACTTTTTCAAATAGTACTCCGGGTACAAAGGGTTTGGTCAGGTAGTCGCACATGCCGGCTGCGTATGCTTTATTGTGGGTTTCGGGCATTGCATCGGCGGTAAGGGCTATAATAGGTACCTGCGGATTTGTTTTTTTAATGATCCGGGTTGCTTCAAAGCCATCCATGCCTGGCATTTGCAGGTCCATTATAATCAGGTCGTAATTGTTATTGCCGGCCATTTCAATAGCCACAGGTCCGCTTATTGCCTCGTCAACGTCAGCCTGCCATTTTTTAAGAAATTTTGATGCGATCAGTAAGTTCATTTTATTATCATCAACCACAAGGATGCGCATTCCCTGCAGATCAGAAGCTGGGTTTGCAACAACAGACAATAGCGGATTTTCCTTCTTTTGTTCCACCGCTATAGCGAATGAAATAGTGAACGAGAACTGTGTTCCTTTGCCTACCTCACTTACAACGGAAATAATACTGCTATGAAGCTCAATGAGGCGTTTGGTTATAGCAAGGCCCAGGCCGGTTCCGCCATAATCATTATCCGATGTTTGTGTTTCCTGCTCAAAAGGATCAAATATAATAGCCAGGTTTTCGGCAGCGATACCTATGCCGGTATCGGTAACAGTAAATTTAATAACAGCCTGGTCATTGTTGAGATCTTCTTTGCTAAGCTGGATAATTACTTTGCCGGCATGAGTAAATTTAATAGCATTACTTAAAAGGTTATTTAATACCTGCCCAAGGCGAACCTGATCACCTGTTAAATATTCAGGGATAGAACCATCAACAATTAGCTCGATCTCTAAATTCTTTTCTGTGGCTTTTGCATAAAAGGATTGCTTTATTTTTTGGACAAGATGATAAATGTTGAACGATAATTTATTAAGCTCCAGTTTACCGGCCTCTATTTTATTATAATCCAAAATATCGTTTATGATGGCCAGTAAGTTCTCTCCCGAAAATTTGAGTGTGTTCAAATATTCCAGTTGTTCGGGTTTCGGATCTTCAGTTAATAATAAATTGGTTGTGCCAATAACCGCGTTCATCGGAGTTCTTATCTCATGGCTCATGATGGATAAAAACTCTGATTTAAAGTGAGATGATTTTTCAGCCTGCTCCTTAGCGGAGATTAATGCTTGCGTAGCTTTTTGTCTGTCAGTTATATCTTCTCCAATGCTGGCAATTTCTTTAAGCCTGCCGTTTTCGTCATAACTAACCGTATTTTGCCAGCTTATTATGCGCTGGTCTCCACTGCGGGATACTACAGGGTTAATATATTGGGCATTAAAAGTATCGCTGGTGATCCAGGCCAATAAAAGATCGCGTGAGCCCTCGTGTACAAAATGATTGATCCAGTTTAGCCCCAAAATTTCATGTTGTTCATAACCCAGCAAATCGGCCATGTATTTATTGCAAAAAATTAAATTGCCGGTACTATCCAGCGTTATTGCCGGCAGCTTAATGGTTTCTAATACCAGCTTATATTTATTTTCGGTTCTGTGATATTCAATTTCTGCTTGCTTTCTGTCTGTAATATCCTGAATAGTACCTATAATTTTACGTACAACGCCATCATCACGCCTCATTATTTTCCCCACAATAATGCTTAAATGTTTAACATTGCCTTTGAGGGTTATAATCCGGAATTCGTAGGAGGTATTGGTAATATTTACAATGTTTTTAAGGTGTTGTTTCAATATCGATCTATCGCCCGGATGCACATGTTTAACCAGCAGTTTGATCAAATTATTTTCAGTAACTGTTTGCCTGTCTATTTCAAAAATATTATTGATCTCGTCAGACCATGTGAGCTTGTTTAAAATTACATCCCATTTCCAGTTTCCTATTTTGGCTATAATTTGTGCTTCCAACAATTCGGCCTGGCTAACTTTAATCCTTTTTTCTGAAAGTTTGGCTTCAGTTATATCCTGTACTACGCCTACGGTTCTGCGGGGTTTACCTTCTTTGTCAATAACCCGGTCTCCTTTTAAAACCTTTATATATTTTAAATTACCATTTGGGGTAATTAATTTATGTTCATATTCTTTTTGACCGGTAATATTTATACTTGAAAAGTATTTATAGGCGTTGTCACGATCATCCGGATGTACCAGGCTCAGGTAATATTCAAATTTATTAATATCATCAGGAATGCTGTCAATTTCTAATATTGCATACAAGTTCTCTGACCAAAAAGCTTCTTTTGTTTCATGTTCAAACCACCAGTTTCCGGTTTTAGCAATTACCTGTGCTTCCAGCAATAAAATTTCATTTTCTTTTAATGCATCAGCATATTTTTTTTGTTCGGATATATCCGTGACAGAAGCCGAAATACGCGATGTATATTCTCCATCACGGCCATAAACAGGCGCTATTTTAGCAATAAACCATTGGTCTGTTCCAAAATCTGAGGGATATTCAATTGATGTTGGCTGCCTGTGTTTGATAACATAATCAAGGGCATCATCAAACTTTTTAGCTTTCTCTTCGCCCAAAATATCCGCCAACCGTTTACCTATGCACAATGCCGGGTCAATTACTCTTCCTTCAACCCTGCTGAACCAGGTATTAAGGCATACTTTGTTTTCATCAAATTCAAAAATAATATCGTTTAACGAGTTGATGAGCGAATTAAGCTTTTTACGGCTCTCACGAAGCATTTCGTCATTAAATAAAAGAGATTGATTGAGCTTAACAACATTATTTACCGCCTTTTTAAATCTTAAGTTATAAGATACCATTACTATAAATGATATATAGGCAATAACTGTAAAGGTTAACAGTAAAACGCCTAATACCAGTATGGATATATCAGGCTGTGGGGCAACAATATAAGCAATAATAGTGGTTGTTAAATTAAGCAGGCATATGGCAACAAACTCCCATCTTTTTTTGCAGAATAAGGTTAATGCAATAAAGATAGTTATTGCGCTAAACAAGTAAACATGCCCGAATCCATTTTTGCTAAGTAACAAACAGTTATTAATTATTAAAAAGGAGATGATAACAACGTACTTGCTTGTAGCATAATAAAACTTACGGGGATAGAATGAAAACCCTAAGGCCACTAAACACAACGTACTATTAATTAGCCGCAACCACAAAGGATCGAACGAATTATAGAAGCATAAATAATGAAGTGCCGGGCTTGCTATGAATAAACCGATAAGCAATAATTGTGGAATGGTATTATCGTTTTGTATTAATAATTGCAGCTTGCTTTTAAACGACATACTAAAGAGGGCCTTTTTAAATCAATTATAGCAATGTAAATCCAAATAAAATTGGGACTTTAATTAAAAATCATAATGAAAATTTTACAAATTGTAAACCTTCATACCGCTATTAATACGCAGATTTAGTTACATTTGTTGCACATAAAATATTTTCCTATGTCTGCTACAGCACAATTAAAAATTGGCGATAAAACTTATGATCTTCCTGTAATTGAGGGTACCGAAGGCGAAAAAGCTATAGATATTTCTAAACTCCGTGACCAAACAGGTTACGTAACACTTGATATTGGTTATAAAAACACTGGCGCAACAACAAGCGCCATTACTTTTTTAGACGGGGAACTTGGTATACTAAAATATCGCGGTTACCCAATAGAACAACTGGCCGAGAAATCGAGCTTTATTGAAGTTGCTTATTTGCTGATACACGGCGAGTTACCTACTGAAAAAGAATTAAGCGCTTTTCAATACGAAATAAGCAGACATACACTGGTACATGAGGATATGAAAAAGTTTTTTGATGGTTTCCCATCAAAATCTCATCCTATGGGCCAATTGTCATCACTGGTTTGCGCGTTATCGGCTTTTTATCCTGAGTCGTTAAAATCCCATCAATCGCAGGAGGAGCTTCATTTAAGCATTATAAAAATGCTGGCTAAGATGGCTACTGTAGTATCATGGATCTATAAAAAATCATTGGGACACCCGGTTATCTATCCGCAAAACAAGTACGATTATGTAACCAACTTTCTGCATATGACCTTTGGGCAACGTACTGAAGAGGTTGAAATTGACCCGGTAATTGTAAATGCAATGAATACCTTGTTGATATTACATGCCGATCATGAGCAAAATTGCTCCACTTCAACTGTACGTATTGTTGGTTCATCTGAGTCGAACATTTACGCATCAGTATCCGCAGGTATATCCGCATTATGGGGGCCGCTTCACGGTGGGGCAAACCAGGAAGTAATTGAGATGCTTGAAAAAATAAAGGCTGATGGGGGAGATACTGATAAATGGATTGCCAAGGCAAAAGATAAAAATGATCCTTTCCGTTTAATGGGATTTGGACACAGGGTATATAAAAACTTCGATCCACGGGCAAAAATCATTAAAAAAGCTTGTGATGATATTCTGAAAAAATTGGGAATTGATGATGAGGTGTTGGAGATAGCCAAAAAGCTGGAAGAAGTTGCCCTGAAAGACCCATACTTTGTTGAACGTAAGCTATATCCAAACGTTGATTTTTACTCAGGCATCATATACAGGGCTTTAGGTTTCCCTACCGATATGTTTACTGTATTATTTGCCTTAGGACGTTTGCCCGGATGGATTGCACAATGGAAGGAAATGAAGGAAAATAAAGAGCCTATTGGCCGTCCGCGTCAGATATACGTTGGCGCTGTTAACAGGGAGTATGTGGATATAAAGAGCAGGTAACAATTGCCCGCGGATTTATTTATAGCTTGAATACGGATACTCATTAACTATTTTTTGTATCCGGTTAAGTATTGAGTTAGCTACCGGTTTTGGAATAGTTATGAAGAAAAGCTTTTTCAGGAAAGGCTTGTTATCCCATTTCTTTTGCTCTGTTGCTTTAATAAAAAGCATTTTTTTATCGATGTAATGCTCGTAATAAATGCAATCAATAGTCTGGTAAAACGGATAATTGGCAGCTAAAAGCTTTTTATTATAGTCGGTATAAAGCTCATGTAAATCTTCCCTGTTTTTCATTAAAAACCGGTTATAAAAAAGCAGCGGGAATTCATTAGCATTTAACTTAAACGATGCAAAGTGAAAAAACTTCAAAGTTTCCTTGTTATTCACTTTATATAATTCGTCTTCTTTGGTTAAATACCGTTCATGAAGATTCCATGGGGCCATATTGCATCCCTTATCATCTATAATATGTACTCCTTTAAAGAAAATTGGGGCAAAATTAACATATAACTGATCTACAAAAATGCCATCTCCTGGCTTGTCAAAGCCGTTTATATAGGTTCGCTCTTTCCACCAATCAATGAATTTTATACTTTCTTCAGATTTTTGAATGCCAATAAAACCAAGATTGTATAAACCGTAATTCAGAAATGTATTTTCATCAGGTTTTTTTCCATCCGGAGGAATGCCTGAGAGGATATGTGGTGTTAATAATATATCGTGCGATTCAAATAAAGGGTTGATCCATTGTAATGAATCATATAACACAATATCAGGATCAAAATAAATAACTTGTTTAGCGGCATAATTTTCAAAAAAGTATTTAAAAGCCTGGGGCTTAATACATGTGTTGAGCTCAACAATATTATATTTTTCGCTTAATTCATCAATACCCGGCTCCATATTTCTGATTGGAATGGTTATAAAAGGAAACGCTGTATAATCAATAGTTTCATTGTACTCATCTACAAGCACAGTAAAAAACTGAATATCATTCAATTGCTTTTTAAGCGAATGTCCAAGTACGCTCGCCTGTGCCAAATAATTATTAGAGCAAACAGTAAAAAATATAACGGCCATTTCTAATTAGTTTATAGTAATAACTATAACAGTGACGCTAATGCAGTTTCAATAAATTAGCTGTTAAAAGATATTGAGACTCTTGCTAAGGCGCTTTAAAATAGTTGCATCCTGGGTAATAATTTCGGCATCAGCAATTAAACCTAGCCTTAAATGGACGGGTTTTTTCAAGTCGGGTGATTTTTTTAATTCGAAATCTACCTTTGCCATAAACAGATTGCCTTTGTATGGAACTTCAGTTATATAGGTAATTTTCCCCCTTATCATGCCGTATTCTTGGAAAGGGTAAGCCTTAAGTTTAATTAAAACCTGTTGCCCTTCTTTTATTTCGCCCATATTATCCTGCGGTATAGCCATTTCCCCATAAAATTCTTCATCACCAGGAATAATGTAAAATATTTCCTGGTTCGTATTAAATTCCTGGTTCTGTTGAAAAATACCCGCAAACGAAATTTTGCCTGCTTGCGGAGCAGTTATTACATATTTAACATGATCAGTTGTGTTTTCAAACCAGGCTAATGGCTGTCCATCTTTTACAGTTTCATTTTGTGCTACCAGCAACTTAGCTAATTTACCCGTAGCTTTTACAACTACCGCTTTTGGTGGAGTTGATGCATCTATTTTTAACTGCGTCTTGATAATATCAGGATACTTGATTATAGCCGAAAGGCCGATAATTAAAATCAGTATACCAAAAAACAAACTTATACCCCATTGCAGCAACCATGATGGTACAGTGGTTATAATATCCTGCATATCATCGCTATGCCGGGTTTGCTCATTATCGTATGTGTATATGTTTGGCATTATTTTACTTTTTATTTTCACCGATTATTGAATTTTTATTTCACCGATTATTGAGATGATGGTTTTATCCCCACTGCAAACTGCGAACTTAAAACGGCAAACTCCCTTATCACGTTCCTAATTCCAATTGATTTTTTACCAATTTGTAATAGTCGCCTTTAAGTGATGTTAGTTCATTATGCGTGCCTTGCTCTATAATACGGCCCTTATCCAATAAAATGATATTATCGGCATTGCTTACAGTGCTTAGCCTATGTGCTACTATGATCACAGTACGGCCGGTAAAAAACTCGTGCAGGTTGTCCATTATCACCCTTTCGTTGTTGGCATCAAGTGCATTTGTTGCTTCATCAAAAAAAAGATATTGGGGGTCTTTATAAACTGCGCGGGCTATCAGCATTCGCTGGCGTTGCCCCTGGCTTATGCCGTTACCTTCGGCGCCAATTTTTGTATTAAGGCCCAAAGGCAGGCTGTCAATAAAATCCTGTATGTTGGCAACCTTAATGGCATGGCGCAGTTTTTCTTTATCAGGATATTCATCACCAACTGCTATATTTCGTTCAATATTATCCGAAAAGATAAAACCGTCCTGCATTACCACGCCACATTGGCCGCGCCAGGTTTTAAAGCCAATATTATTTATTAGCTGGTCGCCAACTCTTATTTCACCTTTCTGTGGTTCATAAAAGCGTAGTAATAATTTTAATATGGTGGTTTTGCCGCTTCCGCTCATACCTACAATAGCTGTGGTTTTGCCCTCCGGAATATGCAGATCGATGTTTTCGAGCACTGGTTCATTACCTGCACCAGGATAACGGAAAGTGAGGTTGTTTATAAATAAGCTTTTATTATCGGGCAGTATATGGTTCCATTCCTTATCAACCGGCTCTTCGTCCTGCATCTGGTGTATTTCGTTTAATCGTTCAAGGCTGATCTTTGCATCCTGGAAATTTTGAATAAAGCTTAGTAGCTGGCTGATAGGGCTGCTTAGCTGGCCCACAATATATTGTATGGCTATCATACCTCCCAGGGTTAAGTTACCGTTAATTACGGCTTCGGCGCTTAAAAAAGTGATGAATATATTTTTACCCTCATTAATAAAAGTTGCCCCGCCTTGCTGATATTGGCTAAGCGCAAGTGTTTTTACATTGAATTTAAATAAACGTGCCTGTATGTGTTCCCACTCCCAACGCTTTTGCTGTTCGCAGTTATTGAGCTTTATTTCCTGCATACCGCCTATCAATTGTATAATACTGTTTTGGTTTTTGGCAGATATGTCGAAACTTTTATAATTAAGCACCCTGCGCTGCCTTAAAAAAAGTACTATCCAGGCTGTGTATAAAGCGCTGCTTGCTGCAAATACAAAAAATATGGCTATATTATAATAAGCCAGCACCACCGAGAAGATAACCAGGTTAAACATAGAAAATACAGTATTTAACGTTGAACCGGTTAAAAAACTCTGGATGTTTTTTTGATCATTCATACGTTGCATAATATCGCCCGTCATTTTGGTATCAAAAAAACTCATGGGGAGTTTCATCAATTTAATTAAAAAATCGGTGAGGATGGATATGTTAATCCGTGTGCTGATATGCAGCAATATCCACGACCTGATAAACTCCACACTTACCCTGCCTATTATTAATGCTATTTGAGCGATAAGAATTATGGTTATAAAATTAAGGTTGCGGGTATTAATGCCCACATCAACTATTGATTGGGTTAAAAAGGGGGTAATTAATTGCAGCAAACTGCCAATACCAAGCCCTAATAACAACTGGATAATTAACTGGCGATAAGTTATCAGGTAACGCATTAAAAATGACCATCTTACTTCACTGCCCTTTTCATCATCCAGATCATAAAATTGAGGCGTAGGAGATATCAGCAATGCAATTCCTTCTGCATTTTCCTTGTCAGACAGCCAGCTGCGGTTAAAGTCGGCTTCTTCAAGTGTAATTAAACCGGTTGCCGGGTCAGCCAGGTAATATTTATTATTTTTAATTTTATACAGTACCACAAAATGATACTGGCGCCAATGTAAAATGCAGGGTAATTCTGCTTCTTTTAACTGTTGTGAGTTTATTTTAACGCCTAAGGAGCGAAACCCGATTTTTTCGGCAGCATCGCTAATGCCTAATAAGGATACACCTTCCCTGTTTATTTCGCAAAGATTACTGAGTGTTCGTTGTTTATAATTGCGACCGTAATGCTTTGCAATCATGCGAAGGCAGGTTGGGCCGCAGTCCATTCCATCAAATTGCTTGTAAAATTTAAAACTCATTTATTACAATTTTAGATTTTGTGTTATGATATATTTTAGCAGGGCTAATAGTAAAGTTATCGGGTATGTAATTTATTTTTCTTTTGGGAATATAAATATTTTTTAAATAGATAAGGTGATATAAAAGTATTTCATACCTGTTTTTGTAAAACATTCTTCCGTTTTCCCATCTCAATTTACCAGGCAGGCCTTCAATCATAAAAAAATCAAAAAACGGCTTTATATAATTTTCTGCTTCCATTTTTTGTATAACATGCATCATGCTTTCAATGTCCGTATTAATTTCCTTGTATGTTTTTCCCGCTTTAAATTCATTGTGGCTGTAACATGTTTCATCAAAATTGAGGTATTCGGCATTGGTGAAAGCTTTCTTATAATCTTTACCTTTCAAAAAAAGCGTATTCATTTTTAAACTATTTTTAAACAGAAAAAAGCAGCCGGGCACCCATTCGGGCCTTACACTTATCAAATCGTAATTTTCCAATATTTCGTTGGTGATGAAATCACGGATATTGCCAAAAATCACATCGATATCACATTGTCCCCAAAAATCATATCCGATTAATAGTTCCGAAAAAATAAGCCCGTATGCCTGTTTAAATTCCGAGAGCTTATAAGGATAAGCAGAAGTTAAGTTTATTTCAAAGCCTAATTTTTCTGTAGCTAAAAGGTTTATATCGTTAATGGTTTTATAAATATGCTTAACATTACCCGGCAACATTTTTGCATCGATTGTTTCGTCGGTAATAATAAAAAAATCAATAGTGGGATTGTATTTACACGAATGAATAAAATAGTTAAAACACCATGGAAACGTACCATAATAACAAACAAGCAACGCAATGCTTTTATCTTTTTCCATTTAATGTATTTTAATGAAGGGAAAACCCCAAACGGAGCATATGTAATTTGCGATAATTGGTATTAACAAAGTATGATAGTACATAGCCATGTTGCCATTTGAATTTAAATTGGCGGCATGCACTAAAAAGAACATGCCGCCTTACTGTTTAGATAGTATTGGAATTACGGTAAGTAATTGATTGCTATTAACTTGGACAGTCATTTAATCCACCCAAATAACCCAATTCTGTGCAAAAACAACTGCACAGATAGGTGAGCGGAGGGCTTTGCGGATAATAAACCTGGTTATCAGTATTATAGCATGTGCAGCAGGGTATTTCCCAGCCGCCATTTTCACAGCCGGGGCCACCGCCACCACTACCAGCCATGATTTTTTTTAATTCAGCCCTGCTCAGCACATTTTTAATGCCATTGAGACTTAATTTTTCAATTTTCATTTTTTAAATTTTAATATGGATATTTACCGAAACCACGCTCCGGTAATTTAAGCGACATGCATTGCAAAGTGCATGCTCCTTTACTTTTGGTCAAAGTATCTTTACGCGCCTTAATTGGCATATAATTTGAAAATCCGGAAACTGGTATTAGTAGATAGTAACCGTTAAGCCGCATTGTTGGCTTAACGTTACTTCTGCTATTTTACCATTCAATGGATTATTTAGGGTTATAAAATCCGATCGTTTACCGGAGTTTCTTAATGCCTATTGCTAACTTGGTAGTCCGCAATCAGCACATGTTCCAGTGTTTCCAAAGTCTCCTAAACCTAGACTTTCACAAAGGGTCGGGCAATTACCATCGCAGGAAACAAAAAACGGGCCGGCAGGAATAGGCGAATCAAAGCCGGGACAACCACAGCAAAAAATATTAAAGCCACAGGTACTGCCCATACAGCCACCACCGCCACTGCCTGCCATAATGCTCTTTAATTCATTTCTGCTCAGCACATTTTTAATGCCTTGCATACTTAATTTTTCAATTTTCAATTTTTAGATTTTAATATTGATATATTACCGAAACCACGCTCCGGTAATTTAAGCGGCATGTATTGCAAAGTGCATGCTCCTTTACTTTTGGCCAGAGTATCTTTATGTATTTTAATCAGATATGTAATAAGGTAGTTGACATATTTGGGCAGATGGAAACCGTTAAGAGTTTATTTGCTTAGCGTTATCATTGTTTGCTATAATGAATTAAAAATTATAAAACCCGGTCTTTCGGACCGGGTTTCTTTTTACTAAGCAGATTATGGACATGCTATCTGATCTCCTGAATCACATCCCTCACTTATACACCATGCTTCGCAATTTCCATTGCCGCAAGCAGCTCCAACTATAGCAGGTTGTGAAAAGCCACCAATATAGCAGGCACACCAATTATATCCGCCCGGGCCACAAAAACTACAAGGTCCGGCGCTGCCACCAGCCATAATCTTTTTCATTTCAGTCCTGCTGAGCGCATTTTTAATGCTACTCATGTTTAATTTTTCAATTTTCATTTTTTAGGATTTAATTTTGGATGTCTTACCGAAACCACGCTCCGGTAATTTAAGCGGCATGTATTGTAAAGTTCATGCTCCTTTACTTTTGGCCAAAGTGTTTTTATGTTGTAATAAGGTAAAAATTAAAACAGAAGTATAACCCCGGGTGGCCATCGAGTACTATTTCACTCAACAGCTGTCTTTTACAGACCCGGTAATATTTTTTATTAAACCCGGCGTATTAAACCGGGTTTAGCTATTTAACAACCGGCAGCGCAATAATTACAATCTACAAACACGCCATAAGGGTTGCCGTCAACGCCTTCACAAAATGCTTCGCAAGTTGTATTTACGCTGGCGGTGTAATACGGCCCACCTGTACCACCTGTTACCGGTGGACAAGCACAGCATTGCATTCCACTTGTTCCACCACAAGGGCCGCAATGCCCACCACCGCCGCTACCAGCCATAATTGTCTTCAATTCGGTTCTGCTCAGTGTATTCTTAATACCGCTCAAGCTTAACTTTTCAATTTTCATTTTTTTAGATTTTAGTATGGATGTTTACCGAAACCACGCCCCGGTAATTTAAGCGGCATGTATTGCAAAGTACATGCTCCTTTACTTTGGCCAAAGTATCTGTAATGTTTATTGAAGCATATATTTTAAATCGGGCAGCTGGTATAATTGAGGCAACAGGTAACCGTTAAGCAATAACGTTGGCGTACCTGTAATTGATGCCATTTTGCACCAGTCCTTTTGCTTCTCCAGCTTATAAGCTTCAGTTTCATCTAACTGTATGGGGTAATCCTTTGCCCAGGCTTGGTAATTTTTTTGCTTTTGCTCATACCAATCGTGCAGGGCTTGTTTAATGATTTTTTTATCAGATAGCTCATTTAAGGCCATCATGTGGCGGCTTACTTCCGAATTACCAGTCGCGAATACAATGCGTGCCTGTACATTATCGTTGTGCTCCAGCAATTCGTCCAACAATTTGTGTGTTTTTGCACATGGTCCGCAAAAGGGATTAGTGGCCATAGTAATAATGTTATTAGCTTCCACATTGCCCAACACTATGCTCCATTCTTCAGCAGGTAAGGCGTATTTCGGCTGGTCGGTAAGCATTTTATCAAATAATTCGGTGTTGTATTTAAAGTTGCGCAGCTGTTGTTTTAACGATGGTAATTGTTGTATTTTTAAAAACAATGGCTTTAACATTATCCATAAAACTACCGGAGCTAATAAGCAAATAAGCAAGGTGCTCAATACCTGCGGCCAGGCTTCTGCATAAGCATGCGTATTGCCGGTGATGTATAATATTAATGGAATAAACTCCAGCCATAGCAGTGCTTGTACCGTACAGCAAAGTACACACCATTGTTTGGCTACACGAGCCTGGTAATAGATAGAATAAACGGTATAAGGTAAGCTGATAAAATTTAATACGGCTAATGAGAGCCACATTGACAATGAGCCCCCGCCAAACAGCAATAATAACCATGTACCTGCAAAATAAAAAAAGCCTACCTCGCTCCAGGTAAGCCCTTCAAATACATTTGCCGCTTTTGACGAAAGTATAGCGTTACAATCTGTTTTGCCCTCGCTTTGACAAATTACCTGGACCAGTGGATTATTACTATCAACGGATTGTATCAATAATAAGATGGAGGTGATTAATCCAGCGCTTTTAAAAATGGTAAGCGCAAGCATTTGCCAGCTGAGGTTTGCAAAGTAGCCGCTATGAAAAACCAGCGCCGATGCAAGGATAAGTATCAACCCCGTAACAATGGCCGGAACCCTGATGGATTTCAGTACATCTTTAGGCGTTTTAGTAACGCTAAAATTTTCGGATGCCTGAACGGTTAAAACTACACCCGTAAATTTCTTTTTAAAATCTTCTGCATCTGTCCTTTGCTTTTCCAACTTATCGGTAGAAATATAAATATTATCTCCATCAACACGTGTTACGGTTACCAGGTCGCCCTCGTTTTTATTGATATGCGCTAAAAAGGGGCATGGCACATTCGCCAACTCGTCGAAATTAACCTTGAAGGCCACATTTTCAATATTTAACGCAGTTAATACATCACAAACAGCCAACAGGCTGGGAAAGTCGGGATGTTTGTCAAGTTCATCCTGAATAATTTTGACATCGATATTTATGCCTTTGTAATTTAGCAGCTTGAAAAGCGCAACCTGGGGAGTTAATAGGTTTTTAAGTGATAGCATTTTGAATACATTTAGTGAAAATATATGTTTAATTAAAAAGCAAGCAATGCTAAAGGCATCATTGGCTTTATAAAGAACTATTCAGTTGTGTGTATTAATTGGACGTTTAGGTACAGGTAATTAGGTATAATAATTAGTTGGATTAAAGCTATATAATTAAAAGCAATAAATAAAATATAGTTTTTAAATTAATTCGTATCAATTAAGTTACAATTGTTAATATGACGCTATTTAACTAATACGAAACATTGTCCAAACTGGATGTATTTTAAAAATAGAAATAAAAAAGTAGAAAAAACATAGTGTTTTCACCCTAAATTATACCGTGTTTTCACGGTATAATAACCGTAAGCATGGTGAGTAATTGTGCCTGCAATGCTGCAATAGGTTGCTGCCTCGTTCATCATGTTACAACTCAAACTCATTTATTACCACTTTAGGTTTTGCTTTGTGATATATTTTAGTAGGACTTATCGTAAAATTACCAGGTATATATTTTACGTCCCCTTTTGGCGTGTATACTTTTCTGAACTTAATTAAATGATACAATAGGATCTCGAATCTGTTTTTATAGCTCATCTTCCCGTTTTCCCACTTTAAATTACCGGGGCACCCGCCCTCGATTATAAAGAGGTCGAAAAAAGGTTTTATATAATTTTTTTCCTCCATTTTTTGTACAACATGCATCATACTTTCTATTTCTGTATTAATTTCCAGGTAGGTTTTACCTGCTTCAAATGCACTGTGAGCAAAATTGGTTTCGTCAAAACAATAGTGTTTTTGACCGGTAAAAACTTTTTTATAATCCTTGCTTTGCTGAAAAAGCGTATTCATTTTTAAACAGTTTTTGAAAAGCAGAAAGCACCCGGGGATCCAGTCTGGCCTTGTACTGATCAGGTCGTAATTTTCCAACAGATCATCTGTCATAAAATCGCGGATGTTACCAAAAATGATGTCGATATCACAATAGCCCCAAAAATCATAGCCTTCTATCAGTTCAGGAAATATAAAGCCATATGCCGGCTTAAAATCACATAGTTTATAACCGAGTGTTATGTTTACCTCAAAACCTAATTTTTTGGTAGCGGCCAAATTTATTTCCGGTAGTGTTTTATAAACAAGCTTAACATTACCGGGTAGTGGATGGGTATAGGCCTCTCCATCCGTAATAATATAAAAATCAACGGTTGGATTGTACTTGCACGAGTGGACAAAGTAATTAAAGTACCAGGGTAACTTACCAAGATAACAAACAATGAATGCGATGCTTTTAGTGGGGTTCATTTCATATAAACTATTGCTTCAGGTTAATAACTCCCGGGTTTTCTATTTGGAATCAGTGGGTGTTATGGTAATCATCAGCAAAAAGGTATAAAATAGGTTGGCCATAGGCCAACCTACTAATTGAATTGGTGCAACAACTTTTTTACCAGGCGGGGGAACCGTAGTTAATCAAATTATTACACGCAGCATGAGCTGCATACAAATACACCGTCTGTAAAGAACCTGCAAGGCTCACTACCACATGCAAAATCATCGCAGCCACTGCTGCCGCCGGCCATAATTTTTTTCATTTCAGTCCTGTTCAACACTTTTTTAATGCTTTTCAGGCTCAATTTTTCTTTTTTCATAAAATTAAGTTTAAAAATAAAGTAAAAATTCGTTTGTTATCACGGCACAACCGGCATGTATTGAAAAGTGCATGCTCCTTTACTTTTGGCCAAAGTATCTTGTAATGCTTATTGAAGCATATATTTTAAATCGGGCAGCCGGTATAAATCGGGCATACGATAACCGTTGAGCAATAAAGTTGGCGTAAAGGTTATATCTGCCAGTTGGCACCAATCTCTTTGTTTATCCAGCTTATAAGATTCCGCTTCATCTAACTGTACCGGGTACACTTTTGCCCACGACTCGTAAGTTTTATGTTTGTGCTCGTACCAATCGTGCAGCGCTTGTTTTACTATTTTTTTATCAGGTAATTGATTTAAAGCCATCAGGTGGCGGCTAACCGGATTACTAAGATCTGACTTGAATATAATACGTGCCTGCAGGTTGTCATTTTGATGGAGTAACTCGTCCAGTAATTGGTGTGTTTTGGCACACGGCGGGCAATAGGGGTTGGTTGCTATAGTAAATATATTATCGGCTTCGGCATTGCCTAATACAATGCACCATTCTTCGCCAGGCAAAGCATACTTAGGCTGACCGGTAAGCGTTTTGTTAAATAATTCGGAATTGTATTTAAACTTGTGCAGCTGTTGTTTAAGGGAGGGCAATTGCTGCGTTTTTAAAAACAAAGGTTTTAACAGCGACCATAAAATTACCGGTGCTATTAAGCAAACAAACAGGGCACTCCAGGCCCCTGCCGGGTACGCTGTTAATGAAAATAAACTGCCTTTAAAATTAGAAATTAGCGGAATAAACTCGAGCCATAATAATGCCTGTACCGTGCAGCACAATACGCACCATTTTTTTGCCACGCGCGCCTGGTAATAAATGGAATAAACAGTATAAGGTAAGCTGATAAAATTTAACACGGCCAATGCGGTCCAGGTTAGCGAAGAGCCGCCGCCAAATAGCAATAACAGCCAGGTGCCTGCAAAATAAAAAAAGCCTACCTCGCTCCAGGTAAGCCCTTCAAATACATTTGCAGCTGTTGACGAAAGTATGGCGTTACAATCCGTTTTGCCCCCGCTTTGACAAATTGCCTGCACCAGCGGGTTATTACTATCAACAGATTGTATCAGCAACAATATGGAAGTTAACAGCCCTGCACTTTTAAACAAAGTGAGCAAAACGGTTTGCCAGCTAAGGTTTGCCAAATATCCTGTATTAAAAAAGAGCAAAGACAAAAAGATCAATACCAGACCTGCAGTTATAGCCGGAACCCTGATGTTTGTTAAAATTGATTTGATTGTTACAGGGAACGTTGAAAATGTTACGGATGGTTCGGCAACAAGCACCACGCCTGCGTATTGCCTGTTAAATTCTGTTATACTTAGTCTGTGCTTATTCCATTTTTCGCTGGAAACATAAATATAATCTCCTTTAATGAGGTTTACTACCATAAAATCGCCCCCGTTAAAATTAGTATGAGCTATAAACGGACAGGGAACGTCAATTAAATCCTCGTAGCTTGCTTCAAAAGCGCTGTTTTCAATGTTTAATGCGGTAAGTACATCGCTTATTGCCAGCAGGCTTGGGTAATTGGGGTGTTTCTCCAGTTCGGAAATAATAATAGCAGGGTCTGTATTTATTTTTGAAAACTTTAACAGCTTTACAATTGCAGCATCCGGGTTCGAAATTTTTTTAAGCGATAGCATTGAATACCTTTAATGAAAATGAATATATATTTAATTAAAAAGAAATTTATGCAAAATGCACTATTGGCTTTTATAAAGAACTATTCGATATTTTAAACTTATTGGTATTGAGTAATAAGGTTATTAGGATGTAATAATTGGTTGGTTTAAAACTATATAATTAAAACAATAAATAAAAATTATTTTTTATAAAATAAGCCATACCAGTTATATATACAATTATATAATTATAATGTTTAATTAAAGAGAAATAAAAGTTATTTAAAAAACGCTAATGAAAAGCTAAAAGTCTCGTCGTGTTTTCTTGAGTATATAGTTTTTTATCAATCGCTCATTGTGATAGTATTCATTTATAAATAATATCCATCAAAGGCTTGAAACATTTTTCGGCTGAAAAGTTGTCTTTAATAAATTCGATAGCATTTTTGCCGAGGCTTGTGCGATGCTGCACATTATTAATAAGCAATTCTATTGCTTTAATAAACTCCGCGACATCATCAGCCACTAAAAAGGCCTTGTTTATACCGGCTTCAATTCCTCTCGCCCCATGTGTGGTTGTAACCAACGGGAGGCCATGTGCCAGGGCATCCATATTCTTGATTTTTAGCCCTGCCCCAAATCGAACCGGGTTAATAACAATATCCGCATCATTATAAATCTGATCTTCATCTGATACAAATCCCTTACAGACAACAGCCGGCTTATCCCGTAAATTAGGGTCGGAACTTACAGTGCCATAAATGGATAGCTGAACATCGTATTTTGCTGATATTTGGGGCCAGCAATTAGCTATGAACCAATTAATTGCATCCTTATTGGGTAAATAGGCACTCGCAATAAAAACAATATTTTTTACTTCTTTTCTTGTAAGGTGGGTGTGGGGTTGAACCGTATGCGGACATAATAATGCTTTGTCCGGCCCCGTCATAGCTGTTACCTTATCATAATCGGACTGGCACAACACTATGATATGGTCATATACATTAAATATTTCCGCTTCGGTTTCTTTTGAAATTTCGTACAGTGCACCAGCATGATTAAACTTTTTAAATTCATCTGCACGCTCATTGATGATATCGTGTGCATCCAAAATTATTTGCACATCATCAATCAAAAAGTTTAAGAAATAGCTGCTGTGAATATATTCTATAATAATTGTATCAAAGTGTTTATCTTTCAAAAAGGCTTTAAGCCGGCGGCCATAACCAGTTGAACTTAGATATTTTGTTTTCTCCAGTACAAAAAACTCAGCGTTAAAATTATCTCTTAAAGAATTTTCAATACCGGCTGGAGCAGGCCCGGTATTAACCACCGTTAGCTGTACGTTATCTGCGAGGAATTGTATTAAATTATAAATGCGCGATCTGTTGCCCGATGATCTTTCCCAGAAATTAACATCTGTTATTAAAAGGACTTTTTTCATTGAAAATTCAGGAAATGATGTGTCGGGTTTAAGCTGGCTAAAATTATAAGCCTAATCTATAGATTAATTTTTAATTATAAATAAGGCTTTTAATAAAATTCAAATGCTTCAACATGAAATAATATATTTTCAAATAAAATTTGCTTAATACTAAACTTATATCATTTTTATATAATATTTCGTCCCTCAGAAATAACATAAACCTTTATTATGAACAAGCACGTTACCGTTTCACTTCCTTTAAATGTAACTGAACTGGAAATGCCTCTTTTTGAGCCCTTCCTTACCTATGAGCTGGCTCCGCAAAAAGTGAAAAGGTTTAAAAATGTGTTTGTAGGATATTCGGGCTTTTGCATGAATAATAAAGGATTGATCAAAGAATCACATCATGATCATCCACATCAATATGACGATTACCAGAGCGAAGCCGCGCGCTATTATTACGATGTTACTGATCATCCCGACCATTTGATAACCTTAGATGATGACCAAACTTATCTGCTGATCCATCACCCCTGGTATAATTATTATCACTGGATTTTGGAATGCATTTTCAGGGCATGGATGGTAAAAGATAAAAAAGACGGAATGATTTTGCTGCTGCCCGATTATTACGGTGAATCGGATTTTATTATGGGTTCGCTTGAGCCATTTAAGTTTAAAAATATTTTTTTTATCCCTTCCCGTAAAAGCCTGATGGTTAAAAACCTTTGCCTGCCCCAGATAAAAGCCAAGGTCGATTCGTACGATTATAAGATGATTGCGCAGGTAAGACAGTTTTACCTGGATTACGTATTGAACGAAAAGAAAATAGCAATTGACCTGGGCGAACGGATCTATATCAGTCGTAAAAAAGCATCAAGAAAAAAGGTAGAGAATGAGGCCGATATAGAAACCATCCTGCTTAAATACAACTTTACTATTCTCAATAATGAGGATTATAATTTTTTAGAGCAGGTAGCCATTTATTCGCAGGCAAAATACCTGGTTTCTATCCATGGTTCGGGTTTAACAAATATGCTTTTTATGAAGGAGGGCTCCGGTATCTTAGAATTTCATAAAAAACAAACTAATGATAAAGACTGGCACAGCAAAGCATTTTGGTACCAGGCCGAGGCATTAGGATTTAATTATTATCAGCAGATGTGTGAACCAACCGATTTGAATGATGATTATTTTAATGCTAATTTTATTGTCGATCTGCAATTGCTGGAAAAGAATTTAGCATTGATGTGTTCATAAAATCCCTAAACCTATCATAAAAATAACATGAAGAAATATTACGGTTTGTTACCTGCTGCAGGTCTTGCCACAAGGATGCGCCCTTTTAGATATCCTAAAGAATTGCTGCCTGTGCATTACCAGTTTGTGGATGAAAGTGAATACGTACGGCCAAAACTTTTAATTGAGCATTCGCTCGAAGCGTTAAGCCTGGCTGGTGTAAATGACCTTTATATTGTTGTACCCGAATGGAAGCCGGAGATTATGCGATACCTGGAAGACGGGGAACAGTTTGGTCATAATATTTCTTATTTATACAACAGCAAAGCTTTAGGGCTGGCAGATGCTCTGTTATCCGGACATCCGTGGCTGCATGATAAAATTACCTGTTTTGCTATGCCTGATACCGTATTCTCACCGTCAACGGCTTTTCAGGATATTATAAAAAAATTGGAAACTAAAAATGCCGATCTTGTGTTAGGCGTTTTCCCTACCGATGAAGCGCAGCATTTTGCACCTGTTGAGTTTGATGAAGATGGGAAAGTATTAAACATATGGGAAAAACCATCATCCCCAAAATTCAATAATGCATGGGGAATAGCCGTTTGGAATGAAAAATTTTGGGATTATTTTGAATCGCGGTCAAAAACACTTGAACCCGGAATATCAATAACCGATACCTTTAATAATGCTGCAAAAGACGGGTTGAACGTGTTTTGCGTTTATTTTACCGACGGCTGGTATAAAGATATAGGGAGAATTAATAATATATCTTTCAAATAAGCTGTAGAATCAAGAGCCAAGAACCAGGGATCAAGAACGACTTTGTAATAATTTACGTAAAAGTATAGCAATGGATAATGCGGAACATGTATTAGTTAAACTGATAAACCGGTTAGATGTTCCTGTGGATATTGTAAAAATGTTTGCCAGTCTGCGTGATCATCCGAATTTTCCCAGTATGCTGGCCATTAGCGATACCCTTAATGAATGGGGGATAAGTAATTGGGGATGCAGCGTTGAATTTGAACAATTAAGCGAAGTGCCAACGCCATTTATCGCTTTTTTAAAGAGTCGTAATTTTGAATCGGCAATAGTAAATGCTGTAAACGATAATTATGCTGAATTGTCAAATGAGGTATACAAAAATGAGCAAATGCCCATTAACACTTTTAAGGATGTTTACAATGGCACAGTTTTAATTATAGACCAGGCCTCCGTTACAAAGCTGAAAAGGTTAAATAAAAGTAAGGCCTGGAAAAAAAGAGCCACCGGGAGTGAAGCTGCTTTTTTTAATAAGGAGCAATTGCCACACAAAATAACCTATTTAGATATTGGTGCAAGCTATGGGTTGCCTATAAAATGGGAACAATACGTTGCTGATGAGCTTTTTGAATTGATGATGGTTGAACCGGACGAGATTCAGGCCAGTGAGCTCCGGAAACAATATCCGCGGGCCAGGATAATTCAATATGCTTTAGGAAATAAAAGGGAGAAGGCTAATTTAAATGTAACCTTCTCGCAGTCATGTTCGTCAGTTTTAGAACCTGATATGGATGTTTTGGACCGTTTCGAGATAAAAGAATGGTTCAGGGTAACACATAAAGTTGAGGTTGATATGTACCGGTTTAAAGATTTAGCAGATGCTAAAGGCCTTAATATACCACACTTTGTAAAAATTGATGTACAGGGTTTTGAGTATGAGGTGTTGAAAGGATTTGGTAAACTGTTGGATAAAGTATTATGTATTGAGCTCGAAACGCATTTAACTCCGCTTTATAAAAACGAAAAAAGCTTGCTTAAAATAAACGCCTTTTTAAAAAGCAAGGGCTTTTATATGCGGCATTTAGAAAATGTTGGTCAGTTTGAAGGTGAGATTTTGGAATTTAATGTTTATTTCGTCAAACGGGACAAAAACCTTAAAACCGAAAAAGATAAGGAGCTTATACAATTTTGGGAAAGGGTTAACCAGATACCCGAAGGGAAAAAGTGTTTATGATTGCCACGCAATATATTAAAGACGAAGGGTGTCATACTGAGCCTGTCGAAGTATGTGGGCAAAGGCCTATAAGCCAGGCATTATCGCCAATGCATAGTTCGCGACGACCCGCGCGCCGTGCTTCGACAGGCTACCCATGACAGATTTTAAAAGAGAAGGGGTGTCATGGTGAGCCTGTCGAACCATAGCGGACAAAGGCCTATACGACAAGCATTACCGCTAATGCATAGTTCGCGATGCCCACCGCGCCGTGCTTCGACAGGCTCAGCATGACATCCCTTCTGTCATTCCTTTTTTTAAATTCGCAGAATTGCATGATTTCGGAAACTTTAATCCGAAATCCGAAATCGAAAATCCGACATCCGAAATTCAAATCAGTCTCCATCCTCCGTTGTAAACAAATACGTTTCTGTATTACCACCTAACGGCAGGTTGGTCATTTCACCACGGTTAAGCTGCCACCAAAAACGTAGTCGTGGTTTTTCACGGTTGCCTATTTCGTTCATCGAGTTGGCATCATAAAGGCGGCCGTTAACCATTACATATTTTATTTTTTCGCTGTTGCGGATATCTTCCAACGGGTTTTCATTGAGCACGATCAGATCAGCCAGTTTCCCCACTTCCAATGAGCCGATCTCTTTATCCATCCCTAAATAGGATGCACCGTTTATAGTGGCACAATGTAAGGCTTGCATGGGCGACATGCCGCCTTGCGCCAGCATCCACAGCTCCCAATGTGCGCCAAGCCCCTGTATTTGTCCGTGCGAACCAAGGTTTACTTTAGTACCGCCATCGGCTATTTGCTTTACGTATTTTGATACTTCAATATGGCCATAATCTCCATATTCAGATGTGGTTCTTCGCCTTGAACGGGCATCTATAACGGATTGCGGGGTAAAAGTAAGCAGGTGATCGTTTTTCCAAACCTCGGTTCTGTCGTACCAGTAATTTTCACCGAACTGGGTGCCGTAGCTAACTATCAAAGTAGGCGTATAGCCCGATTTGCTGTTATTCCAAAAGCTCTTTACATCTTTATAAACCGGCCAAACGGGAATATTATGCTCAATGCCGGTATGGCCGTCGGCTATCATATTCATATTCGTTTCAAAGGTTGAGCCACCTTCTGGTACAACTTCCATTTGCAGCTCGCGGGCTGCTTCGATGATCTGCTGGCGCTGTTCGCGGCGGGGCTGGTTATAGCTTTTTACAGAAAACGCGCCAACAGCCTTTAACCTGCGTAAATTGGACCGCGCATCATCCAAACTGTTTATCACTGCTTTAAAATCGCCGTCAGCGCCGTACAAAATAGTTCCGGTTGAGTAAACCCTTGGCCCAACCATGTTACCTGCCTTCAGCATTTCCGATTGACTGAAAACCATCTCGGTATTGCTGGATGGATCATGCGAGGTAGTTACACCAAAGGCGAGGTTGGCATAATAGTTCCAATCCTGCTGTGGCGAGATCCCATCGGGGCTGGTATGCAAGTGTGCATGTACATCAACAATGCCGGGCATAATGGTTTTACCGGCAGCGTCATAAACTTTAGCATCGGCTGGTATAGGCACGTCGGTTGTTTTTCCAATTGCAGCTATTTTGTTTTGGTCGATGACTATAGTGCCGTTTTCAATCACCTCATCACCCTTCATAGATATAATACGGGCGTTTTTAAAGGCTATTTTGCCACCAGGCACATCGGTTTTTAACCTGAGGCCAATATCGATGCCTGCGGTATCGATAGGTGGTGTTTTATCAGTGCCGCCATCAGCAAAGGGGAAGGCATTACGAATATCGCGCACAAAATACTTTGGCCCCAGTGTCCACATCAGTTTCTGGCTGTCTTTGCTCCAGTGCAGGTAAGTACCGGCATCACGGGTTAATTTATTTAACGGGAGGGCTTTGTTTGCAGCCGACAGATCCTGCGCGCTGCCTGTACTAACCATCGGCGTTATGTAGCAATTATACAATTCAGTAAAAGCCATCCATTTGCCATCAGGGCTCGGGTTAAATTGGGTGGTGTAAGTTGATGTGTACAAAGTTTGCTGGTTAGCGCCGGTGGTGTCCATCATTTTAAAGGCTTTCTTTTCGCCTTCGGTGCTTTGGTAGTATATTTTGGCATCATCTGTAGAAAATTGCGGATAGATCCCATTATTGATGATCATTTTTGGCACACCGCCTGTTACCGGCACCGTATAGATACCTGGGTTTTTACCAAATGCATATCCCGATGTTTCGTTTCCTTCTCCTTTGCGGTAAATTATCTTATCACCTTTGTTAGAGAATTTGGGCGAATAGTAAAATCCTTTTTCGGGCGTAAGCCTGGTTATCTGGCAGCTTAACAGATCAATTTTATTGACTGAGCCTTTTAGCTCATCCGTCCAATCCACATAAACCAGCGATTTCCCATCCGGACTAAAAGCCGGTTCGTATTCAAAATCAGTTGTAGCGGTTATACGCTCAGGCTTGCCGTTTGGCAGCATTTTAATATAAATATATCCCGCAGCATTCAAGGCAACCATTTTTCCGTCTGGAGAGGTAGTTAGTTGACGGATCATTTTTACCGGGAATTCATCCTGGAAAACCTTTTGCGGAAAATGAAGCGCATCGGTAATGGTTTGCTGCGAAGTAACTTCAAAAGGAATGTTTGTTGCATTCAGCGTGTTGATATCCAGGTTCCATATTTTACCTTTTGCATAGAAGATCAGATCATTGCTATCAGGCGTCCATCCAAAATTTGGGTATACGCCAAATATGGCCCAGGTTTCCTGCTGGTCGTGCGACAGGTCGTCATAAACAGGCCATTCCTCGCCAGTGCTGAGGTTATGGATATACAGTACCGATTTTAACCTTACCCTTTTTACAAATGCCATCAGTTTACCATCCGGAGATATCTGCGGACGGCAGGCGCCACCCGTTCCATCGGTAACTGTTTCAATTTCGCCGGTTTGGCGGTTTAATCGTTTTATAGCATATATCCCCTGGTTAGGATCCTTATTATATTGAAAGTATGGGCCGGGTGTAACATCCTCGCTCCAGTAGATATATTTTCCATTAGGAGATACAGTGGGTTCGCCTGCGTCCTGCTGATCGTTTTTACGTTTGGTAAGCTGTATGCCCTCACCACCGGTTTTATGGTACAGCCACATTTCGCCAGCGCCTAATGAGCGTGTGCCGGTAAAATGTTTACGGGCCACTAAAAACTGTCCGTCGGGTGTCCATGAGGCGTTGTTTAGCAGCCTGAAATTCTCGTGAGTAATGGAATGCTTATTGCTGCCGTCGCTGTTCATTATCCAGATGTTGTCGCCGCCTTCCTTATCGCTGGTATAGGATATCATTTTACCATCGGGACTAAAACGCGGCTGTATTTCCCATGCTTTACCACCTGCAAGCAAAGTAGCTTTGCCACCGGTTACCGGGATACTGTAAATATCGCCCAGTAAATCAAAAACAATGGTTTTACCATCAGGGCTAACGTCCAGGTTCATCCAGGTGCCTTCATCGGTAGTGATTGTTACTTTTTTTGAGGAGCCCGGAGGGTTTTCGACGCTCCAGTTTTGAGCATGTAAGCTAAATGAGAGGAGTAAAAATATAAGGATGGGGTAGAAGCGTTTCATTATAAAAATGTTTACGACTGCGAATTTAACACGATTTATAGGATTTTAAAGATTAACAGGGATTTGGGGTGTAAATCAATTGTCATTATTGGGATACTTGGTTCAATACTCAACTGGTCAATTTGGCTAAAGCCGCTGTTTTACTTACTGCTTATCCGTTGGCTGAAGCCAACGGCAATGAATGTCATAATAACAATTTACTCATAATATAGTTAAGTAGTAAATTTCAAATATATCTTTACAACCATACATTCAAATCTAAAATCGTAATTCGTAAATCTGAAATCCCCCAATGACTATTCAAGAGATCCTCAAACAATATTGGAACCATGATGCTTTTCGCCCCATGCAGGCCGAGATCATTAAATCTGTATTGCTGGGGCACGATACTTTGGCCTTGCTGCCAACAGGTGGAGGGAAATCAGTTTGTTTCCAGGTACCTGCTTTGGTTAAGGATGGGATCTGCATCGTGGTATCGCCATTAATCGCGCTGATGAAGGACCAGGTTGAGAATTTGAAGGCTAAGGGCATTGAGGCTGTGTCCATCGTATCGGGTATGAACAAGCGCGAGATTGATATTGCGCTGGATAATTGTATTTATGGCCAGGTTAAGTTTTTGTATCTCTCGCCGGAGCGATTATTATCTGAACTGGTGCGGGAGCGGATCAAATACATGAACGTGAATTTGATTGCGGTTGATGAGGCGCATTGTATTTCGCAATGGGGGTATGATTTCAGGCCGCCGTATTTACATATTGCCGATTTGCGCGAGCTGCATCCGGATGTGCCTGTGCTGGCGCTTACTGCAACCGCAACTGCCGAAGTAAGGGAAGATATTCAGCAAAAGCTGCTGTTTAAAAATCCTTCTGTTTTTCAGAAAAGCTTTGAGCGCAAAAACATCAGTTATGTGGTACAGCAATCGGAAAATAAATTCAAGAAAATGCTGGACATAGCCAAAGGCGTAAAAGGCAGCGGCATTGTATATGTGCGCAGCCGCAAGGAAACTGCTGAAATAGCTAAGTTTTATAACGACAATGGCATTAAGGCCGATTATTACCATGCCGGTTTAGAGGCGAACCTGCGGTCGCAAAAGCAAGAGAACTGGAAAAATAACCGGATACGAATTATAGTAGCTACCAATGCTTTCGGGATGGGTATTGATAAGCCGGATGTACGCTTTGTGATCCACAAGGATGCGCCCGAAAGCTTGGAAGCCTATTACCAGGAAGCTGGTAGAGCGGGGCGCGATGAACATAAAGCCTACGGCGTTTTGCTCTACAACTATACCGACAGGCTGAAACAGGAAAAGAAATTTGAGTTGAGCTTTCCATCCATACCCGAAATTAAGCAGGTGTACCATTCATTGGCCAACTATTACCAGCTGGCCTATGAAGCAGGTGAGGGGATAAGCTTTGATCTGGACCTGGGTGATTTTTGCAGCCGCTTTAAGCTTGATGTGATAAAAACCATTAACTCGCTTAAGTTTTTGGAACAGGATGAATACCTGTCGTTTAACGAAAGCGTGTTTTTGCCATCGCGGTTCCGGTTTGAGGTGCAGAATGAGCAGTTGTACAACTTCCAGATCCAAAACCCGGGCTGGGATCCTTTTATAAAAACGCTGTTGCGTTCATATGGCGGCTCGTTTGAAAATTATGCGCGTATACGCGAATTTGATATTGCCCGCCGCACGCATATGAATGTGCAGCAGGTTATCGACGGGATGAAACAGCTGCAGGAGTTTAATATTTTAAGCTACCACCAGCAAACTGATCAGCCACAAGTGACTTATTTAAAGCCTCGCCAACATGCTAATGCGTTATATATTAATAAAGCGGCCATTGATCAGCGCAAAGCAACCTATCGTAAAAAAATGGAGGCTGTTTTTGCTTACGCCGAGCATAAACGCTGCCGCAGCCAGATGTTGTTAGCTTATTTTGATGAGCCATATGCCGATAAGTGCGGCATTTGCGATGTATGCCTCGACGAAAAACGCCAGAAAAATGCTTCTGAAATATTTGATGATATCACCAGCGAGGTAGTACAATTGCTAAGCACATCCTCTTTGGACCTTGCCACCCTGGTAACTTCAACCAACATCGGCACCGAAAAAGAAAAGATCGAAACCATCCGTTTACTCCTCGACGCTGGTAAAATAAAGTTTGCAGGGGAGAAGATTGTTATTAGTGACTAGAGGTTGGAGATTAGTGATTAGTCAGAAAACTCAATGAGCAAATGTCATAACGACGCGTAAATGTTGCAGCTTTCTAATCACTAGTCACAAATCTCTAACTCTATCCCGACTAACCCCTAATCTCCAAATACTATCCCCTACCATAGTGTAATAATTACACTAAGATGAGAAATTTCGTCGATAAAAAGCGCACCTTTGCAGACGAAATAAGGGCGTACATCTATTTTATAAAATAAAGTGTAACGTTTTATAATTGTACTCGTCTTATGGATGTATTTAAAAATATAGAAATACAATTAATTGACAATCAAAGTATTAAAAAATGAAAAAAGTAATCTTATCCATAATTACACTTGCAACAGTAGTATTTGGAATAACAAATTTATCTTATGCGGCACCTGTAAATAATGCAGTTGTAACCACATTGACTGACATCAGCGCCATCAATAAAATTGAAGTTTACGGAAATGTTGAGCTTTATATATCTGATGGTGCAACCGATCAGGTGAAAGTTTACAACCAGTATTATTCAGAAAGTGCATTGGTACAAAGCAAAAATGGCGTACTGCGCATCTCATCTTACAAAAACGAAAAATTAGTAGTTTGGGTTACTGCTAATGACTTACGTTCAATCTCAGCTTTTGATAATTCAACAGTAAAATCATTCGGTGATCTTTCAAAAATTGAATTGAATGTTGACTTGCACAACAATGCAACCGCTAAATTAAATTTAGATGCATTCAGCGCAAGTTTTACCTTAACAGATAATGCGAAGGCCGATTTAACTGGTTCTGCAAATGAATTCAGCGTAAACCGCAATCAAACAGCAAGTTTAAATAATAGCAATTTTACCGCTACTCATTCTACCGAAAACAAACCTGTTACCCAGGCAGCAGTTATGGAAGATGAAATGATCGGTTTCTAATCAGACTTTTGCAAAAGTTCAACATATATTCTGGAAAAGCTATCTGTTAGGTCAGGTGGCTTTTTTTATGCATTACAAAAAGGCCTTTAGATTAACTTGAATTATTTAAGCTAACCTAAAGGCCGTTTTATGGAAACTAAAGTTTAATTATTTACAACTTTTATTAGTTTCCCATTATCATTAAAACATAGCATTTTATTTTCTATCGCACCCGCATTACTATAAGAGGTTGGGTTGCCGCTATTGTTATCTATTTGTACCTGGTACATGCTTTGCATAGGTGTCTCCACTTTTTCTATTTTATCTACATACCAGCTTGCATAGTTGTTTTTTTTGAGGTATGCCAAAATTTTGGGAGAGGACCTTTTTACTTGTGTTTCGGTACTTATCCACCTCCCGTCATTATAAAAAGAAGCTTTATATTTTTTATTTGCTACAGCAAACGAAGCTGTACAGGCATTGTTTTTTGTTTGCCAGCCCTTTAGCTGCGCTTGTGGATACTTAGCTGAAAAAGCCGTAATCACGGCTTGTGGAACCATGTTTTGAGCTTTTTGAGCCATTGTATTATATGATATTAATCCTATTGCTGCAATAAGGATTATAGTTTTTACTTTTAAATTTTTCATGACATTAAATATTAATCCGTTTTAAATCGTGTTGTAAAATCGGGCGTGTGGCTATATGATCAAGCCATAAGAAACAAATAGGAACAATAGGAATTTTGTGCAATTGCAACTATAAAATTGGAATATAGCAATTGCTAAAATACCTGATTCTGCTACCTACCTTAAAATTTGATTTGCCCTATCTTTTTGAGATCCTGTTTTTTAGAAATCAAATCCTGAGTATGTGGTTTACCAGGTAGGAATAATGATGATTGGGTGAAAATCTAAAAACATTGGTATTGTGTTTTTCTCTAATACTTAATGAATTTGTATTAGTTAGCAGCGAAATAAAAAATATGGATTTATTTTTTGCAAAGGTTTTAACCGGCTTATTCTCAGTAAAGGTCGACCGATCGTTCCGTATCAGGTAATAAAAGTATAAAGCATCCTTTTTAAAACCTGGCCTAACGCCATAGTTAGAACTTTCCTGAAACTTTGGAACAAAAAACAGATGCGATACAACAATAAAAAGATATACCGGCATCAAAACCAATGAACCCTGATAGGCATAAGGATATGTTTTTTTTAGTTTCATTATACCGGCAACCAATTTCATGCAGATCCATTGCGTTATAAGTATATAACACTGCGTGATTTATATTGTTTAATAATTAATTTATTAATTATGTTTTAATTTCTGAGGAAGAAGTTTGGCATACTTTGAAGAAACTTTTTTATAAATATTATTTTTTAGGACGCAAGCCTAAGCAGATAAACAAAACCTCACTCCGGGTCGGCACGTTAGTTTAGTTAGTGTTTATAATACACTATTTGGAATTTTCACCGGCATTAATCCCTGCCCCACCGATAAAACCCTGTTATACGCCTATTTGAGGCTGTTTTGCTGTAACGTTTATGAATTGCATGCGTCTTATTGGTGTATTTAAAAACATAGAAAAATTAATCGACAATCAAAATAATAAACATCATGAAAACTCAAATCATAACCCTGTTTACCGCCTTAGTTTTAAGCACCGGATTAGCAAAAGCAGCTATTGCAGCACCGGTAAATAATGCAACTTATACCGTTGTAAACGACATCAGCGCTATCAACAAAATTGAAGTTTACGGAAACGTTGAACTGTACGTATCTGACGGTTCTGCCGACCAGGTAAAGGTTTATAACAAGTACTATTCAGAAAGCGCATTGGTACAAAGCAAAAATGGCGTATTGCGCATTTCATCATACAAAAACGAAAAATTAGTAGTTTGGGTTACTGCCAACGACTTACGTTCAATCTCAGCTTTTGATAATTCAACCGTAAAATCATTCGGTAATCTTTCAAAAATTGAATTAAATGTTGATTTGCATAACAACGCTACTGCAAAATTAAATTTAGATGCATTCAGCGCAGGCTTTACCTTAACCGATAATGCCAAGGCCGATTTAACTGGTACTGCCAATGAATTCAGCGTAAACCGTAACCAGGCATCAATTGTAAATAACAGCAACTTTATTGCTGATCATTATACCGAAAGTAAAACCATTATCCCGGCGGCTGTTGTTAAAGAAGACGATTTAGCCGGTCTTTAATTCAACTTTTGCAAAAGTTCAACATATATCCCGACCAGCTATCGGGGCAAAAGCTATCTGTTAGAGCAGGTGGCTTTTTTTATGATCATCAGACTTACACGGTTTTTAAACGGCGTAAGTCTTTTTTTATACCCTTCAATATTTCAATGACCTATCTAACGCAGGGTCCTCTCTCAAGGAACGCTGCGGAGACATAGACTCATTTCAGGACAAGACAATATTTTATTTTCTACAAATAGGTAGTCCTCATGGGGCATAGTGCATGGTGGTTGAATTATAGTGCTGGATTTAGGTTGAGCAAGGGGAACTTTTTGTTTATGATGAGGGAGTGAACGGACGTAGCAAAGCAATATCATCGGGCTAAGAACCTTTTTTCTGACCCTCTCTTTTACAAGTAAAAAGAGGGTTCAACCCCACCTGCGATATTCCTCTTTAATTTATTTACATCTCCGAATTATACTTCTACATAGCTTTAGTTAGTGTTTATTGTACACTATTTGATTTTTCACCGGCTCTAATCCTAAACTCACCGACAAAACCCTGTTACATGCCTATTTTAGGCCTTTTGCTGTAACGTTTATTCGCGGTGCGCGTCTTATTAGTGTATTTAAAAACAAAGAAAAATTAATCGACAATCAAAAAAATAATATCATGAAAACTCAAATCATAACTATATTCATTGCACTTGTTTTAAGCACAGGAATAGCAAAAGCAGCTAACACAACCGCACCTGTAAATAATGCAACTTATACTGTTGTAAATGACATCAGCGCCATCAATAAAATTGAAGTTTATGGAAACGTTGAATTGTATATCTCTGACGGTTCGGCCGACCAGGTAAAAGTTTACAATAAATATTATGCCGAAAGCGCATTGGTTCAAAGCCGTAATGGTGTGTTACGCATCTCATCATACAAAGCCGAAAAATTAATAGTTTGGGTTACCGCAAATGACCTGCATTCAATCTCAGCTTTTGATAATGCTGAAGTAAAATCATTCGGTGATATTTCAAAAATCGAGTTCAATGTTGATCTGCACAACAATGCATCAGCTAAATTAAGCTTAGATGCATTCAGCGCAAGCTTAACAGTGAACGATCATGCAAAAGCCGATTTAAGCGGTACAGCAAATGAGTTTACTTTAACCCACAATGTTGGTTCAAGCGTAAACAACTGCAACTTTAAAGCCGACCATTATACCGAAAATAAAACAGGCATGCCGGTTGTAAAAGATGAAGGTTTAGCAGAATTATAATAAGACAGTTTTAGTAAGTTTAGTGTATGAAAGCCATCTGTAAATCGGGTGGCTTTTTTTATGGTCCGGAACCTAGTTGGCACGTATTTGCGAGGTAAGAAACAAACTCTGCACATACAAATCAACAGAATTTAATTATCTTCATTAAGATGAGGCCTCTGTCCCTGTTGGCAAACAGTTGTAAACTGCGACCATGCACAATTACGAGTTACAAACTCGCGGGTGCGAAATGCCGGTATAAACCTTCTGTAGAACCCTATTATACAACAGGCTCCTGCGCCTGTCTCAACGGAAACTCAATAATAAACCTGGCTCCCTTGTTTAGTTCACTTTCAACGGAGATATTCCCGCCAAGGCTTTCTACCTG
>Ga0206874_1051_pt1 | contig 33251 bp, 30 predicted proteins | sample Alteio_BWOrgCont_12_FD_152629 | JGI IMG/M metagenome (GOLD analysis project Ga0206874, IMG submission 152629) | Enriched cells from forest soil in Barre Woods Harvard Forest LTER site, Petersham, Massachusetts, United States -... | ecosystem: Environmental > Terrestrial > Soil > Temperate forest >...
CTCAACCTCTTTGCCATTGCCGCCTCGATCGATCACATCTTCCAGTTCGCAAGTTCTTGGGAGGCCCGATCGGAGCCTGGGGTCGGAAGTTGGGAGTACGACGGGCGGATCGTAATCGATCTGGATGCCTGCGATCGGCTGGGGGACGTAGTGGACGCGGGACCGGCAACCATCGGGCACGTCTTCCGGTACGTTTTCGCCCATCTTAAGGCTCATCACTACCAGGAACTGCGCCCGGTTTACGCAAAACCATACAACGAGGACATTCGCCCGTACGAGTTGGATGCGGACATGATCGCCGGCTGGATCTGCGCCGATGCGAACATTCCGCGGACGTTCAGCACCGGAAGCATGGCCCCGGCGTTCAACGACTTGGCAAGACTGGAGATGTTCTCCGGTGCATCCGAACCCACCGCAGGCGCCGCCCCAACCGAATATCCGTGGCCAAAGGAGCGCGATTTCGCCTTCCTGAAGGGCGCGCGAAGCTGGTTGGCCGGCCAAACCTCGCACTACAACTCGCTCGCGTCGCGGGAGGGCATTCCCGACGAGTCGTTCGAGGAGTTTCTGGTTTCGGTACCCGGGTTCGTCAAGACGCTATGGGAGCGCCCAATACCGAAGGACGCCTTGAAACCTTCACGAGTGGAGCATGGCGTCCAGCTTCAGGACCGTGTTCCAGTTGCGGGCGCTGCCCGCTAACGTCAAACGGTTCCAGCCCGGGGTGCGCCCAACCGTCGAGTTTCCGATGCCGTCCGGATACACCACATACATGTGGCGCCCGCGCACTGCGAATCGCTCAGGTCCCTGAATCTTGGCGCGCACCGCCTCGGCCTCGGCCGCGTCGACCCCGGAAGGCATAAATAGCACGAGCAAGTGACTGGGGTCGGCCAGCGCCTCCGCCGGAAACGGATTTTCCCGAATCACCTCAGCCCACTCGGCGGCGGTGCGTACCAGATAGGGCACGCTTACTTTCAGCCGCTCCGCGGTCTCCCTTGCGAGAAGCGCCTCGAGATCGGCGCAGCCTCGGCCATCGGCACGAAAGGCTACATTACCGCTCTGTAGAAGCGTCTCTACGTGCTCGAACCCCAATTCGGCGAAGAGCCGCTTGAGCTCTGCCATCTTGATCATGTTCCGTCCGCTCACATTTATCCCGCGCAGGAGAGCGATGTGCGTTCTCATGGGCAGATTCTAGTCCGAGCGCGGCCTGAAAATGGAGCAAGGGCGCGAAGTGGGGAGGAGAGGTTCCCCAGGCTTCGCGCCCAAGCTGAGGCCGACTCCGCGATTCTTTGAGGGTCGGCGTGATAATCAGCGGCGTTCACTTTCCGCTGTTGGTGATTAGATATTGGCCCTCTTCGCGATGCCTATCTAGTCGCCATTACGGGGTCCACCCTAGCCGGTAGCGCTTTTCCGTGGCCGCGAATCTACCGAGTTCGCTGGGTACGGCGCCATCGGTCGCGACATGTCTTGGAACACACCGGGTCCCATGTAGGCTCGCAGTCGGTGCACACGAAGTAGTCGCCGCTGCAATGCTCGCACTCTTTTTTCGTCGCCGAGGTAAGGCCACACCCGGGACATATCCCGAACCGGCCCGATGGCTGGAGGTCACGGTCCAGCGCGACCCGATCGTCGAACACAAAGCAGTCGCCCTCGAAGTACCCATTCGGATACTCAGCCAGGTAACCGAGGATCCCGTCGCGCAGCTGGAACACCTGCTCGAATCCCCGCTCGCGCATCTCTAAAATCGCCTTCTCGCACCGGATTCCGCCGGTGCAGTACAGGTAGACCGGCACGTCGGTGGGAAGCTCGGCGGTTTCCAAGTACTCGCCCCATTCGGAGAAATGCAGGAGCCCTGGGTCGATGGCTTCCGGGAATTTGCCGGCCAGCGTTTCGTATCGGTTCCGGGTGTCGATGACAAGTTTGGGCTGGTTCGACTCCATCGCCTCGTGCCACTCCTTCGGAGACAAGTGGTGATCGTCGGCGGATTCGGGCACCAGTTCCGGGCGCTTCATTCCCACGATTTCGCTTCGGATGTCGACCGACAGTCGTCGGAACGGACGCCTCGCCGACGTGGAGTCTTTGAACCGGACGTCGTCGCAAGCGATCGCAAGCCGCACGTACTCCTTGAAGGCATCGATCGCCTCGAGCTCACCGGCAACCGTGCCGTTGATGCCTTCTTCCGCGAGCAACACCAAGCCCCGCAAATAGTGGGATTCCAACCACTCGCGGGTCTCAGTCTGAAGAGCGACCAAGCGTTCGCGGTCCAATCTCGTGAACCGATAGAAGCTGGTGACGTGCCAAAGGGCCGTGATGGACACGCCTAAAAGGTACCTCTCGGCCTACTTGATGCCGCTCATGACGATGCCCTTCACGAAATACCGTTGCCCGAGGAGGAACATCACGATCAGCGGGATCATGACCAGCACCGAACCGGCCATCAAAAGCTCCCATCGTTCTTGCTGCAAGGCTTGATAGGTTCGGAGACCTAGCTCGAGTGTCTGATGCGCCGGCGTACTCAGGTAAACCAGCGGTCCGATAAAGTCTTTCCAGTTGTACACGAACGCGAAGATCCCGATCGTGGCCAACGCGGCCCCCGAGTTAGGAAGGATAATGCGCCAAAAGATCGTGCTATGGCTGGCTCCGTCGAGAAACGCCGCTTCGTCGAGTTCGCGGGGAATCCCCATCATAAACTGGCGCATGAGGAAGATATTGAATGCTCCGCCGCCGAACCACGCCGGCACGATGATAGGGTTAAAAGTATCGATCCAGTGTAGGTATTTATACAAAATGAACGTCGGGATCATTACGACGAGTCCAGGCAGCATCATCGTGCTCATCAGCAGGATGAACAAGCGGTCCCTTCCCCTGAACTTCAGCCGCGCGAAGGCGTAGGCAACGAGGCTGGACGACACCAATACACCCGCAGTTGCCAACGTGGCCACGATGGCCGAGTTGCGGAGAAACAGGAAAAAAGGGGCATTGGGATTCGTGAGCACCTCATGAAAGTTGTCCCAAGTGAGGTGCTTGGGCAAATCCCACACCGAACTCGTTGCGATGTCCTGTGACGTCTTCAGCGACATCGTGATCATCATGTACAGAGGCAGCATGAACACCACCGAGCCGCCAACCAACACGCACCAGAGCAAGACTTTGGCCGCCGCGTTGACCTTTTCTGCCCTCTTTGCAGCTGCGCGATACCTCTCGTAGTCGACGTCGGTCAGCGTTCCTTTCGATACAGCTTGCGGAATCGTGCTCATAGGTGCGACCTCATTTCGTGTCCGATTCGTAATAGACCCACTTGCTTGCCTTGAATTGTAAGAGCGTCACGATCATGATAATGGCGAAGAGAATCCACGCTCCCGCCGCCGCATATCCCATCCGCAGCGCCTCGAACGCGTTCTGATAGAGCTTGTACATGTAGAACCGGGTGGTGTCGTTCGGACCGCCTTGGGTCATTACCACCGCCTGTGTGAACACTTGAAAGCTGCCGATAAACCCGGTCACGAATGCGAAGAACAACGTTGGCGTCAAGAGCGGAATCGTCACTGAACGGAAGCGACGCCACACTCCGGCGCCGTCGAGGGTTGCCGCCTCATAGTAGTGCTGCGGAATGTTCTGAAGACCGGCGATCATGATAATCATGCCCCCGCCCGCAAACCAGAGCGACATGATCATCAGGCCGGGAAGGGCAAACTTCTCGCTTCCGAGCCAGTCCACATGCTTGCCGGGAGTGCCGGCGATGTCGCTGAGTCTATCCCCGAGCCAACTGCCGTGCGCGCCGTAGATAATCGTATTCAGAAGTCCGCTGTCGGGGTTGAAGATCTTACGCCAGATCAGCGAAGACGCCACCAAACTGGCGAGTGAGGGAACGTAATATACCGCGCGGAAGAGCGGAATCCCCCACACCTTTTGGTTCAGCAAAAGCGCCAGCGAGAGGGCGGTCAGGATCCCGAGCGGAACGGAGACGATCGTGTAGATGAACGTCACCGACATCGACTTCCAGAAGAGCGGATCGACGCGGAACGCCTCATAGTAGTTCTGAACCCCTCGCCACCGCGCGGGGGTGATGATGTCCCAGTCGGTAAAGCTCATCAGCAGCGACACGATCATCGGACCGAGGGTGAACACCACCATCCCGATCAGCCACGGGGAGATGAACTTGTAGGCGGCCTTGCTTTCCGTCTTTTCACGCGAGGAGTACCGCACCTTCCGTTCCGGCCAATAGGTCCAGAACAGGATCGCGGCGACGACAAGCGCGCCGACGATGATTCCGTAAGTCCAGTTGAACAACGACAGATGCTCGTCGGTAAGCATCGCGTCGAGCCGTTCTTGGCCACTCTTTTGGGCGGCAACCAGCGTCGGCTCTGCCTTCGCCTGACCGTTCCAAACCAGATCCAACCCCGCAGTCAGGCGGTCGCTGACGCTCGGCCAGTAATAGGCGGTAGGCCCGAACCGAACGAACGGCACCGCCTGGTCCGTGGCGATGATGTTGTGCGGGTATGCCTGGTCCTTCGGAGTGGTTGGTCCAAACGCCCAGATCCCAGGGGTGAGCGCAATCGAGCGAATCGCCGGCTGAGCGATTCCTGCCTTGGCCATCGCCGTCATCCCCACCGGGCCCGCCATATACCGGGTCAGCTTCCAAGCCGCATCGGGATGCTTCGTGCCCCTGAAAATGCAGTAGCCCGAGCCGCCGGTCGGCGCCGCTCGCGTTCCGTCGGCGAACGCGGGAAAAAGCGTGACATCCCAATCGAAGAAGCCCGGCGTCCCCGGAATGAGGTCCTTTCGGATCTGGGGAACTTCCCAGATTCCGTTCTGGTACATAACGATCTTCTGTTGGGCGAAAAGCTGCTCGGCGGTGGCCATCAACACGCCCGAAGTCTCGGTGGAGTTGGGCATGTAGTGGAGCACGTTCATGAAGTCCGACGCGTACTGATAGGCTTGAACGACCTTGGGGTCGGCGATCGTCACCTTGGTTGGATGCTCGTCGTTGTTGGCGTAGGCGCCTCCCGCCGAGTACATGAACGTGCGGGCCAGCAACTCGGGATAGTCGGACGCGAACGCCCACCTGTCGACCTTGCCGGAAGAATCTTTCTTGGTTAACTGCTGGCAAACCCACACGAAATCTTTGTTCTTGAGCTCGGGACGAACCTTGTAATCCCACGTCCAGGTGCCATCCGGATACGGGAGGCCCGCCGCTTTGAAGGCTGGTTTGTTGTAGTAGATCAGCCCGATGGGCGCAATGTCGCGGGGAAGAACGTAAAGCTTGCCCTGGTAACTGTGAGCCTTGACGATCGGGTCGTAGTAATCGCTGAGCTTGAATCCGGGAGTCGATTCGATAAACGGATTGAGCGGCAGGATCGCATTCTTGGACGCGAGCGCCTGGAAGTGCCCGGGGTCCATCATCGCGACGTCAGGCGGCACGTTGGCCGCGTAGAGCGTCAGCATCTTTTGGTGATAGGTAGCGTAGTCGGGAATCGGCTCGAGCTTGACTTTGATGCCGGGGTTCTCTTTTTCGAACTGCTCCAGGACTCCCTTGATCACCTTCAGCGAGATGTCGCCGTCCCACACCGTAAACTGAAGTTCGATCGGCTCTTGCGCGGTGGCGACCGCGGCGCACATGAGTGCTGCCGACAGAGCGCCCAACCGACCAGCAGCCCTGCTGATTGAACGGTAAATTAGAGTCATCTTTGAACTGCGAGAGTCTATCCGCTATTGTAATCGACCGAGCCGGATAAATGAATCCGTTCGCTACACGCGGGCTTTTTCGCGCTGCAAAACGGGCACCGGCGCCTCGGCCCGGTAAACCTCTTGCTTGCCCTTCTCGATCGAGGTCATCACCTTGCCGACGACCCCTTCGAGTTGGGAGAGGACGTCGTACGCGTACTTCTCGGCGCCGCGACGCATGTTCACCGCATCTCGGTCGGCCGCGTTTCGAATCTCCTCGCTCTGCGCCTTGCTCAGCTTGAGGATCTCGCTTTCCGCCACCATTCTTTCCTGCTGAAGCTTGGCCTGGTCGATGATCCGCTCCGACTCGCGGCGGGCGTCGATGAGAATCCGCTCGGCCTCCTTCTTGGCGCTGTCGAGCGTCATGGTGGCGTCTTCCTTGGCGGTGTCGATGATTCGCTCCGACTCGCGCACGGTATTCACCGCGGTTTTCAGCTCTTGGGGCAGCGATGCGCGGATCTTTGCGATCTGCATGCTGATCTCGTCGCGGTTGAGGCCGCTTACCCACGTGAGGGGTCCAACCGAAGGCAGCCCATCGATCAGTTGCGAAAGTTCGTCGAGTAAACGGAGGATGTCCATTGGGATTCAGGCGGGGGGACCGAGTTATTGTGACACGCGGTTTTAACAACGGCGAAAATCTTTTCCCCGGATGTGGAAAACTCGATGCTCGGGGTTGCTAGAGGTACTGGCGGCTCACTTGAGCGTGCTCGGCGACATACCCGAGCACCTCGTCCATGCTCGGTACGTCGGTGGTCGCCCCAAGGGCCCGGCACTTCAAACACCCCGCCGCCGAGGCGAACTGAAGGCATTTCGAAGTCGGCCAGCCTTGGTCGAGACCAAATAGCATTCCTGCGCGAAACATGTCGCCGGCGCCGGTAGTGTCGACCACGGTCGGAGTTGGATACGGTGGATAGGCTCGGGCGGGCATTTCCGGCGAACCGGCGACGAAGCCGTTCGGGCCGTCGCTGAGGATCGTGAAGCATCGATGCCGAGCGATCCATGATTTGACCCACTGGACGTTTTTCTGGGTGTTGTTCCGGAAACCCGCCCAGTCGGTGCTGCTCTGCCAGAACGATCCCGGGCCGATCGGCTCATCGTCGCCGACGAAGTCCATGAGGTAACAGCGCATGCCGGCTTCGGAGGCAGCCTTGGCGACTTGCCGTGAGGGCTCCGCCATATTTGGCTCGGCGGTGAACCACCCGTCCTTGGCGAACGGAAGCGACTTCAGTTCGAATTTTGGCTTCATCGTCGAGAAGCCGCGGCCAAACATCGTGCGCTCGCCGTCCGGTGTGACGTAGATGTCGCAAACCGGCGTGGGCTCGTTTCCTTCGTCTGAACATCCGTTCGCGATCGTGAGCAGTGAGTCGTGCAGTCCTTTGTCGGAGAGCAGCTCGCCAAGTAGGTCTGCATCGGGACCGACACCGATTCCATTGCCGGCAAGGATCACCTGCCTTCCCCACTTCACAAGGGCGTTGGCAGTATTCGCCGCCTCCCCACCCAGCAGCAACGCCTCATCCTCGACCTCGGTATAGCCCCCCAAAGCCGGCAATCGAGGAACCCGCCGCAATCGATCCAAACAGATGGTGCCGAAGACAAGAATCACGGGGAAGAGGATACACGGGGATGGGGAGGGGGCGGTATTCCGCTTCGCTGGTATTGCCGGCCTGCGGCCTGGCATTCCGCTCGGGCTGGTATTACGGTTCCGGGGCCGCGATACCAGCGAAGCGGAAGACAGGCGCGAAGCGCCGAATACCAGCGCGGAGCGCGGAATACCGCACATCCGCCTCTCGCCCTCCGCGCCTCCGCGCCTCCGTGTATCCTGTCCCCCATGATCTGGATCCAGGGCGGTACGTGCTTTCTCCTTTGGATCGCCTATGGGGCAGTCCAAAGCCGCCGGGCGGAGGCGGTTCGGGGTTGGGCGCGTTCGATTCCGCGAACCCGACGGGTTCTGCTTGCCGCCGGATTGATGCTGGGATCGCTTCTACCGGTGTTCGTGGTGCTAAACCTCGCGCTCCTGCACGGCGGGTTTGGCAACAATGGGATGACGCCTATCGTATGGGTGAGTGTCGGTGGTTTGGGCCTGGTTTTCGTTCACGGACAGACGCTTGCGACGGCCCTGCTCGTGACCACCGCTCACGAATCGGTAACCGCCGCGCGCCTTGAGACGTCTAGGACTCAAAGCACTCAGAAAAATGACGACCATGAAGCACCTTCTTCTTAGCCTCGGACTCTGTTTCTCACTTCTTTCCGTCTCCAGCGCGCAGGTCACCACTGACAAGGGTGGAAAGAGCGACCAGATTCTCATGAAGATGCACGAGGTCGACATGCTGCTGCAGATCTTGCCCCTGCTGTTGAAGAAGGAACAGATCAACGACAAGATCCTGCCCACCATCGAAAAGGCCCGCGACCTGCTTCGAAAGGAGGAGGCTTACGAGGACGACGAGCTGGCCAAGCTCGAGCCGATTTTGGACGACGCCATTAGCGGCGCCTACACGAAAGGCGCCTATCCGGCCCGCAAGACCACCGACGAAGTCGCCACCAAAACCAAGAACCTTTCATTAAAGCGCAGTATCGTGGAACTGGAGATGGTTGGTTCGATCACCGACATGCTCAAAGTCACCCTCGACGCCGGTCAGATGAAAGCGATGCTCGGCTCCTTCGACCCGAAGTTCATCGACCCCAGCATCAAGCCAGAGGCGATGACAGACGACCTGAAGATGAACTTCTTCGTCCGCAGAGTCTTCATGGACGCGACGACCTACGAGATTTTGAAGAAGCTGGGGAAGCCGGCGCTCTGAAGGAAGGGGAGGGCTTTGTGCCGACGAAACGGTATTGCGGTATTGCGGATCCCGAGCCGTAATACCAGCCCAAACGGAATACCAGCGCGCAGCGCGGAATACCGAACAGCAAACTCCTAGGGCGCCTCGTATTTCCGCTCCACCGCCTCATTCATAAGATCTACAGCCCTTCGCATCTCTTCCCCGAACTCGTCCAGCTTCCCCGCCAGCCCTTCGTTGGAGATCGCCAGGACCCGAACCGCGAGGAGCCCGGCGTTGCGGGCGTTGCCGATGGCTACGGTGGCGACCGGGATGCCGGCGGGCATCTGCAGGATGGAATAGAGCGAGTCGACCCCGGAGAGGGCCTTGGTTTGGACAGGAATACCGATCACCGGCAGGGTGGTCAGCGAGGCGACCATCCCCGGAAGGTGTGCAGCGCCGCCGGCGGCGGCGATGATCACTTTGAGTCCCCTGGCGCGCGCCGACTTGGCGTACTCGACCATCGCGTCCGGCGTCCGGTGGGCGCTGACGACCTTCAATTCATACGAAACCCCAAACTCCTCGAGCGCTTTGGCCGCCGGTTCGACCGTTTCGAGGTCGCTCTTGCTGCCCATGATGATGCCGACGAGGGGGTCCATATTCTTAAGATTACTTCGCCTTTTTCGATTCCTCGGCGATTGCCTGCGCGTATCGACGGCTCGCGCCCAGGTTCTGTTGCATCATCGCCTTCGCCTTCGCCCCGATTGCTTGCCTTCGTACAGGGTCGTCGATCAGGCCCACGATTGCTTGGGCGAGTTCCTGCGGGCTAGCGCAGGCCATCGACGCTCCGACGCGCTCACCCAACGCCGCCACATCCCGAAAGTTCTGCATGTACGGTCCGTGTAGCACCGGCTTGCCTTGCGCCAAAGGCTGAAAGATATTCTGGCCGCCGAGGTCCTCGAAGCCGCCGCCGACGATCACGATGTCCGCCGTCGCGTAGACGGAAGCAAGTTCACCGTAGGTGTCCAGCAAAAGATAGGGCCCCGTTTCGCCCTTCGATCGGTACGCCACCGCCGCGGTTTGTTCGAGAATCAGCGCCGCAAGTGGCTCCGCACGCTCCAGATGACGTGGCGCATGAATCACGTTGAGCCGGTCGAAACCAACCTGCTTGAGCGCTTCCAAAACAAACCGCTCCTCTTCTTCGCCTCGCGTGGAGCCGACCACGATCGTGGTTTTTGTCGGGTCCAGACCCAGCTTCTTTCGCCATGCCACCGGGTCGGCGTCCAGTCCCTGGGCCGCCTGGTCGAACTTGCAGTTACCAAGCACCTCCACTCCGGCGGCGCCGAGCGCCTTGATTCGCTCGGCGTCGACTTCGGATTGCATCAGGCACCGGTCCACATCGCGAAGCAACGCTTTGTAAAACACACGTAGCCTCATCGACCGGGGAAAGCTGCGGTCGCTGATTCGGCCGTTAATCAGTACGGTGCGGGCACGCATGCTCTTCGCCGCCCACATGAAGTTCATCCAGAGCTCGGTCTCCATAATCGCGACCACGTCCGGCCACACCGTCTGCATCGCGGCGAGTTGGAAGCGCGCGACGTCGATCGGAAAGTAGACGAGATGGTCGAAGAGCCCAGGCTCAGCCTCGCGCGCGGTTTGGTGTCCGCTGCTGGTGGTCACGCTCACCAGGATCTCGTGGTTCGGAAGCGTTTTCCGAAGCTCGCGTAGGATCGGAGTCGCGGCGAGGAATTCACCGACCGAAACCGTATGAACCCAAATCCGGCGCTTCTCCCCCCGAGGAGGCAAATCAAACCGACCCTGCCGCTCTGCCCAGTTGGGCCGCTCATTCCTTCGCCGAGACTTGAGCAACATCCAAGGCACCCAAAACGGGGCGCCAAGGGTGAGGAGGAAGTTGTAGAGAAGGAACATGGGGCGGGGGAGACGTTATTGCGGCGAGACGGTGCGAGATTCGATCGCAGGTTGTTTCGGTATTACGGCATTTGGGCAGTTCGAGTCTACTCAGCACAGGGGTTGGGGCGTTCGCCGCTCGGTCTTACGGTGTTGCAGTTCGGAAGCCGTAATGTCGGCCCTGGCGGAATACCAGGCCGAAGGCCGGCAAGACCAGCGCGGAGCGCGGAAGACCGAAGCGCCGACTTCTCGCCTAGCTCCCAAACCTCCCGCCGACTATCCGCTCGTACGCCTCCACATACTTCGCCCGCGTCCGCTCGACGATGTCGGCAGGCAACTCGGGGGCGGGCGGCCGTTTATCCCAGTCGAGCGTCTCCAGGTAGTCGCGCAGGAACTGCTTGTCGTAGCTGGGCTGCGACCTGCCGGGTTCGTATAGCTTGGCGTCCCAAAACCTGGAGCTATCCGGAGTCAGCGCCTCGTCGATCCAGAGAATTCCATCTTCGGTCTCGCCGAATTCGAACTTCGTATCGGCGACGATGAGTCCCTTTTCCGCCGCGTGAGCGGTTGCCAGCCCGAAGATCTCCAGGGTTTTCGCCATCACATATTCGGCGGTTTCGCGCCCGACGATGTCTGCTGCCCGGCGAAACGAGATGTTCTCGTCGTGCCCTGTCTGGGCCTTGGACGCCGGCGTGAAGATCGGCTCGGGCAGTTTGGCCGAGTCGATCAGACCCGCCGGAAGATCGAGTTCGTGAACGGAGCCGCCGAACTTTCGGTACTCCTTGAATAGCGACCCCGCGATGTAGCCGCGAGCGACACATTCGATCTCAAGCGGACGAGCCTTCTTGGCAACCGTGGTCCGTCCCGCCAATTCCGGGTGCGGCACGTCCAGCCGGGCTTGGACCTCGGCATCGTCTACCGAGATCACGTGATTTGGGCATACGTCGCCAAACTTCTCGAACCAGAACGCACTCATCAGATTCAGAAGCTTTCCCTTGTCCGGAATCCCGTTCGCCATCACGCAGTCAAAAGCCGAGATCCGGTCGGTGGCCACGATCAGCAATTCGTCGCCGAGGTCGTACACCTCACGGACCTTGCCGACCCGGGGATTTCCCAACCCAGCTAAACGTGTTTCGAGTAGTGCGCTCATTGGAGAGAAGTATGGCTCCCAGTGGGGGGAGCGATATTTCGGAAGGTGGATGTCGTCGGAAGCGGGCGGTTCGGTATTCCGGTATTTCGGTATTCTGGACCGGAACACCAGCCGAGCCGGAATACCCGCGAAGCGGCCATACCAGCGCGAAGCGCCGAATGCCAGGCCGAAGGCCGCCCGGGTAAAACCCGAGCGATGACCCGCGTGACTTGCTACATCCGACCCCACAAGCTGGAGTCTGTGAAATCGGCTATCGCCGCGCTGGGGGTGACGGGCATGAGCGTCTCGGATGTCCGTGGCGCCGGCACTTCGCCGGAGACGACCGACTGGTTCGGCGGTGCCGGGGGGTTGATCGCTTTGCCGATTCGAGCGAAGGTGGAAGTAGTGGTTCAGAATGAGCTAACCGAGAGCATCGTTCGGGCGATTATCGATAATGCGTATACCGGCGAATCCGGCGATGGAAAGATTTTCGTGGCGCCGGTGAACGATGCAATCCGCATCCGCACCCTCGAACGCGGAGAGGCCGCCGTGTAAATCGAATTCTTCCGTCAAATCATCCGTCATACTTGCGTTAGCTGGAACTCTGATTACTGATGAACGTGCTACTCCTTGCAACCGCCTTTTTCGCTTTGGCCGCGCCGCCGAAAGCGCCCGTCACGGTCCACGTCAACGCCAAGAACGGCGACTCGATCAGCGGGGAAACGACCTTCCGCGTAACCGTCGATTCCCAGAATCTGGTGACTCAGGTCGAGTTCTACGTAAACGACGACCTGCGCGATAAGGCGACAAGCACCCCGTATCGATTTACCATCGACACGCTGAACGAAACCGAGGGCAACGTCAAGATGCGGTTCAAGGCGTACACCTCCGAAGGCGAAACCGGCGAGGCGGACGTAACGGTCAAGATCGACAACGGGCTCGACAAGGGCGGCGACTTCCACGTACAGGCCGGCATCCAGGCGATGCAGGACGGCAAGTGGGACAAGGCTGTTTCCGAAGGCCGCATCGCCCTGAAGATCGATCCAAAGCTCAATCAGGCGCGGCTTGTCGTTGCGCGCGCCTATATGCGGTTGGGCGTGATGGACAAGGCGCAAAAGTTTGCCGAGGACGCAGTCGCCGCCGAGCCGAGCAACACCAACGCGCTCGACATTCTTTCGATCATAGACCTTAGGCGAGCATTCACGACTTTCGATCGCGGTAGCGGAGATAGGACCGAAACGCTCAAGTCGATCGGCGACGCGCTGAAGTCGGCGGTCGAGAATCGCAAGAAGGCGCTCGACGCGCGAGTCGACGCGCTCGGACCGCTGACCGCGACCAACATGATTCCCTATGTCGACGCGGCACTCCGCGCGGGCCGTTACGGCTTGGCTATCACCACGTTGAAGCCTGCCTTCGACAAGGACAACCGGCGCGTCGATCTGGCGAACCGGCTAGCGTACGCTCAGATTCGCGAGGGCCGATTCCCGGACGCGTTCACCACACTGGAGACGCTTAAAAAGTACGGCACCCCCGACGTTTACTCGCAGGCGACCACAGCCGTGTTGCTCGCCGAGGCCGGCAATATCGATGGCTCGGATAAGGCGATCCAGGACGCGATTCTTTCCGACGCCGATAACCCGATCGTGACGACCGCGCAGGCATACATCGCACTCAAATTCGTGCGTTCGAAAGTCGCCGGCCTAACGTCGATGAGCCTCAACTACGACGACCTTCGAGGCAAAGACTCGGCCAAAGCCGCCGAATCCCGCCGAACACTTGGCGAGGTTCTTCAAGTGCTCGCCAAGGATCAGGGGCAGCGAACCGAGGTGAATTACTACCTTTGCGCCCTGAACAACAAGCTTGAGAACTACGACACTGCCCGCCAGTACTTCGAGCAAGCGGTTCTGACTGAGCCGACGAATTACGACGCCTACATCGAGCAAGGCAACAAGTCTTTTCAGATCAGCATGCGCGGCAAGCACGAAAAGGACGACCTGCACTTCCTTTATGAGAACGCGCGGACGATGTTCATGGCCGCCCTCGAGGCTCGAGCCGACTCCGCCTCTGCCCTCACCGGCCTTTCGCTGGTGGACTGCTTCGAAGGCAACGCCGAAGAAGCCATCAAGTGGGGTCAAGCCGCGGTGAAAGCGGAGCCTGAATACGCTGCCGCGAATGTCGCCCTCTGTGCCGCCTACACCGCAGGCGCGGACGCCCTGACCGGCGCCGCTTATCAGATGCGACAGAACTCGAAGAACATCCCGACGAACGAAGAGCGCCAGCAAAACGAGCTTAAGACCCGTCAAATCGAAGCCACCGCCGGCAGCTACTCCCGCGAAGCCCGCCAAGCCCTCGCCAACGCCGCCCGCGCCGACAAGAACGTGGAAGGCCAAGAGCTAACCAAACCCGCCGCCGCTTGGCGCTACTACAACGCCGGAGGCCGAGTCCCCGTCCTCCCAATGCCGACGACGACGCCGGCGGCCGGCTAGGCGGGTAGACCGCAAACGAAGAACCGGGCGGACAAGCCACTCAGTGTCCGCCCCACTCGGCACACCAATACCTACCTCCGGTAAGTCTTAGCCTCACGACCTGGGAGGAACTCTCCGAAGCCCCATCGCGACGCCGCCGTCTGGCTGCTCGAGTCCAAAGAACAGCCGCACCACCGAGCGGTGTACGGTCGAGCGTACTACTCGGTCTACGCACTCGTGACATCGCGCCTGCCACCGCAACCCGTGGCAGCAAAGACGTTCCCCGGGAAGTGACGATTAACATCTTCGCAAAAATCGAGGACGAAATGGAGGAGGAGCACCACCTCATCGTCCTCTTCGTCCCCGCCGTCGCCTAGCGTCCTTCCAGAACCGAAACTCAACAATCTTCCATCCGTTTCTCTCTATGTGAGTGCACTTCGAAAGATGAAGATTTTGCCCTCGGCGCTCCCGGCGATCCTTCTGATCGCGATCGGTTGCCGACCAGCCAGGAATCTGGCTTCGGACGCAGGACCGCGCCAAATCGCCGTCATCCCACTTGGGAAGCCGTCACGCCACACGCTCCAGCTTGTGGAAGCCTCGCTCAAGCGAACTTACGACGCGAAGGTGCTGGAGTTGCCCGGGATTGCCTTGCCCGAGTCTGCCTATCGGCGTCCGAGGAACCGCTATGACGCCGAGGGTCTGCTCGCTCATCTTCCGGCGCGACAATCCTGGAAAACGATCGGCGTAACCGATCGCGATATTTGCACGCCTGCCCACGGAGTATCCGACTGGGGAATCATGGGCCGCGCCGGCATCGGCGCCCCGGTCGCCCTCGTGTCGTCCTACCGAGCCAAAGCAGGCGTCGGCACCGTCGCGATCCACGAAATCGGCCACACCCTCGGCCTCCCCCACTGCCCAAACGTCAAATGTGTGATGGTCGACGCCAAAGGCACCGCCCGAGTCGCCAAATCCTCCGGCCGCTTTTGCCAAACCTGCGCCGCCCGCCTCGGCGCTTGGCCCCGCTAGCAGGAGAGGGGAGGAGGGACTTCGACCGCCTACAGCGACAAGATCCAGCCGGACCGATCGCCGCGTCCGGGCCCAACCATTGTTTTGCCGTCCCTTGAAATTCCGGTGACCCTATCCGAACATCCTTTGGGCAACGCGAGATGGCGCTCCTTGAGAAAGTCGCCGAACCACTGGGGATGGGCGTCACGCCAGATAATCTCCCGGCTCGGCTTGCCGCCGGAGGCCAACTCATACCCGAGCGACCAGTGACCATCCGCGGAGACCAGATGAGCCTCGCCATTCACCTTGCCGTCCGGCCCAAGGAGAAGTCGATATGGCTTCCTATTCCACATTACAGGAGTGCTCCCCGCTTCTCCGCTCCCAACGACCACCGAACCGTCCTCGTTGCAGCCGTACGCATAATCGCTCCGGCGCTCGTCAGGACGTCCTAACGGGGTTGGGTTTCCGGCAGAATCCCATCTACATGCCGTGACAGAGCCGTCATCTGCCGGGCCTCCGCTTCCTCCCGGGGCAACCCCACCGCCTGGGCGGGTCTGAGACCAGCCGAACACCAGTGAGCCGTCTCTGGAGGCGGCAGTCGCGACGTTGTATTCGACTTTGATGGAAGGGTCGAGCGACCTGAGATACTCGATACCGGATGGCTTGCGCCAGCGGAAGGCAGAGATAACGCCGCCTGCAGTCGTCTCGCGAATCTGGCTCCCCACAACCGTCGATCCATCGAGCGATATGGCGGGTCCCTCTGGGAAGATCGCCTCGCAAATCAGTTCCACTCGCCCCCGGGTCCAACGGCAGACCCAACCAGTTTTCCCTTTCTTGACCTGCCCCACCAAGAAGGCCCCATCCTCAGAAGCACCGTATGCGAAGCCCTCGTCGAAGCCGCTGGGGATTTCAAGCCGTTGAAGTCCGCGTTCGACGGACCAGGTGCATGGCGCCGAAGCGCCCGTCTCGCCAAATACGATTCGACCGTTTGCGGAAACCCCCGTCGGTTCGAAGTCAACCTCGCGAATGGCGCCGTGGGGAAGCAGCCCGAGGAGTAGTGGCAAGACGAACAAGATCACATGAGAATGACGGTTGGCGCATCCCGCCGTTTCCCCTCACCCCCGAATGCACCCTCGGACATTGGCCCGAAGAGGGCAGCACGATTTGAACTTCCAACCTCTGGTATCATCCAACCCGGTCGCGGGGCGTGGCGCAGTTTGGTAGCGCGCTTCCATGGGGTGGAAGAGGTCGCACGTTCGAATCGTGTCGCCCCGACCAGATTCAATTGAACCTTCCCCTATCCAGGTTCAAGGGTAGAAGCGTTCACCCAATCCTTTCCCCTATTCTTTCCCCTATTCTTTCCCCTATCCACCTTTAATGCCGGGCCGCGGGCTCTACGCCATTCGTGGGGAAGGGCCGCGAACTCACATATAAAAGCTGTATCTGCTTTCAATAGGCTTCTCATCATCGCAATAACGAAGAACACGACTCACCTGACGGGCAGCACGCAAGGTAATCGGCTCCGCGCCATCGAACTGAGTGTTGTTCCAATTCATCTTTGAAAGCGCCAGTATTTCATGCGCAAGGAATCGGGGAGTTTGCTCTACATCGTATAGCCGTAGAAGTCGAGGAGCCGGAAGGTATTTCCCGGGCCATGTCTCAAAAAAATCCACGCTGCCCTTCGTGTAAAGAACATGCTCGTTGTCAGAAAGAGACAGAACGGTCCCCCTCAGCGGCGGGTACACATTGTCCCGAGAAAGCCGGGTGTAGGACCGCCCGATGCTTAATAAATCTGCCTCATAGATATTGCTTTCAATCAGAGCTGACGAAAAGCCCTTCAGTTCCAGCTTATCAAATGGCGAACTCTTGTGGAGCACGACCCGAGCTGGGAGATTCTTGTGCTCTCCTCGATATCGGGCAAGGGCACTGACCAACAGCGATTTGGCGTCGTCCTCTGAAAGGTGGGGCTGGCGATCTTCCTTCGATAGTTGGGCGAGCCCCCCTCGCACTATGACTCCCTCGCCTCGTTCATTGAAGACTTGCGCGACACTCGTTCTCAAAGTGGTTTCATCCAGAGACTTGTAAAAACTTATTCCCACGTAACAGGTGTCCAAGGCCGAACTCTCCCTCACTAATCTCCATGGAGTTCCGCCCGCCTTGTAGTACAGGGCCGTGTGAAGATTCCAAGCTCGCGTCGCTTCGTCTTGGAGTGTTTGTGGTCGATTTGTTCTTTGCTTCTGCATTCGCCGCTTCGAATCATCGTAGGTTGTCGGGCGGATTATTTGTATGGGCTTTCTCAAGTGCATCGCCCGCGCTTTCAGGAGGTCATGGTAGTCAAATTTCAGCCGCTTTGTTTCCGAGACGCCGTCGTCCTCAGGCTCGTCCGTCGGCTCTGTAGCCTGCTGCTTTTCGACGACATTTAAGAGCTCATCAGGTACGGCGAACACGACAACGTCAATGGTGGGAGTGTTTTCAACCAATCGCTCCAACTCACCGTAAAGAACCTCGACGACGGCCTCAACTCGTTCTTTTTCGGAACTGAGATTGGCCATACGAGCAAACACAGATTTTGGGATGGTAGACGTCGCGGCGGTTGAAGTAACGAGTACGGTTCTTAACCCGGTTTCGGGTGTGCATCCAGGAAAGCGTGGTCGCAGATTCGGCTGTTTAGACTCAGGAGCAGCGATCCCCCCACGACATTTCTCCAGCCACCCAACCAGTCCTTCTGTAGACTCTGAAGTGCCAACTAACCCCAGATTCACCTGCCGAGGGCTGTGTGGTTCTCCCTCATCAACTGGTCCGTGGTGCATGATTCCGAACCGAATGTCTACATGCCTTTGGCCCCCTCCAAATTCAAGCTCCGGTTCTTCTAAGATGAAAGCCTTCATGACAGTATCAACTCATCGTCATCATTGTCTACAGAAGATACAAATCGATTAGCATCTTCTTCCTGCTTAATCCAGGCTACGTCGTTAATTCCCGCCTCAACTTCAAATTTCGCTAAACTGCCGAATCCAAGCAATCTATCGAAACTGTTAAATAAATCCTCCTGAGCAATATAGTCCGCCCACATAACCGTCATATTCGCGACGGCAAGAGCTCCATCGAGCCTCTTAATACCAGCAAGGAGGTCGTGCGCTCGATGATGTCGAGTTCGGCCGTCTGACAGTGTAAAACGATATGTTGGATTGATCTCAAGGAACCAACGGTCGCCTAAACGCTTGGGTTTACCTTCAAAGGCATAATGCCTACAGTACGAGATCCTCTCAGGATTCGTCTTCGACTTGTAAGCCTTGAACACAGTGCGTTTTGAGTTGCGTAGCCGTGAGCGAAAAGAAATGATTCGATCAGATGCGTCACTTGTCGACCAGAAGTAGTAGTGCTTCTCCCATGGGTCATACCCAACTCCGGAGTGATAAAGAGTTTCTTGCACGGCTCGACTCAGCAAATCTACGAATGATCGCTTCCAGTCATCATCATCCGTAAATGCCCAGTCTTCAAGCGGCAACTCTTCCGTCGCAGTTGCGTCGCAGACCTGACTCCACTTACCAGCCCTGAGATCGTAAAGTGAGTAGATTTGTCTTTCTCTTACTATCCACGCCGGGCCGACACGAACCCCAATTTCCTTCAATCTCAAATTGAGATCTTTCGCTGATGAAAAGACCGTTGGAGCTACAAAGTACGTTTCTGGGAAGTCACGAATATGAAGTAAATTCGATTCGAGGTTTTCGATCCTCGGCGGCGGCGACAAATAAAGACCGGAATCCTTCGGCACTGCCAACGCAGCAAGCTGACTACGGGCGTTAGCGTCAAAGCGATCCTGCGTCTTTTTGAACACCAGCTTACGATCAACGCGCGATTTGGGATCTTGGAAGCGATCCTTTATGCTTGCCCAGTACGCCTCACCCGTCGCGGGGCGTGAACGAATAAGGATGACGGGGGAATTGCCATGCAGCCAATAAGTGAGATCTCGTTCATCGCAGTAGTAACAAAAACTATCGCCCTTCTCGCTGTCAAAGGCGCCCTTCGTAGCTTTACTTTGCACCTGTAAAATGCAGTTGGTGACGTCGCCAGTTTGCGGATCGCGAACTTCCACATATCCGTCAATTCCGGCTTCAAGGCCGGTGGGGTGCCACAGCCAGCCCATTTCCAAGACGATCCTCTCAATTAGGTTAATGCCCTGCTGCCCCGTAATGTCAGCTTGAGAAATCCGTTTGGGGTTGGTCATGTTCGTCAAAAGTGTGTGAAGACCTGATAGACTGCAGTCTACCGGAGCCGAGAAATCGATACCGTGAGCAAGATAAGCATCTCTTGCACTATCAGCCTTTATACTTTAGTTGATCTGGTTCATAAGGGGTAAAGCCACCACCGCGTTACGTCTTGGAAGAGATCAGGCTACTCTCACTGTTCTACAATAGGAGACGGCCCAGGCGCGGAATTGGTCGGATGAGAGTGTTAGGATGAACATTGATTCGGAGTCGGCAGCAGTCGCAACGTTAGAACCTGATACGGAACAAGTCGAGGGTTTGGACAACAGGCCGGGATCTGGTTGGGACAACTACCCTCTAGACTCTGTGTTCGTCCGCACCGACCAGCGAACGGCAGGCGAAGTCGCAAAACGGATCCAAGCAGATCGATATGTGCTCAATCCCGAGTTTCAGAGAGATTTCGTCTGGGATCCCGAAAAGCAATCTCGCCTCATCGAATCATGCGTGATGCGGTTGCCTTTGCCTGTTTTCTATGTTGCAGAGGCGAAAGATGGGCGGATTATCGTGGTCGACGGTCTCCAGAGACTAACCACGTTCCAGCGCTTCTTTAAGGATGAGCTCAAGCTCGAGCTCAAATCGGACGGTCCGGGAAAAAAAAACCCGCTACATGGCCTTCGATTCAAGGATCTGCCCCTCCACCTTCAGGAGAGAATAGAGGATACACAACTCATCCTCTATATCTTGGATTCGAAGGCGCCTGAACAAGCTCGTCTCGACATTTTTGAGCGTGTGAATGGGGGCGTGCCTCTGACAAGGCAACAAATGCGAAACTGTCTTTACAGCGGCCCCGCCACTGAATGGCTCAAAGACCAGGCGCGGAGTGAGGAATTCAAGATAGCGACAGGAGGAACATTTGACTGGAGAAAGATGCGAGACCGAGAGGCGGTCAACCGCTATTGCGCATTCGCCCTTAATGATTGGGAGTCTTACCCGGATGGAGATATGGATGCATTCTTGGGACAAACTCTGGAACGAATGAACGCAGCTTCTCCGAGCGAACTGAACACGCTGAGAGTCGATTTTCGGCGGTCAATGGAAATCAACTCGAGACTTTTCGGTCGGCACGCTTTCCGAAAATCACTTGTGACTCCGGAGGGGGGGCGATCTCCGTTAAATATCGCCCTTTTTGACGCGGCATCAGTCGTTTTAGCGCAATATAGCGAGGCTGCTATGGATGAGCACGAAGAGGAATTACGTGAGGCAATCCAGGAGTTGCTTTACACGGGCGACTTTGTAGACGCAATTGGTCATTCGACAAACGGAAGAAGACAGGTGCTGGCACGACTCCGCCTCATGAAAGATACAGTTCGGGCGGCTCTCAAATGCTGACCAGCATCGCACTGGAGCAGTTTAAGTGCTTTCAAAAGCTTGACCTTGAATTGGCACCACTAACGCTTCTGACCGGATATAACGCGGCTGGAAAGTCCTCGACACTCCAAGCGCTCCTTCTCCTTTCACAGACGTTTACGTCAGAGTCCAGCAAATCGGAATTACAGTTGAACGGGAGACTTGTGAACTTGGGTTCGCCAGGAGATGTTTTGAATCGAGCTCAGTCTGGAGGATCGCTGGTCTTAGGGGTCGCTGATGAGAGTTTTGACTTGCGGTGGAGGTTTGAACTAGACAAGTCGTCCAATAATCGATGGCTGTCTTTTGATGAGAAGCAGCCGGGCAATTCCAACGATGCCGCCATCAGCGAATTGGTCCAGACGGTCTCATCCCTCGTTTATATAAGCGCGCTCCGGCACCCTGATTGGGACGCGTACCCTACCCCTCAAAGCGCCCAACCCCCTTGGGCCGACGTCGGACTTTTGGGACAATATGCAGCGTGGTGGCTTCATCAATGCTCTGACGACACGTGCAATGCACTCCGTAGACATCGTGAGAACGGCGTGGGCGAAAGTATTCGCTCTCAACTCCTGGCTTGGATGGGTGAACTCTTTCCCGGGGCGGAGGTTAATGCCGTGCCCATTCCGAAGACGCGCCTAGTCAGACTGGAGTTCCGGCTCGGTCAGACGGATGACTGGAATCAGCCATGCAACGTCGGCTACGGGCTAACGTATGCCCTTCCGATTCTGGTCGCAGGACTTATTGCAAAAAAGGGCCAAGTATTGATCATCGACAGCCCAGAGGCGCATCTTCATCCACGCGCCCAATCAGCAATGGGAAGGTTTTTGGCCCAGATGGCGGCTTCGGGAGTTCAAGTCCTGGTAGAGACTCATAGCGAGCACGTTGCGAATGGACTTCGCCTGGCCGTCCGAGACAAAGTACTGGATGCCGGAAAAGCTGCAGTCTATTTCTTTGGCGATAAGGTTGGCGGGTCGACCGAAGATGGAATTCAGCGCCTACACGTGGACGCAAACGGGGCACTGAGTACCTACCCGAAGGGTTTCTTCGATCAATCGGAACAAGATCTCGCACATATCGCAGGGTGGTACTGAATCTTGGAATGGCATGTGAACGATCTGTCCCTATCCGGACAATGGCCATCACGTGAAGCTTTCTACGTGGAACTTGAGTTACTTCTAAAGGCTCGTCAGTCCACGCAGGCTCTTCGGGATCAGTTCTATTGCTCGTCAGGATTAGGATCGTGTAACGTGACGCCCTTACATACGGTCCAGCACGCAATTCTCAATTGGAGCGACCAGACTTCGAGAAGGGCGGCAATGGCTTGGATTACCCATGGGCCGTTTTGGGACCAGAACCGCATGCCCGAAGAAGACGATTATTTTGAGTTTGAGCACGCAGATGTAACTGATCAGGGCTTAGGGGAGGCCGCGCGACGACGCATCAACCACACCGACGCAAGCGTGTTCAGTTTTCTCGGAGGTCTGGAGCGATTCGAAGTGAACTCCCTTACTGTGGATCACGGAATTCCGGAGGAACCTCTCGGATCGATTATTGTTCCTAACTACTTCGATCCAGCAGTTCTACCCGATCTGACGCGAACCTTACCGACTACATGGCGCGAACTTCTGGAAGGCGTGCGGGATCGCTTTCCGGGGCTTGTGTTTTCCGTTGAAGCCCTGCTTGAGAATCTTGCAGGTCGGCCATTCGATTTTGTGATAGCCAAAGCGGCGTTAGAACAGTTTCAATGTCTACAATTAATCGTGACCGAAACCGCCGCTGACGGATCGCTGACGGCTTCCGGCTTACAAATCCACAATCAACGCTTTCACGGTAAGCGGGCATGGTTCTCAACTGAATCCAATCAAAAGCAAAACGAGTATGTAAATGAACTTACATTCAGAGATCCTTCCGAGCCCGGAAAGGACATCTTTTGCCCGTGGCACGGAAAGATCAGCAGGGAGACTTACCGCATACATTTTGAATGGGAGCGACCTAGGGGACAGCGAACCATTAAGATCGTATACCTGGGTCCGAAGATCACTATCGACTAAATTCTCGTGCTCGTGTGGTCTCGTATTCGGAAGCGACGCTGCTGTCCGCCGTCGTAAAAACTTTTGCGAGATCGTCGGCACTGTTCTGGGAGCGACCAAAAACCAATTGCAAACGGGCGATACATCGACCGAAGGATGTGGCATAAATGCTTAATGTCCCGTAGGAGCGGGAACCTTAGGCTTTGCCCGGCTGCTTAAACAAGCCCCGATAACCGACACTCGCCTGGATTGCCTCGACAGTCTTTCGCACGGACTCGTCCTCGGGTTCGGCATAGATGCCTGTCGTCATTTCCGCCGTCGCATGACCGAGCAGGTGTTGCGTGCCCTTCACATCGCCAGAGCGGACGCCACGGGTGGCGAAGGTGCGACGGAAGCCTCGATGGGTGAAAGGGGGAACGGCCGCGATCGGCTGATCGGAACCCTCGGCGGCTTTTTCTAGTTTCCGCTGGAGATGCTTTCGGAAGCGGCGAAGCTGGGTGCCGAGGTAGTCGGGTCGCAGGGGTTTGCCGGTGTCGGTTTGGAAGATGAAACCTTTGCGGCGGCCTTTGATGTTTTGAGCGATGGCTTCCAGGGCGTCGTCGGTCAGGTAAACCAATCGTTCTTCGTCGTCTTTGACGGCGATCACTTCCCCTTTTTGGTTGATGGCACGCCGAACCCAGATTGCCCAGGAACCTTCCTCAGGCATGTCGAGATCCTCGGCAGAAAGGGCGCACACTTCGCCGGGGCGGAGGCCACCATCGAGTTCGACGACGATCATGGCGGACAATCTTGGACTGTAGGCGTACAGCTCTTCGGGCAGATCGAGAGATTGCTTCTTTGAAAGGACGTACGCCTTCTTCCGCCCCCTCTTTCCGTAGTTGAGTTCTGCCGCTGGATTCTCTTTGATGAGGTCGTCGGCGATTGCTTCCTCAAGCACCGTGTGGATGCAGCTACCGTATCGTCTGGTTGTGCCCCATTCCTTCTCCTGGCGGATCTTGTCGATCAAGGCTTGGATCGCTTTCTTCTTGAGTTCGCCAACGCGGGTTGTAGCGATGCGCGTATCCGCGATCCACACTCTTAGCACCGTCTCATAGATCGTCCAGGTACTCGTCGTGTAACGATTGGCCAATCTTCCACGAACATCGGTGTAGTAAACGTCGGGCAACGGCGGCTGTCCAGCTTCGGGTTCGTCGTCGGCTTCTCGAATGAGGGCGCCGAAGTAATCCTTGAATAGTGGTGTGTTTCGTGGATCGACCTCACCGCCGATCAGCCGCTTTAGCGCTGCCTCGGCTGCTTCCCGGGACGCGCATGGAGCGCTGAACCTTTCCCCCAGGTCCTTCGTTCGGAGTCGGGCGTAATACTTGCTTCCTCGGACGACAATGCTGCCGCCGCCTGGAAGCCCATCGCCATCTCGGTCGCGAGCAGATCCTCACCCGCGTCCTCGATATCGAGGATCCCGTTCTGGCGTCCATCGAAGAGGACCGGTCCCGAAAGCCGTTGCTGGCGACCGAGAAATACGCGGTGACCGAGATGCTCCGCGGGAAAATGACCGACGAAGCCTGGCGCCGCCGCGGGCTGGGCCGCAAGCTCGCTGAAGCGGAGGCCAAGGGTCGCGTCGACGATATCCTCGCACGTCATGTCGGTATCAGCCGCCCGACCCTCCGCAAGATCTGCGCCATGTCGAAGGCGGGGAAGCAGAATCCTGAGCGGTACGCCGTGATCGTTGAGGAACTCGACCGCGACGGCAAGGTCGACAGGCATTACAAGGAGTATCTGGCCGAACTCGCGAAGGACAATCCGAACCCGCGCTTCAGGGCGATCGTGCTCAAGCCGACCTGGCAGAAGCTGGAGATCTTGCCGCTTCGCAAGGCAATCGGCGCTGCGGACTTGACGAACTTCGCTGAAGAGGGCGCGATTCTGCTCATTCCCAGCTCGATCCTCACTTTGGCACAAGCAAGCAGCCTCGCTACTCTCGCCAAATTCTCGTGGTTCACGACGCTCGTTGGTCCCGAGACCGAATCCGAGCGCCTCTGGCTCCTCGCCACCTGTGGCAAAACTTTGCCACAGGAAGAGGTCCTAACCCTTCTCGCTGAAGGCTGCCGCGAAGGCTTCGACAAAGCCGTCGAGGCAGCCGAAATCGCCACCGACGGCGCTGACCTCACTATCGACGTCTCTTCGCTGATCGCGACGAACGTTATCGGCAGCTAGTCAAACGCTCTGCTCTGGAAAAGTTTTCCGGAGCAGAGCGTCTGGTTCGAAATGACCACAGGCATCAGGCAGACTTCGAAGTTACTGTCTAATGAGTTTGTGCAAAGTGCCGTCCGACGCCTGTATGGAGATCGACTGGCCGTCGTCGCCGATCGTGGCGAGGTCTATCTTGCTTCCGCGATGCAGCCAAGCCTGGCCAGGCACGATGTAACCACCTTTGTATAACTCTCCCTCGCTAAAGCGTAACGTATTCCCCGCCCGCTCTACTATTAACCCCTCTACGGTGTAGCCGCCGGGCAATGACAAGGACGCAGACCAACCCGAGATCTTTAGTGTTGCCTGCTCGCTTCCATCGGCACTGACGTAAGTGCCATCCATGCTATGAAGAAACGGAGAATTTGTGCCCGTGAGTTTGGCGTTTGCAAAAAGCACAACCGCCAAAACTAGGGCAAGAAAGCCAGAAACAAAGAGAATCGGTCGCCATAAGCTCCTTCCCTCGTCTGGCAACTTACCCGCCTGTATGATGTCCGCCGTCGCTTTGCCTACGGGTGATTTGATGCTTGGAAGGCTTGATTGAACAACAGGACCTCTTGCCGAAAGCTCCGGCACCAACGTGGATGACGTTGTATTCTGCACTTGAACCGGTCTTCGGACTTCGGCCGAGACCTTCGATACGGGAAACCCGCACGCCGAACAGAACTTCGCCCCGTCGGACAGCGCGTTTCCACACTCTGAACAAAACTGGCATTGAGCGGTTGAACTCACAAATCGCATCATATCCCAAGTGCTAGGAAAAAACTAGCATAGTTACTGCCAGCTTTCGGCTGTTGAATAAGCGTGAGCGCCGAACAATACCGCGGCAGGATTTGCAGCGCATCGTCGCGCACTTGAAAGCAAAGAGGGAGAAACTAGGCATGTCCCAACGCGAACTCTCCCGCCAAATGGGCATGTGGGAAATGGCCGTCCACGAGATCGAATCCGGCAAGCGCGGTCTTCAGGTCACGGAACTGATCGACATGGCTCGCCTGCTTGAGGAAGATCCCGTTACCATATTGATCAAAGCGACTGCTGAAGAATAGGCCACAACGTTCGTCAAATTGCACCGGGCTTACGACGTGGGCAAATTGGTGTCCGACTCAGAAAAACATTTGACGAACGGAATAAGTAACTCTTTTCGCGTGTTATGCATCTGCCAACGGGCAAGACTCTTGGCATCGGAGGTTGAACAATGCATGACGACAACGAAATTCAGCTAGATGACGACGCTATTGACCGACGCGGATTCCTCAAGTGCATGGCTTGGGCGGGGACCGGCCTTGTATTCACAGTCAACGGCGGCATACTGAATTCGCATAGCCTTAACGACCTTCTTAGAGGTGGACGCGAAAGCGCTGCCGCAAAGGCGATGGCGGCATCGAGCTTCAACTTTGTCCAGATAAGCGATAGCCACATCGGATTTAGTAAGGATGCAAACAAGGATGTAATCGGCACCCTCCAGGCAGCAGTTAACCAGATCAACGGAACTGGCGCGAAGCCGGATCTTTTGCTCCATACCGGAGACCTGAGCCATCTTTCAAAGCCGGAAGAGTTCGACGCGATGGACCAAGTGTTGAAGAGTGTCAACACCAGTCAAAGGTTCTTTGTCCCCGGCGAGCATGACGTTCTAACCGACGACGGCAAGACTTACTTTGAGCGGTATGGAAAACAGAGCAAGGCGGGCGGCTGGTACAGCTTCGACCATAAGGGCGTCCACTTCATTGGCCTTGTTAACGTTCTCAATCTCAAAGCCGGTGGCTTGGGCAACCTCGGGGATGAGCAATTGGCCTGGCTCGCTCAGGATGTGAAGGGCCTTTCCTCGAGTACACCGATTGTCGTATTTGCTCACGTACCCCTCTGGAGTGTGTATCCCGAATGGGGATGGGGAACGGCAGACGGGGGCCGCGCACTAAGTCTGCTCCAGCGATTTGGCTCGGTCTCCGTCCTCAACGGCCACATTCACCAAACCGTTCAAAAAATTGAAGGCAACATGACGTTCCACACGGCGATGTCCACTGCCTTTCCGCAACCTAAGCCGGGTTCGGCGGCTTCCCCCGGTCCTATGAAGGTTCCCGCAGAGCAGCTTCGATCGATGCTGGGTCTAACATCTGTAAGCTATGTTCAAGGCAAACACGGCCTAGCCATCATTGATTCCACGCTCGGAATGGCGCAGGCAACCGGGCAACCGACAGCGGTGAGCATCGATAACTTCAGCTTCACGCCGGCGACATTGGCCGTGGAAAAAGGAACCCATGTGGTATGGACCAACAGGGACGACATTCCGCATACCGTGGTCGACACTCAGGGCCGTTTCAAGTCGAAGGTTTTGGACACGGACGACAAGTGGGAATATGTGTTCAGCGAGACCGGAACATTCGATTACTTCTGCTCGATCCACCCGCACATGACAGGAAAAGTCGTTGCGCACTGACCTGCCTGGCCTCGACGACGAGGCGGGCAGAGTCAGTGCTGCGACGTGCGAAGAGTGGCTGGCATACTCGAGAGCGGACAGCATTTGGCCGGCCATGGCGTACTTCAACCCAACCTTGGATAAAGTGCGGCTTACTATGCTCCCTTGCGTGAGGCAGTGTGCAGATTGTCCACACAGGGGTCGAGCGCTTGAATCTCGTGGGAAGCAGTTTTGACCGCTCGCTGCTTCCTTGGCGGGTCGTATATGAGGTGACATCGGTGGGGTTGCGAGTTGGCGTTGAACACGAATTAGAGACTCAGGAGGCAGTTTTGTGATAGGATTGCTCAGGAACCGGGATTCCTTGAGTACATCAAACGAAACCAAGTTTGAGACCATCGTGCTACGGCATCTCGATGCCGCGTACAATCTGGCGCGTTGGCTTTTAGGTAACGACCAGGATGCGGAAGATGTCGTCCAAGACGCCTCGATTCGCGCTCTTGATTCGTTGGATAGCTTTAGAGGGGAAGATGGGAAGGCATGGTTCCTGACCATTGTTCGGAACACCAGCCTGAACTGCATCAGACAAAGGAAGTCTAACAGATTGGTTGAGCTAGAGACGGAGGACTTGATTCCAGACGGTCGAAACCCGAGCCCGGAGGAATTGGTGATTAGAGTTTGGCAAAAGGATGCGATTACAGCCGCGATGAGCGCCCTTCCCCACCAGTACCTGGAGTTGATCGTCCTGCGTGAGCTTGAAGATATGTCGTACAAGCAAATCGCAGAGGTTGCCGGGATACCGATCGGGACCGTAATGTCTCGACTCTCTCGCGCCCGCCAGTCCCTTCAACTCAGTCTCGTGGCGTCAAACGCATTGGAGGGCATATGAATTGTTATCAAGCTCGAACGCTCCTTGGAGCGTATCTCGATGGAGAGATTATCGACTTGGCTGTTGTTGCGGAAATCGAAGTACATTTGGCAGATGGCCGATCTTGCGCAGAGGACGAGAAAGCCCTAAGGGCCCTGATATCGGCGGTACGCGCAAAGGCAGCGTATTATAATGCGCCGAGTGACTTGGAATCACGGATCAGAGCCTTGGCGAGTGAAAGGGGCCTTTAAGAGCGCCTAGATCGACCGTTTAGGCGCTATTTCTTCAACGTTCGGATGTAGGCGATGAGAGCCTTTATGTCCTGAGCTTTCAACCTTGATTTGAACGATGGCATTTCGCCTTTGAAGCCCGTGACTACGATTGAATTGATCGCAGCGTCGCTGAGCTTCAATCCATGCAGGTTCGGGCCCTCCCCGCCTTGTCCGGTCGAGCCGTGACAGGCTGAACAGTTGTTCACATACAATTTCCGACCGACTACGGCCGGAGCATCAGTCGCCTTCTTCTGGCCCGCTTTTAACTGAGCTGTATTGCCAACCATCGGCATCGCGGCGACGGCAACCAGGAGCAGCGCCCACGCAACGCTGTGGAACCAATCTGTAATAGCTCTAGAGGAGGAAGTGTTCACAGAAACTCAACACATCGGACTGGCTAGATATTCCATGTCCTCTCCGTAAAATTGCTGGTTGACTGGGAATAAACCGGATGTTAGCCGTGTTCCACACTCATCGGTGACGGGCAAGCCCCTACCCCACAATCACATGAACACGACAACAAGCGCCGCCCTAGGGATCGCATTCTTGGTCCTCGGATTTGCGGCCACGTTCCTCATGTATTACCTCTGGGGCTTCCCATTCGACAAAGCGACAAAGACGAGCGCTGCGCCAAAAAGTCTAATGCGCCTCCACCGGGTCATCGGCTATCTGTACGGCGCGACGTACGTTGTGATGATGAGCCAAATGGTGCCGCGAATGTGGCAGTACCAGGTTGAGCTTCCTGCTCGGACGGTGGCTCATTTGATACTGGGAGTTCTGATCGGCATCGTTCTCTTTATCAAGATCGCCATCATGCGATTCTTCCGGCACCTCGAAGAATGGATGCCTGCCCTCGGCACGACTATGTTCGTGTGTACGGTGCTTCTTATGGCACTTTCTTTGCCGACCGCCCTTCGCGAACAAGCGGCTTCCGGTGAAGCTTTTGCACAAGAGAACCGAGATCGGGTCGCCAAGCTCTTATCAGGGGCGCATCTCCCATCTGGAGCACCGCTCTCAGAACTTTCGACGGTCGCAGCTCTCCGAGACGGCAGATCGGTGCTTACCGATAAGTGCGTTCGCTGTCACGATCTCAGAACTGTTCTTCAAAAGACTCGGACGCCCGATGAGTGGTACGGAACGGTCAAGAGAATGGCTGAAAAGCCGGCCATTTTCGCTCCGATCTCACTCCGCGAGCAATTCCGTGTCACGGCTTATCTCATCGCGATTACTCCCGAAATCCAGAAGTCAAATTCGGACTTGCGAAAACAGGGAGAAACATCTTCTCAATCGGGCGAGGCTATCAGTCCCATTAACGCTAAAGCTGTATTCGAGCAAACCTGCGCGCAATGTCACGCTGTGGCGGAAGTTGAAAAGTCTCCACCGAGGTCCCCCGAAGAAGTCGAGAAACTGCTTGCCAGAATGCAGTCGAACGGGATGCACGCTTCCAAATCCGACCTCAGTCTGATTTCATTCTACTTAAGAAACACCTATGTCAAACCTCGCTAACAACTCCGAAGAACGAAACGGGATTGCGTCGGTCTGCGACGAAATTCGAGATCGACATATAGTCGTAACGGGGGGTACCGGCGCCCTCGGCGCAGCCGTCGTCGGACTACTGCTAGAAAGGGGGGCTTGGTGTCATGTTCCCTACATGGATGAGGTAGGCGGGCTTGGCGGACTGAAACATTCCCGACTCTGTCTTGTTCCGGAGATTGATCTTAGGAACGAGACCTCGGTTGGATTCTTTTATTCCGACCTTCCACAATTGTGGGCATCCATCCACCTTGCCGGCGGATTCAAACCTGGCACGCTGCTACTCTCCTCTCTCGCCGACCTCGAAGAGATGTTTTTACTTAATGCTGGGACTTGCTTTATCTGTTCTAGAGAGGCTGTCTGGTTCATGAAGGGACAAGCTTCCGGTGGTCGAATCGTGAATGTCGCGGCACAGTCGGCCCTCGTTCCGACAGCAGGGAACATCGCATATTCTGCGTCCAAGGCAGCGGTTGTTTCGCTCACGAAGTCCTTTGCGGAGGAACTCAAGGGCAACGGTATCCTTGTCAATGCGATCGCACCTTCGATTATGGACACACCGGCAAATAGACGTTCAATGCCGGATGCCGATCACTCAAAGTGGCCTTCCACGGAGGAAGTCGCCGAAACGATCCTCTACTTAGTATCGCCAAGAAACACGCTTACCTCGGGGGCAACGATCCCGGTTTATGGGCGGATGTGAATCTGATTGCAAGCAAGGAGTATTGAACAGTGAACGAACCATAGAAATGTATTTCGGCCCAAACCCGAGCCGTGGAGCGCACGCGCTACCGTGATTTGGTAGCGCAGGACCGGTGGGGGTTCAGGGTAACTTTGAAGGGGCTCGGAGCCCCTGAGATACCCAATAATCCAGCCAAGTAACACGGACTAGCTCTCTGCACTCAGCTCGACGACGATCTTCTCGAAGCCCGATACGCCGTTGTATCGGACGCCATTGATGAAGAACGTCGGAGTTCCATTTACATCGCACCGAAGACCTGCCCGGAATTCCACGCGGGCTCGTCCGGTAAAGGCGCCCAACAGGTCGTGTCGCTGCTTTCCAGATTATTTGGGCAGGGTGCGCCAAGATAAAGCTCGCTGGCATGCTTTCCCCTATCTTTTCCCGTATCGCCATCAAGGGCGCTAGAAGGCCAATAAAGGCAACCAGAGACGACCGCTCGCAGGTTCTGCGTGCTATCCTAGAGCCTAGATTGGCTTCTGCGGTTGGACGATGTCACGCCTACGAATCCTGTCGCTCCGATCGAAAGAACAATATCACCCCGAAATAAAGTGGGGCTTTACGACATTTGTCGGGCAGGCTGTCTTTATCTGACCGCTGCCGGAAGCTTCACAGTGAAAGTGGCGCCGACGTCAGGATTGTTCTCTGCCCAAAGTTTGCCGTAATGGGCTTCAACAATCGAATGGGAAACAGCGAGCCCGATCCCCATTCCCTTTTCCTTTGTCGTCACAAAAGCGTCAAAGATTTTCTCGACATCACTCACACCAGGGCCGTTATCGACAACCTGAATGGCGACTTCATTCGGCTCAACGGCAAAGGCCTTGATCAGGATCCGTGGTTCGCGACTGTCGCCATCCATCGCTTCAATCGCATTGGAGATCAAATTCAGAAGCACTTCCTGGATTTGAATCGAATCAACGGAGACGTGAGGTAAGTCGTCTTCAAAGATGCATTCGATGGGGATACCCGGTTTACTTTGATCCTCGCGGATGAGGCGAATGGCTTCACCGGCTAGTTCTGGAAGACTTGCTTCTCTCCTCTTGAGGGACTCTCGCCCAAACAGACCTTTAATCTGGTGGATGGTCTCGCCAGCGGCCTTAGAATCGCGCACGATCCTTTCGATGCAGGGTGCGGCCTCTTCAAGGTTGGGGGGTTCAGCACACAACCAGCGTTGACTTGCTTGTGCGTTTGCGAGCACCGAAGTCAAAGGCTGATTCAACTCGTGAGCGATCGAAGCGGACAGTTCCGCGACCATAGCGATCCTCGAAGCCTTGTTTAGCTTCAACCGGGTGTCTCTTAGGTGATCTTCTGCGCTCTTGCGCTCGTTAATGTCGATGAGAAGTCCGAACCACTGAATTATTCTGCCCTCCGTATCCCGCAAGGGTTCGCCCCTGGCGTGGTGCCAACGGTACTCGCCGTCATGGCGTTTTAACCGGTGGACGTCCTCGAAGGAAACTCCAGCTTGTAAAGCCTTCGAGAATTTCAGAGCGACTCCTTCAACGTCGTCTGGGTGCACTATTGACTTCCATCCGAAGTTACAGAATTCTTCGAATGACATTCCGCAGTATTCCTGCAAACGTTGATTAATGTGCGTGGGCTCCCCAGAAGGCGTCGTTGACCATAGCATTGAAGGGACCGTATCGATGATTCCCAATAGCTCCTGTTCCCGCATCTGAAGCGTGTTCTCTGCTTCTTTTAGAGCGCTGATGTCAGTATGGATGCCGTACCAGCTTACGATCTGGCCATCGATGTCGCGAAACGGAAGGGCTCGGACAAGGTGCGAATGGTAGTTTCCGTCGTTCCCGAGAATTCGATAGATGTCTTCATACGGAATTCCGAGACCTACGGATCGAACCCAACGCTCCATAACCCCGGTGACCTCGGCGGGATCGATCCTTGAGATCAAGTCGAATGTTTCTGTCGTCTCCCAGGGCTTTCCAATAGATTCGATCATCGTACGATTCCATCGATCGATGCGACCATTTGGATCAGCCCGCCAAATCATGGCCGGCATCGCATCCACGAGTCGCCGAAGTTGTGCCTCTTCCTGACGAACGGACTTCTCCGCAGACACGATCGTGTGAGCATCGACCATGAGTCCGTGCAATGCAACGACAGCTCCGGAATTATCTTTGATCGTGGTGATGCGAGATTGAAACCAGCGGTACTTTCCATCCTTTCCCTTTAGGCGGTGAACATGTTCGGGCCACTGGCCGCCATTAACCAGTATCTCCCATCGTCGCGTCACTACTTCGCGGTCATCTGGGTGAATGAGATCCATCCAGCCGGTTCCAGGTGGCAGCTCTTCAGAGGTCATTCCCAAATACTCTTCCGTGTATCGGTTCGTTAACGTGATGCTCCCGTCGGGAAGCGCCTTCCAGAGAAAGCCAGGGAATCTTTCTTCAATTAAATTCAACTGTGTAAGCTGGTCTTGAACCGCCTCGCGGGTATTGGCAGCATCGGAACTTTCTCCCTGAACGAGCATGCTAAAGGCTCGAATCAGGTGTCCGGAAATCGGCACGGCTTCCCCGTCCGTTCGCCATTCGTCGATGGCGACCCTCAGAACTC
>Ga0206874_1052_pt1 | contig 33227 bp, 28 predicted proteins | sample Alteio_BWOrgCont_12_FD_152629 | JGI IMG/M metagenome (GOLD analysis project Ga0206874, IMG submission 152629) | Enriched cells from forest soil in Barre Woods Harvard Forest LTER site, Petersham, Massachusetts, United States -... | ecosystem: Environmental > Terrestrial > Soil > Temperate forest >...
ACGCGAGATTCGCGAAACCGTGCTTTGGCTGGCGACGAATCCTAAAACCGTGGCGGAGCCGAGCGGCGCCGTGGCGGTCGCGGGATTTTTATTTCATCAGGAGCAATTGCCAAGAACAACGATGAATGTCGCAATTATCAGCGGTGGGAATATTGATCCCGGAATGCTGCAGGAGATGAAGAAGGGCTGAGACGTTGCAAGCAACGTCTGTGCAGGAGCTCGGCGTCAAACCCATTTTCGCGAAAAACATCTGGAGATTCGCCGCCGAAAGGATATCGGAGGACTCGCTCTGCCTTCGGTTACAAGTCCCGTGCGACCGGCATCTTAACTCACCGCAGAAATTCCTCGAGCTCGATTCTTTGATCGGTCTTCTCATCGCGATACTTCACAATCACAGGAGTGTAGAGCGACAGATTCCACTCCGCCGCCTGACCTTTTGTCACGGCTCGTGACCCAGGCACGACGACGGCATTCTCTGGTACTTCGAGCGGCCTATCATCCGTAGCCCGGTAGACCTGGCCGCGGACAGTGTCGTAGAGCGGCGTCGAGCGGGTTAGAATCGTCCCCGCGCCGAGCACTGCCCGCGTGCGCACGACCGTGCCTTCATAAACACCGCAGTTTCCACCCACAAGCACGTCGTCTTCAATAATGACAGGAGACGCATTGATCGGTTCGAGTACCCCGCCGATCTGCGCAGCCGCGCTGAGATGCACGCGTTTGCCAATCTGCGCGCAGGATCCGACGAGGGCGTGGGAATCCACCATCGTGCCTTCATCCACGTACGCGCCGACGTTGATAAACATGGGAGGCATGCAGATCACGGTGGGGGCAACGTAGGAACCGGTGCGCACCGACGATCCTCCCGGGACAATGCGCACGCGGTCCCTGACCGTGAAACGTCGGGCCGGAAAAGTATCTTTATCGACGAAAGAGAGGCTCACGTCCTCGCCCATCTTACTGAGTTCGCCTAAACGAAAGCCCAGCAGAATGCCTTGCTTCACCCAGACATTCACGACCCACTCCCCGTCAATCTTTTCCGCGGCGCGGATCTTGCCTTGCGTAAGCTCGTCGCGAAAATCCATGAAGATTTGACGCGCATCGGGATTACTTTCAACTTCCAGAGAGGCGAGACGTTCGATCGAGGATCGGAGGGATTCCATGCGAGGAAAGTATACGGGATTATCAGTACGACATGGTTACGGGGCGTTTTCAGACAACATTCGGATACGTCCGACGGTAACCCTCAGATGCACTTGCACTCGCTGCGGATCAGAATCCCAGCCATAGCCTGCGAGGTTTCGCGGGCTTCCGTAAGCGTGTTGTAGGGTCCGTGCCAACGCGCGTGGTTTGCCTCGTGCCCTGAGGGCCGTCCTTTGCCGTGGTTGCACTGTCCGCAGCTTGAGCGATGTAGAACGATCTTGTGTGGACCAGCCAGCCAATTTTCGTAAATGTAGAAGTTGACAGCGTCTGCGGGCGCATTCGTCGGTTTAGTAATTAAGCCGGCTTCAGTAGCAATCTTCTGCAGTTTGGATCGCGTCTCACGTCTCATCGGCAGCATTGGCAGCCGATAGACCTCTTCGATTTTTCCCATCATCGCGAGCACCGCCTTCACCGGCATCGGGTTAGACTCGATGAAGTTGGCCTGCATCAGCGCCACGTATTTGCGATGAAGCCGCCGCGCCGTTACCCAATCGTTATTTAGCGCGGCCCGCGTCATCTCTGTCATCTCGCGGGGAATTTCATTGGACGCAACCGACACAATGCCGATGCCGCCCAATCCGATCAGCGCCAAGGTGACCGCATCGTCACCGGAAAAGACGAGAAATGTCTCGGGCACCATGGCGCAGAGCTCCGCCATTTGCCCAATGTTGCCGCTGGCTTCTTTCACGCCGGCGATATTTGGAACCTCGGCCAACCGAGCTAGTGTTGCCGGTTCAATGTTGGCGCCGGTACGGCCGGGGACGTTGTACAGAATAATTGGCTTGTCCACCGCTTCGGCAATGGCGCGGAAGTGTCGATACTGGCCCTCTTGCGTAGGCTTATTGTAGTAGGGCGACGCGGACAAGATCGCATTCACCCCGGGCCTCGCCGCGACTTCCTTGGCTTTTTCTACCGCGTCATGCGTTGAGTTGGAGGTGGCTCCGGCCATGATCGGAACCCGTCCCGCGACGACTTCAATTGTTATGTCGATGACCCGCAGCCACTCGTCATGCGACAGGGTCGGAGTTTCGCCGGTAGTGCCGCAGGGAACTAGAAAATCGATTACGGATTCCACCTGCCATGCCACGAGGTTGCGCAGGGCTGGCTCATCAATGGAGCCGTCCTGACAGAAGGGAGTTACGAGAGCTGTGCCACATCCGCGAAGTTGCATTAGATAAAGATAACCCGAATGACCGGACTTACAAAACCGGACTGTTGTAGTGTGAAAAAACCAAACACGTTCATATCTGAAGCTTGACTAGCCAATTCGTAGGTTCCGGAAGAATCGCGAATTTCGGCAATTCGCCGCGCACCATGGCCACTTCATCGCACGCGTGAAATCGGGGGCAAGCGTGGCAGTCTTTGTAAATTTTGTCGGGCAGGTCCTCCCGTTGCGCGGTTGCGAAGCCCAGGCGAGCGAAAAACTCGGGCGCACGTGTGAACAGACAGGTACAGGCGACGCGATGTTTCTTCGCCTCCGCCAGCAACGCTTTCACCAGATGTCCTCCCCCGCCTTTGCCTTGCTGCGAAGGCGCAACTGTGATGGAACGAATCTCCGCCAAATGCGTGCCGTAGAGATGCAGCGCACCGCAGCCGATAATCACACCGCCGTCTTCCAGGACCACGAAGTCGCGCACGTTCTCGCAGATTTCGGCCAGAGTTCGCGGCAGCAGAGTGCCATCGCCTGCATAAGCGCAAATCAGGGCATGAATGCGCGGAGCATCTGGAAGAATAGCCTTACGCGTGCGCATGGGCGTCCTCCCGGATGGTCTCGATTCTTTGTTGAGCGTCAGCCATTGCTTGCCGGACTCGCGCCGGCGCCGTGCCACCCGGAACATCGTGGATGGCAAGCACCGATTCCAATTTGAGGCAGCCGTAAAAATCCTGATCAAACTCGACATTCACGGAACGCAATTCCTCCAAAGATAAATCTTGAAGCTCGCATCGCTTTTCCAAGCACATCTGAACTGCCTTTCCAATCTGCTCATGCGCCAGACGGAAGGGAATTCCACGTTGTACGAGATAAGTGGCAGCGGCCCAGGCATTCATGAATCCCGATTGCGCCGCCTGTTTCATTGCTTCGTAGTTGAATTCCACAGCTTTCATCCAGCCGGTCACAAGAGGTAGCAGCGAAAGCACAGTGTCCGCAGCGTCGAACAGCGGCTCTTGCGTTTCCTGCAGATCTTTGTTGTAGGCGAGCGGCAAGCCTTTCAAGCAAATCTGAAGTGTGGTCGCGCTCCCGATAACCCGGGCGCACTTCCCGCGCGTGAGTTCGAGCAAATCGGGATTCTTCTTTTGGGGCATCGCGCTGCTTCCTGTCGAATATGCCTCCGGCAAATGGACGAAGCCACACTCCTGCGATGAAAAGAGGATCATCTCTTCCGCCCATCGACTCAGGTGCAATGTCAGCAACGAAAGCACGCTCACGAATTCGATGACGAAATCGCGATCGCAGGTAGCGTCAACACTGTTTGCGGTCGCACGGTCGAAATCGAGTTCGCCCGCCATGCCGCGGCGATCGAGAGGCAGCGTAGCTCCCGCGACCGCGCCAGATCCGAGAGGACAAACATTCAAACGCTTGCGACAGTCGGCAAGACGCTCCGCGTCACGCAGAAACATTTCGACGTATGCCAACAACCAATGCGACACCAACACCGGCTCCGCGCGTTGCAGATGCGTGTACGCCGGCATGGCACCGTTGCCCGCTTGCTGAGCGCGATTCAGCAGGGAACTGCACCACCCGGCCAGATCGGCGCGGATTTGATCAATCGCCGCTCGAACATATAAACGAAGATCAGTCGCGATCTGCTCATTACGGCTGCGCCCGCTGTGCAACTTGTATCCCGTATCGCCAATCAGCGAAACCAGCTTTTTCTCAACGAAATGATGAACGTCTTCAGCTTCGGGATCTTCGAGAAATGCAGGTGACGCACTCGCTTGCTCGCTAATCTGCTGCAGACCTTGCAGAATCGCGATGAGTTCGTCGGAGTTCAACACCTCAGCGCTCTTTAAAGCCCGCGCGTGGGCGCTGCTAGCCGCGAGTTCGTGCGCCAGCAATCGCCGATCAAAATCGAACGAACGTTGCCAGCGTTCAAATGCCGGATCCAGCGGCTGCCGGAAACGGCCGGACCACATCTTCATTGCGCGACCTCCGACCTCGCTCCCTGTTTGCGCGCCTGAGCGCGTGAGCGGGATGGAAGACCGAGTATGCGAATGAACCCGGCTGCATCTTTCTGATCGTAACTGTCGCCCATCGTGAACGAAGACAGATCGGTGCGATAGAGGGAATTTTCGGACTCGCGGCTCACCACGGAGACGTTGCCCTTATATAAGGAGAGAGTGATTGAGCCAGTTGTGTCTTTCTGTGTAGCGTCGACAAAAGCATCGAGTGCTTCGCGGAGCGGAGCGAACCAGAGCCCGAAGTAAGCCAGTTCCGCGTATTTCAGCGCCACGTGTTGCTTGAAGTGCGTAATATCGCGCTCCAGACATAGCGCTTCGAGTTCGCGGTGCGCAGCGATCAGCAAAGTGCCGCCCGGAGTTTCGTAGCAACCGCGCGACTTGATGCCAACGAAACGGTTCTCCACCAAATCAACGCGCCCAACCGCGTTGCGGCCTCCGACTTCGTTTAACAGCTCCACTAACGAAACCGGATCAAGCTCGAGGTCATTAACCGACACCGGAATTCCGGCTTCAAAGCCAATTGTTACTTGCTCCTCGCGATCGGGCGCCTCTTGTGGCGAGCGAGTGAGCTGCCAGGTGCTGGGCAATGGCGCGTTGCCTGCATCCTCCAACTCGCCTCCTTCATGGCTGAGGTGCCACAGATTTCGATCACGGCTGTGAATCTTTTCACGGCTGGCGGTCACGGGAATTCCATGCTGCTCGGCGTAGTCGAGACAATCTTCGCGAGACTTCAGCGACCACTCGCGCCAGGGAGCAATCACGCGGAGCTCGGGCGCGAGCGCTTGGTAAGCCAACTCGAAGCGCACCTGATCGTTGCCCTTGCCCGTGCATCCATGTGCAACCGCGGTAGCTCCCTCGCGCAAAGCAACTTCAACCTGATGTTTCGCGATCACTGGCCGCGCCAGCGACGTACCCAGCAGATACTTGTGCTCGTACACCGCTCCTGCCTTCAGCGCCGGGAATACGTAGCCCGTGAGAAATTCCTCGCGCAGATCTTCTACGACGACGCGCGACGCGCCCGTAGCGTAGGCTTTCGCGACCACGGCTTCGATGTCATCTCCCTGGCCAACATCACCCACCATCGCGATGACATCGTAGGAATAGTTTTCCTTGAGCCACGGAATAATAATGGAGGTATCCAGACCCCCCGAATAGGCAAGCACAACTTTCTCAGGCATGAGCGCTCCTCGATGGCAGGCGATTTTCCCCGCCCAGCAATAGGTACAAGATGGCCTTCTGAACGTGCAACCGGCTCTCGGCCTGATCGAAGACGACCGACCTTTCTGAGTCGATTACTGCGTCCGTGATTTCTTCTCCGCGATGAGCGGGCAGGCAGTGCATGAACACGGCGTGCGGAGCTGCTCCCTCCACGAGTTCCTCATTCATTTGGTAAGGCGGGAAAATCTCTGCGCGTTTTTCCGCCTCACGCTCCTGACCCATGCTCGCCCACGCGTCAGTGTAAACCGCGTCGACGCCTGCAACGGCCGCACGCGGATCGGTAATGATCTCGATGACAGCACCCGTCTGTTCCGCGAGTGCTAGCGCATCGGCGACAATTTGCGGGTCGGGGCCATAGCCTGGCGGAGTCGCCACGCGAATTTCCGACCCAAGACAAGCGCATGTGAGCAGTAAAGAGTGGGCCACGTTATTTCCGTCTCCGACATACGCCAGGCAGATATTCTTCAGATCGCCGAAGCGCTCCTGCAGCGTGAAATAGTCAGCCAATGCCTGGCAAGGGTGCTCCAAATCGCTGAGCGCATTGATGACTGGAACCGAAGCGTACTCAGCCATCCCTTGAATTGTTTTTTGGGCGAAGGTGCGCAACACGATGGCGTCGACCCAACGCTCGAGATTATGCGCGATATCGCTCAGTTTTTCCCGCGCATCCAGCCGCTCCTGAGTCTGATCGACAAAGAACGTGGCGCCTCCCAGGCTCGACATGCCCGCCTCGAAGGTCAAGCGGGTTCGCAACGAAGGTTTCTCGAAGAACATTGCCATCTGCTTCCCTGCCAGCGCACTCCGAAAATCTGCAGGGCGCGCCTTCATAAGTCCGGCGAGATGAAGCACGGCCTCGACTCCGTCAGGACCCAGATCACGAGTGGAGACTAGATCAGGTCCCCAGAAGGTTTCAGGAATACGGGTTGGGCTCACGCGCCCTCTGCTTAATGACTGACTATTCATTTCGACTCCTTACGTTTCGTTTTCGAGGCGCTTGACGACAAAGCAGAATCCAGCGCTCGCACTACTTCATCCACATGCCTTTTTTGAATAATGTATGGCGGCAAAAAGCGCAGCACGGTTTCATGCGTGCGGTTAATCAGAATTTTGTTTTGCAACAGGTTGGTCACGACGGCCTTCGCCGTGTCGGCGGAATCCAGCTCCATCCCCAGCATTAGCCCCATTCCACGCACTTCGCGGATATAGCCGTGTCTGGTTTTCAGCGCGTCGAGCTTCTGGTGAAAGTAGTCTCCAATTTCGCGGACATGGTCGAGCTGTTCATCCAACACTCGCAAAAACTCGATCGCGACCGCGCAGGCCAGAGGCCCTCCGCCGAAGGTTGTTCCGTGCATGCCGCGTTTCATGCTGCCTGCCACCTGATCGGTCGTGAGAATCGCGCCCAGCGGCAAGCCCGCAGCCAACGGTTTCGCAACCGTGACGATGTCGGGCCGAACGCCGTAGTGCTGATAAGCAAAATAGCGTCCGGTTCGACCTAAGCCGGATTGGATCTCGTCAAGAATCAATAAGGCATCGTTGCTCTTGCTCAACTTTCGTGCGAATTGCAAAAACTCGGGATTGACCGGGCAAATTCCGCCTTCCCCCTGAATCGTCTCCAGACAGATTGCACAGACGCTCGCATCAAACTGGTGTTTCAGATCTTCGAGGTCGTTGAATCGAACGAAGCTGACGCCGGGCAGCAGGGGCACAAATGGGTCGCGATATTTCGCCTGTCCCGTCGTAGCCAGGGAGCCGAAAGTGCGCCCATGAAACGAGTTGTCGAGCGCCAGAATGCGCCATTTGGGTTTCTGGCCATTCGCGCTCTTGCTCCGCGCATACATGCGCGCAAGTTTGAGTGCGCCCTCCCACGCTTCGGTTCCGCTGTTGCAGAAGAAAACCCGGTCCATGCCCGAAATTTTGGTTAGGCGCTTCGCTAGTTCCGACTGGTACTCATGGAAAAATAGATTGGAGACGTGAATCAGCCGTCCCGCCTGGCGTTTCAGGGTCGCCTGAATCGCAGGATGCGCGTGCCCCAGAGCGTTTACTCCAATCCCACTCAGGAAATCAAGATAGCGATCTCCGCGCGAATCCCACAGATACACGCCGCGGCCCTTCTCAAAAAGAATCTTGTGCCGGTCGTACGTAGGAACCAACAGTTTTTCTTCGGATCGAATGACGGAGGCAAGGTTCATGCGCCAATCACCTCCGTCCCGCATGCCAACTTCGTGAAGTAGAACTGCGGGAGAATCTCGACTTGCGCGGCGGGCAAAATCCTTACGCGTCCCACGCCGTGATGTAATGCCTGGCTGCAGGCTTCGAGCTTAGGCAACATGCCACCGCCAATGACGGAAGCCGCTATCATAGTGGCCACGTCTTTCGTGTTCAGCCACGGAATCACTGCGCCGTCAGCGTCTTTCACTCCATCCACGTCGGTGAGAAAAATCAGCGAGTCGGCGTGGCAGGCTACAGCGCAGGCGGATGCCATTTGGTCTGCGTTGATGTTGTAGTACTCGCCATCAGAGCCCAGGGCGACGGATGACAGAACAGGAATTCCTCCCGCGCTCCAGATGGCTTCGATCCAGCGCGGCTCCGCGTAACATATTTCACCCACAAATCCCAGATCGCAACCTGGGTTCTGCTTTTTGCGCGCCCGGAAAGCCATGCCGTCGGCGCCACACAGACCCACCGCTGCGCTTCCTGCTGCCACAATCGCCGCTACCAGCGTCCGATTTACGATCCCGGACAAAACCATAAGCGCAACGTCGCGCGTTTCGGCGTCGGTAATCCGCAGTCCATTTACAAAGTCGCTCTTTTTGCCGAGGAGCGTGAGCGTTCGGGTGAGCGCGCTTCCTCCGCCGTGGACTACGGCGACTCGATGACCATCCTGTGCCAGCTCGACAATCGCACGCGCACACTGGCGCAGTCTGGATTTATCCTCCAGCGCCGCGCCTCCGATTTTGACTACAATTTTCACTGCAAACCTTCCTCTTCGTTCCATCCGTACATCAGATTCATGTTCTGCACTGCCTGCCCCGCCGCGCCTTTCAAGAGGTTGTCCACGCAGGAGACGAGCACCAGTCGGCGGCCATCCTCCGCAAGGCAGAAGCCAAGATCGCAGTAGTTGGTATGCAACGAGAACTGGATCTGCGGCAGCTTCGGGGTTGCGAAAACCCGCACCCATTGCCTGCCCGCGTAGAAGTCGCGATAAATGCTTTCAATCTCAGCCGGCTTCATTTCACGAGACAAATGCGCGTAAATGGTCGAAAGAATTCCTCGTGGAATCGGAAGAAGGTGCGGGGTGAAGATTAGTTCATCTGCCGCCAGCTTCAATTGCTCCAGCATTTCCCCTACATGCCGATGACCGAAGACTGAATACGCGGAAAGATTGTCGGCAACCGAAACAAAGTGCGTACGCGCATTCGCTTCCTTGCCCGCGCCGGAAACGCCAGATTTTGAATCGGAAATGATTCCACGCTCACGATCCACAACGCCGGCCTTGATTAACGGTGCCAAAGCCAGAATCACCGAGGTCGCGTAACATCCGGGATTGGCGACCAAAGCGGCGTCAGGAATCTGATCGCTGCACAACTCCGGCAATCCGTATACCGCTTTGTCGGTGAGTTCGGCCGCAGTCACTGCATCCGCGTCCTCGAACTTATACACGGCGCGATTGTGCGCCTGCTTTAGTCGCCAAGCGCCGCTCAAATCAATGACGCGCAACCCCTGTGCAATAGCCTGCGGTACAAGCGAACGCGAAGCCTCATGCGGCGTCGCCAGAAAAAGCAGCTCAACGCCCTGCTGCGTGAGTGACGGCCACGAGAACGGCTTCAATGGATAACTTCCATTGCCCGAAAGCGTTGGGTACGCATCCGCCAAGTTGCTATTTGCGTCTGGGTCGCTCTGTCGGCTCAGCAGGACTGGTTTTTCCAGTCGCGGATGACGCAGCAATAGTCGCGTCAACTCGAAGCCGGAATATCCAGTCGCGCCCAACACGGCAGTCTTAAGCTTGGCCGACATTAGGCGAGCATCTCCTCGATGCGCGCGGCCAATCTCTTGGCGTCTTCCTTGTCGGGGCAAATCGTCAGAATGGTGTCGTCTCCGGCAATGGTGCCAATTGCTTCAGGCCACTCCTCATCGTCGAGCGCAGCCGCTACGGGTTGCGCGCTGCCAACGCTGGTCTTGATGACGAGCAGGTTCTGCGCCGGACGCAGCTCCAGCACGAATTCCCGCACCAGCCGCGAGACCGGCGGCAAGGCCGGGGAAGACGAGCCATCTCCCTGAGAAAGAGAGTAACCGTCAGCAGTCTTTGCCAGACGCAAATCGCGGACGTCACGCGAAAGCGTCGCCTGACCAACCTTGAGCCCGCGTTTCCGCAGTGCTCGCTGCAGGTCTTCCTGATTGGCGACGGGACCGCGCTTGATCAATTCGAGAATCGCCCGCTGTCGAAGTGACTTATTCATAATGAATAATTATGCAGATAAGTGCATAACTATTCATCTATAGTATCTGCTTGAGCGTACCTGTCAAGCAGAAATTTCGATGATTGCGCACTTGGGTGTTTTCAGGAAAAGCAGAGGACGGAGGCGGCGCGGCCGCGAGCGAATAGCGCAGTGCCTTGTGATAAATTGTTAACTGTGTGGGCGCGTAGCTCAGTTGGCAGAGCAATGCCCTTTTAAGGCATGGGTCGATGGTTCGAGTCCATCCGCGCTCACCACCTCCGAAGTATCAAAAGATAGCCTGCCCCTGCGCTAATCACAAACACTCCGAACGAATCGGGAAGCGGATGAAGATCTGAACTACGGCTGCGGCACCGTGTCTTTGCTTTGCTCCCAGGCTTCGCGGGAAATGCGATTCATCAAGAAGAGGTCAGAGGTGCGAGCATACCAACCCGTGCCATGCATACGACCGATCAGCTTTAGCTTGGGCGTATCGATGTAATGCTTGGCCGGGTCGAGAACGAAATCTTCGTGCACATGCATGGCAAGCACGCGCCCCAGTACCAGACCGGTTTCCGATCCTAGTTCGACGATTTGCAATAACTCACACTCCATCGATACCGGGCTCTCGGCGATGCGCGGCGGCTTGACGTGCACCGAAGGAATGGTTGTGAGCCCGGCCTGAGCGAGTTCATTGATGCCGGGTTCGAACTCAATGGCAGTGATATTCATAGCTTCCGCGTTTTCATCAGAGACGAGGTTAACCACAAACTGTTTGGTCTCTCGGATGTTCCGCCGCGTATCCTTCGGACGACCAGGATCGTGGCTGCTGATGCCGATTCCCACTACCGGCGGATCGCCGGCGAAGGCGTTGAAGAATGAAAATGGGGCGGCATTTAGCGTACCGCTCGGATCCTGGCTTACGATCCATGCAATCGGGCGGGGCACAACCGTAGACACCAGAAGTTTATAGCGCTCCTTGGCGGGGATGGTCGCGAAATCAAACAACATTTGGGTTCTCCTGAAGACGCAAAGATAAAGATGGAGTGATCGGTTCGTTGGATTCACAGAAGAATGCGTCAGCCAAGCACGACCGTCATACCTCTCCGAAATCTCGGTACCGGCTAAGCACATCGTGCTCAGAGATTACGCCTTCGAGTTTGCTGAGATCCGCGCGGTTGACTACCGGGACCAGCGGCCAGCGATCGACATAACGCAATGCCGTCTCCAACGGATGATCGGGATGAAGGTACGGGATCAATTCTCCGGCGAGGGAACTCACTGTCAGGCTGCCTTTGCCTTCTTTGACCTTGGTCGCGAGTTCTTCTTTGCGGATGCTGCTCCATCCGGGCTTCAACCGAGCCAGCAACAGTTCCGGAGAATCCGCAGGCCAACCTTGGAATGCGTGATCCAGCGTTTCCTCACCATCCAAAACCGGATCCGTAACCGGCTGCATCGCGTCCTCGACGCGCAGGATGCCTTCTTCTCTCTGTTCTTCCATCGAGGGAAGGTCCAAGCCGTCCTGGCGGGTGAGGACGTCGAAAATCGCTGTCGGCTGCAGGGCCCGGGAAATGACGTACGCAAATGTGTTGGCAACAATCACAGGAACGATAATCGAATAGTTTCCGCTGACCTCGAGCACCATGAAGACCGAAGTCATAGGCGCACGCAGGAATCCAGCGAAGAGAACTCCCATGCCAACCAGAGCGTACGTTCCCGGCGAACCGCTGAGCTGTGGCAGAAAGGCGTGTTGCGCTCCACCGACGGCCGCGCCCAGCATAGCCCCAATAAACAATGTCGGCGCGAACATGCCGCCGGGTGTTCCGCTAACGAACGAAAGAGTCGTTGCAATAATTTTCAATCCCGCGAGGACGGCCAGCATTTGCCACGTGAATTGCCCGTGCATGGCTTCGTCGATGTAGCCATAGCCGGCGCCCATTATTTGCGGAGCACCGAGCACCGCGATGATGCCGATCAGTAAGCCGGCGACTGCGGGCTGGAAATACTGGGTCCACCGCGGCAATGCCCTGCACCACAGGCGCAAAGTCCCAATGCCCTTCGAGAACGCAACCGAAGCTAGCCCGCCCACGACGCCGAGGACGGAGTATGCAATCAATTCTGTGGGATGTTCCAGTTGAACTGCGGGAATGCGGAAAAGAGACTCGGAACCGAGAAACCATCGCATAACCACGACGCTCGACACCGCCGACAGCACGACCGAACCGAGAATGCCCGCGCTCCAGCGCCCTATGACCTCTTCGATTACGAAAAGCACAGCGGAAATTGGCGCATTAAAAGCAGCCGCCAAGCCTGCCGCAGCGCCGACGGGAGCGATCAAGCGCATCCGATCACGGGATAACTTCATGCGTCTTCCAAGTGCTGAAGCCAGGCTTGCGCCGATCTGCAGGGATGGATCCTCAGGACCCAACGAGTGTCCCGACCCGATGGCCAACGCAGCCGTGATGAACTTGCCGACCGCCGTACGAAGAGGGATGTAGCCGTTGTAGATATACAACGCAGCTTTGGTTTGATTGACTCCGCTACCGCGGGCCTGGGGGAAGACATGAATCACAAGCAATGCAATGACCAAGCCAGCCAAAGTAGGCGCGAGGACCAGCCGCATTGGCGAGAGGACAGATCCTGATCCCAAAAGATAGAGCCGGCACCAGAAGATGGCGAAACGAAAGCAAACGACGGCGAGTCCGGCGAAGACTCCGATGAACACCGATAAGACGAGGAAGAAACGCTCTTCACGAAAAACCGATTCTAGTAAGGCTCCACGAGGCCGCTCCGGGAATGCCGGCGTCGGCTCGGCATCGGCTTCAAGGAGCACGCCAGTGTGTACTTCAGGCGAAATGTCCACGCTAGTTTCCTTCATGCAACTTTGAGATCAGCAGAAGAGCCAAGTCTGTTCCTGTTGGAGTCCCGCATGCGGCATTGGTTTTGCGTTCAATATCAAATACCAGGTCCATCGCCGCTTCGACCAAGTCCGGGTTTTGCCGCAAACCTCTTTCGGTAATCTGTGGATTCATCTTTGTCCAATTGTCGGCAAGGCTCGCGGGTGAGGTTGCGGAGGTATTTCCTCCTGAATTTCCTACGAGGTAGCAGGACTTGAGCCGCTCTCCGGCCGCTGCAAAAGCTTCGATGACAATCTGATCGCGCTGGCCGACTGGGATCTGCCGCCGGAAGGGATCCATCCGCAGTACCATTTCTGCGGTTTTGAGCCGGGCATCACTTTGGGCATCGCCAGGATCGGCAGACACAGCGGCCTGAAGATATTTCTGCGCGAGTTCGTATCGGCCAAGCTCGAAAGCAGCTAGCCCAGCGCCCGCCAAAGCCTTAACATCATGATGGTCCGATTTCAAACTCAAGCGATACTCCGCGAGCGCATGCTCATAGTCCTGCGCCTGAAGAAAGAGATCACCAACACGTGCCTGCAGCGCGGGATCATCTGCCAGGTTTGCTGCAACGGCGATCAGCTCAGATTGTGCCTCCGCTTTGGCGTTGATGTTTAAAAGGAATTCGACGAGCTCCAAGCGAACGTCCTGGCGTTGTACCTCCTGATCGCCGGGCCAGGTGGCGTAGATGGCATTGTGATAGTAGCGAAGCGCTCGCTCGGTTTCTCCCCTTTGGGCGGCGATGCGTGCCAGTTCGAGGTTTACCAGACCATTTTCTGGTTCCCGTTCCCAGAGATTAATTAAGTAGGCGTACGCTTCGTTGGTCCGTTTCAAGCCAATGAGCGATTGGGCCAAGTTGAGTTGGTAAGAGTAATTGTCACGCGAATAAAGCAGCGCAGCCCGAAATTCGTTGACTGCGCGGTCAAAGCGCTCCAGCTTGAGGTCCGCAACCCCGCGCGTGGACCATCGATCCCCTAAAGACTCGTATTGATCATGGTAGATGCGGGATAACCCGCCCACTGCCACGAACAGGACTACCGCGAGTGCAGAAAGCAGTCCCAGGATCAGCGGTTCTCGCTTGAGGTAGAACCGAAGATCCTTCCCTTTCTCAACAGTGCTCATGGTCTCCCATTGTGATAAGAACCTACCAACCCCAGGTTGATAATACCGAGAAGTGGGAACCGAGACAGAGGTTGCCCGACGATATTGCGCGGGCCGCAAAGAAGACACAGCTTCGCGCAACTGCAAAATCAGTGGTTAAGAGCGACTAGGGGATCAACAACGCTGAACGGCTGTAAGTTGCTCGGGAATCACAGCAAGGAGCTCTGAGTTCGAGATTGACATCGAGGTCAGAATCGTCGGCGCTGAGATCCGGCCATTTTCTGAATTCAGACCGGCGGCCTGAACGATGGCGACTTTCACGCGAACAGCCGCCCGCGCCGCCTGAAGAGCGGTTGCCGGGCCATGGACAGCCGAGTACGGACCTTGCATGGCGGGAAAAAGAAAAATCATCAGAACGCTGAGAACTGCCAGCAATGCCGGTTCGCGTGCCATGCGGCTGGAGATCATTCACCCATTATAAACGTGAGAGCCGCCTGTAATTGCGATGGAATAGAGCTGGAAAAGTAGTAGAATGAGTCCGGTTCTAAGATTTATTCCCCCTCCCGACCAGCCTCATTTAAGCTTGCTTTGCCGTGGCAATTTGATGGAACGGGACCGCAAAATCGGCCAGCAGCCTGACCCACATGGAAACGACGCCGCAGGCGTGCGTACGCCGTCCGAGGGAGGCGTTTCTTCATCCGACGGGACTCTGCCTTCTGATTCACCCACTCTCGTGGACTTCTCGCCGGACGCCCCGACTGTAATCGACTACGTTCCCGGCAAGGAACCAGCAAAGCCAAGAGTCGTCTCCGTCATGTATCCGACTTCGACGACGTTGCAGCCGGGGATGTTGCTCGCGGAGCGCTATGAGATCGTCCAGATTCTTGGGCAAGGCGGCATGGGTGCAGTTTATAAAGCGACTGATCGCGAGCTCCAGCGCACGGTGGCAATTAAGGTAATCCGGCCTGACCTGGCGCGCGATCCAGCCATCGTGGACCGATTCAAGCAGGAACTTCTGCTCTCTCATCAAGTCACGCACCGCAACGTAATCCGCATTTATGATCTGGGCGAAGCCGAGGGAACGAAGTTCATCACCATGGAATACGTTGAGGGGGAAAACCTGCTGACCCTCATCCATGAGAAAAAGAAATTTTCACCCGAGGAAGCGGTGGAAATCATGCAGCAGGTTTGCCGGGCGCTGGATGCGGCGCACAGCGTCGGCGTGATCCACCGTGATTTGAAACCGCAAAACATCATGCGGGATAAAACCGGGCGAATTCTGGTGATGGATTTTGGCCTCGCCCGCACTCTGGAAGGCGACGGCATGACCCAGAGCGGAGCATTGGTGGGGACGATCGAATACATGTCCCCTGAACAGGCGCTGGGCAAGCCCCTGGACCAACGTTCCGACATCTTTGCCTTGGGGCTTATCTTTTACGAAATGCTCACGGGCTACATGCCCTACAAGGCGGACAGCACTCTCGCGAGCCTGATTAAGCGCACGCAAGAGCAGGCAGTACCAGTTTCCGATCACGACGCCACCATCCCTCGCTCGGTGAGCAGTATTGTTCACAAGTGCCTGGAACGCGACCTCGATCTGCGTTATCCGACTGCCGCTGCCCTCCTGGCGGACCTGGAAACCTGGCAGGGTAAGCGCGCCGGCGCTACCCTGAGCTTCGAGCCCAAGATTGGGCCGTGGGGCCAGACCATTCCATGGCCATCGATTACTGCCGGCCTAATCGTAGTCATCCTCGCCATTGGTGGATACCGGTTTCGCGACAAGCTTTTCCCGGCTTCTAGTGGGCCAACCAGCGCTCCTCCGCCCGTGTCGCTGGCAATCCTGCCGTTTAGAAACGCCTCCGGAGATCCGAATTTCGACTGGCTGGGTTCGAGTCTGGCAGAGATGTTGAGCACGGACGTCGGACAGTCTTCGAAGTTGCGCACCGTCAGCCCCAATCGTCTACATCAAATATTTACCGACCTGCGCATTTCCTCCACCACCGCGCTTGATCCCACGGTGATTCGCCGCGTAGCTGATTTCAGCACCGCCGATCGCGTGGTTTGGGGACAGTATGCCAAATTCGGGGAAGAAATTCGCATTGACGCCACCCTGCAGGACCTAAAGAGTGGGACGACGGTTCCGCTGCGGGCCGATATCCCGAGCGAGAAGGATATTCCGGGTGCAATCGACCGATTCGCGGATTCCATCCGCCAGAAACTTGCACTTCCGGAGAATGTGCTCAAAGAGCTAAAGGCCAGCTCTTTCCAGCCGACTTCGCAGTCCGTGGATGCGCTTCGCGACTATAACCAGGGCCTCGCATTTCAGCGTGACGGGAAAAACCTGGACGCTGAGAAACAATTCGAGGCAGCCACCAAAGCGGATCCTAACTTTGCGCTGGCATTTTCCCGGCTGGCGCAGACCTATAGCAGTCTTGGCTATGACGGGGAAGCGGAGCAGTCCGCGCAAAAAGCCGTGCTACTGAGTCAATCCCTTCCCGAGGCGGAGCGATATTTGATTTCTGCCATCCATGCCCAGGTGGCTAAGAACTATCCAGAAGCGATCAAGGCGTATGAAAACCTTGCCGCAGCTTCGCCAGATAACTCCGATGTGGAATCGGCACTGGCCAACCTTTACAAGGAATCGGGAAGCCTTGCGAAGGCGCGTGAATACTACCAGAAGCTCTTAGCCACCAACCCGAAAGATGTTGGGGCGACTCTGGAACTAGGACGCGTGGCCATCAAGAGCGGCGACCCGCAGGGCAGCCTTGATCCCCTGAGCCGGGCCTATACTCTGGCAATCCAGGTTGGCAACGAGGAGCAGGAAGCTGCCAGTCTCCACTTCATGGCGCTCGCTTACGGAATGTTGGGCAAGCCCGAGGAAAGCCTGCGCAACGAAGAACAAGCGTTGGCGATCTGGCGGCGTATCGGGCAGAAGCGCGGGCTCGCGCTCAGCCTGAATCAGATGGCTGCGGTCCAAGCCTTGCTGGGTAAACCTAAGGATGCTCTAGCTAACTTTCAGCAAGCGCTCCAGGTTCGACGTGAAATTGGCGACAGGCGCGGGCTAGGCGACACACTGATCGACCTGGGCAATTTCTACAACGATCGTGGCGACCATGACCAGGCTCTGAAAATGTACAAAGAAGCCCTGCAACTGCAGCGCGATCTCGGCAATGAGAGCTTGCAAGCAATTTGCCTGAACAACATCGGGACCGCCTATTCGCAAAAGGGACAGTACGAGGATTCTCTTACTTACTACCAACAGGCATTGGAGCTGCGTGAAAAATCGAAAGTGCCGAGGGACATCGTGGACGCCGTCCACAATCTCGGCGAGACCTCGGCGCAGATGGGCCAGTACGACCAAGCCATTTCGTATTATCTGCGGGCGTTGGATTTGCGTCGCAGCATGGACGACCCGCATGGTGCGGCCATTGAGTCTTACAGCCTGGGGACGCTGTTTGACTATCAGGGGCGTTTCGGCGCCGCCATCAACTCCAAGCAGGAAGCCCTCAAGAATCTCACCGAAATCAAGGACCGCACCTCCTGGATGGCCAAAATGCAGGATGGCGTAGCGGAAGCGCTCATCCTTGCTGGACGTGGAGACGAGGCGAAGAGCTATCTGGATGAAGCGCTCAGCCTCTCGCGCGAGCTGAAGACCGACGGCGTGGTGGCAGAAGCACTTGGTTTCCAGGGCGATCAATCTTTCTACCGTGGGGATTTCAAGTCCGCGCGCGCCTCGTATGTTCAAGCGCTACAGGCTGCTACTCGCAGTAAAGAGCCGGATACAATTCTGCTGGCGAAGGCTAACTTGGCCAAGGTTGACGTTCAGGAAAAGCGCAATCAGGAAGCCATTTCGAGCCTTCGGTCACTGATCCAGCAGGCCGACGAACTTGGGTTGAAGTACACCTCGGTAGAATCCTCAATATTCATGGCGGAAGCTATGATGCAAAGCCACGACAACACTCGCGCCCGGCAAGAACTGGAGCGCGCTTTGTTGCTCTCAGACAAGCTTGGAATGCAGCCGCTGAGCGCAAAAGCGCACTATTTGCTGGCCACCATTGAGCAAAGTTCCGGCAATAGCAACGATGCTCAGGATCACTATCGCGAGGTCCTCCGCCTGCTTGATGTGATGATGAAGGATGCCGGCGCCGAGAAGCTGTTGCAGCGCGCGGATTTTAAGGCCATCTACGAAGACTCCGCCCGTCGAACCCAGGCAACCAAAGGCTGACGGTCAAAAACAGACCGGACGAAAAAAGGGTGCCGCGATTCGCGACACCCTTTCCGTTCTATCCTCGCGGGCAATTGCCATGCCCGCTTCGGGTCCTCAATGCTTTTTTGCCGGGACTACGTCGTAAATAACCAGCCCTACGTTGGTGTTTCCACCAGTATCGATTCCGGTTACTGTAAACGCCTGCAATCCCAGTTTTTGCGTCGGAACGCTACCGGTACATTGCAACCCATTGCCGGTTTGTGTGCACGGGAGATTCTCAGTGCCCGTGGCCTGTACGCAGCTGGCAGCCGTAAGATACGGTCCCGTCGGGCTGCTCAGTGGCTGTGAGGTAGACGGATTGTTGCAGGTATAGCTTGCTGTGACTACCTGGTTTTGGGTGTAGCTCGTGTAAGTGGGAGAGCTAATTTTGATACCTGGCCAGATTTCACCAGGCGTGTCATATGTCGCCACCCAGCAAGAAGCTCCACCGCCGCTCGGTCCGGTGGTATGCCCCTCGTCAATGAAGAAGCTACTGATCTGATTGCTCTGGAATAATGGCCCGCTCGCCGGCGGTGTGCATGGAGACGCCGGATTGGGACCCGTGCCTTTCAGGAAGCCAGGAAACGGATTCAACAAGCCGAAAATCCCAGGATAGACGAAGAACGGATTTTGCGATTGCGAGAACTCGAAGTCGGTGCCGAGTTGTGCAAAGAATTGATTGTTGTTCGACCCGCAGACTCCGCCCGGAGAATCGGGACAGGTAACCGAAAACATCACGGATGCGTTCAATCCAGAATTTTCGGCGTTCTCATACACGAAGCAGCGGGCTGGCCAGAAGCTCTGCTGCACCAGAGCGTCGCAAGCCGCTGGAGTCATCAATATCGGCTGAACCTGCACCACCGGCGTTGAGTACGGAGCACTCAGCTGCGCCGTGTAATCGTAAACGTTGTTTCCCGCGGCGTTTGGAAACGAGAGAACGGACTGCTGGCCCTGGGTCACTACAGCGGTCTGCGCTTGTGGCGTGAATGTCCAACTTAAAATGTCCTGATTATCGTCTCCACCGCCGGTTGACGCGGTTAACCCGACGTAGGCATTTCCGCCGCTGTTTAAACTGATCGTGCTCATGTTGAACACGATGCCGCCGGGAAACAAGTCGACGCCATCCACGATCACATCCAGCAGGGTGGTGGCAGGGCCTGAGTAATTAATTGTCACAGTATGAATGTTTCCGTCCGCCATGGTGATGGGCGGATTCAGCAGAGTGAGATCGTTCACCGCAAGCCTGCAGCTCGGATCTACGCTGTTGGAGAGGGTTCCGGAACAATTTTGAATGGCAACATCGCTATCGCTCGGGTCGATTCCTGGGTTCAGGTAGGTGTTGAACTCAATCGCCAGACTGTTTGTAATGCCTCCTGTCGAAGCGGTGCAACCGATAACGCTGTCATCTCCGAATCCGATTCCGCAGCCCTCATTGCCCAAGGCGGCGGTTCCAGGAGGCGAATTCTGAATCAAGAATGCGATACCGTCTGCGGGGCTATTCTCTGTATTCCCTCCGGTCAACTGAAAGGTAAACGTCGTGGAGAAAGCGCCGGAGACCGGTTGCTGAGCGTTAAACCACCCCGAGCCCGCTGTGTCGGTTGAGTTTGGCGTAAGGCGCAGCACAACCCCGTTTCCTGAGACCGCAGTATAGAAACCGGGATATCCGGGCGTAGTGCCGTTGAGGGTCAGACAATTCTGATTGTTGGTGAAATCTGGTGTGTAGTTGGGAGAAGTAGGACAGGTCTGCGCTTTGGCAGCTGTGTTTCCCGCAACCAATGCCAACACCGCGATCGCGGCCAGCTTAGCAATTCTCGTGATATTCGGCTTCATAGTTCTCCTTAGGTAAAGCGTTCGCGGTCAGTTCTTTTGGGCTTGGAATCCTGAGCCACTTCAATCGAAAAGTGCTTTGCCCCAATCGATCCGCCCAGCATTTAGACAGCGGGCAGAGCAAGGAATGTCTTCTGCAGTCTCGTGCACTCTTGCAAATTCACGGACGCTGGAAACCGAGATTGCCGCCCCAGGGCGGGAATGAGGTTCGGGGCGGGGAGGGAGGTGATGCGCACGCCCGAAATCCAAAAATCCATCGGTTGCCGCACTGGACAACCGCCACATATATTGAGCTTTCAGACTAAACATGTCAACACAAATCAGGCTGTGGATAGGGTTTCCCGGTGTTTTTAGGAAAATCAAGCCCGGTTCCGTTCGCGTCTCTGTCGCACTTGGCTCAAAGGGGCTCGGAACGGCGATTTTGCACGGCGGATTGCACAGGTCTCGCTCACTCAAAGGTTTTTGGCGTCCTATTTAGTAAGATGAAACTATTGCGAGCCCCTGAGAAAAGAAAAGTTCGACACCGGATGCAGCACTGTGTCGGCAATGGTATGAACCGCCGATGACGATTGGCTGCCCGGCAATGGTTTTCCGGTTTTAAGGACAAGAAAAATGGCGAATGTGAACAAGAAAAAGGGAGTGATCGGAATCCTCACCGGAGGGGGCGACGTACCCGGTTTGAATCCCGCAATCCGTGCCGTTACCCTGCGCGCGATCCGCGAGGGTTGCAAGGTTATCGGACTGCGCCGGGGCTGGGCGGGTCTGGTCGATATGGTCCGCGAAAAAGACTACGACAATGGCGACAACTTTCAAACCTTGACCGAGGAGATCGTCAACCGTGCCGGTCGGACAGGCGGCACCTTTCTGCACAGTTCGCGTACCAACCCCAGTAAGGTCAGGAAATCCAACGTTCCTTCGCATTTACAGGGGATTTATAACGCCGACACAAACGATCTGACTCCGGAAGTGCTAAAGAACCTGGACTGGCTGGGTATCGACTACCTCATACCGATCGGAGGCGACGATACCTTGAGTTACGGCGTGCGCCTCTATCAGGAAGGAGTCAAGGTAGTCGCCATTCCGAAGACTATGGACAACGACGTTCCGGGAACGGATTACTGCGTGGGCTTCAGCACCGCAGTCACGCGCACCATTCAAATGACCAACGATTTGCGGACCTCTGCCGGATCCCACGAACGCTTCCTGGTTCTCGAGGTATTCGGCCGCTACGCCGGCTTTACCGCCATGCTTCCGACTCTGGCAGGAGCTGCCAATCGGTGTGTGATTCCGGAGCACCGCTTCAACATGGAGCAGTTGACAGAGTTGCTGGTCGCCGACCGTCGCAAGAATCCCAGCCGCTATTCGGTGGTTTTGGTTTCCGAGGGAGCCGCATTCGAGGGGAGCGAGATGGTTTTTGAAGATCAGGCCACGGATGCGTTCGGCCATAAGAAATTAGGTGGAATCGGGGACTTGGTATCGGAGAAGCTGAAGGAACTCTCGCCGAAATTCAATGGGGGCAAAACCATCGAGGTAATTAATCAGAAGCTGGGATACCTGGTTCGCTGCGGTGATCCCGATGCGATCGATTCGATCGTTCCTATGGCGTATGGCAATCTTGCACTCGACCTCTTGCTGAACCGCATTCATGGCCGCCTCGTCGTGCTCAAGAACGGACGCTACGATGACATGCCGGTGGATACCGTGGTTGCGTCGAAGAAAGTCGTGAATCTGAAGGAGCATTACAACACGGAACGGCTCCGTCCACACTTCAGCAGTTTCGAAATGAAGCCCCTGTTCATTATGACCAGCGAGGGGTAAGGGTGCACGCGAGCGAAGTTCGTTTTAGAGTGCGGCTTTGATTGCGGCGACGCGATCATGCACTGTGCCAGGTTCGACGGATACGATGTCAAAACCGAAGCCGCGATAAGTCTCTTCATGGATCTTTTCGAAACGCAATGTTTCCTCAAAACTTATGCGCCGTGCGGCTGTTGGGGTGATGAAGCCAAGATTCCGCACAAAGAAAACACGACGCTGAAATGTCGCGTGCATCTTAACCCGCTCCAGTTCGCGAGAAAGAATATCGGAGGTGGGGTGCCCGAGGTAAACTGCCAGGGCGGCGGTGCAAATTGCCGACCGGTCGTGAAACTGTACCGCATTCAGCTCCTCCGGCGCGCCCAACTGCCGACTTCGTTGCAAATCAACGATCGCATCGATGAACCCAGGATACTTCCATGGTTCTGCGATACCGCGCGCCTGTTCTAATGCAATGATGTCTGTAGCTGCTTCTTCCACAACGCTGAAGCCATCCAGCTCTAACTGTCGAAGTATCGCTGTTTTCCCGGCACCAGGTGGGCCAGTCAGTATGAACCTTCTCATTGAGTGTCCGTTCGCTTCGAGTTGCGTCTAAGTTTAGAGGCTGCCATTCCATGCCGCCAAAAGCTGGGTGGCGGGGAACGCACCTTCACGCTATGCTGCTCTCCGAACCATTCAAAGAAAGATGAGGAGAAAATACAAAATGAAGAAAACCCTTGTGATCCCTGCCTTGCTATTACTCGCCGTCGGGGCGACTGCACAAACACCCACCGCACCGACGAAGAATCCGGTCAGCAGCGCTTTACGAGACATTCTCCCGGGCCGGCAGAAAAACACCATCGCAGCCGTCGAAGCCATGCCTGCCGACAAATTCAACTACAAGCCCGGCGCTGACCAAGTGACTTTCGGACATCTCGTGGCTCACATGGTCGAAGCGAATTACTTGCTATGCAGTAAGTCCGCCGGAGTCACCGCTCCCAAGGTCGAAGAATTGAAGGATACAGATTCGAAAGATAAACTAACCGCCGCGCTCAAGACTTCTTTCGATTTCTGCTCCGACACTCTGGAGAAAATGGACGATTCGAAACTGGGGGAAACCACGGAAGGCTTCAGCGGAAAACAGGTCACTCACGCCTGGTTCAGTCTGGTGCTGGCCAGCAATTGGGCCGACCATTACGCCGAAGCCGCGATGTATTTGCGCGCAAACGGTATACTGCCGCCGACCGCCAAAAAATAACGCTGACATTACTTAGAGCGGGATTCGTAGAAGTCAGTCAGAGATTCTGACCAAATTGGCTTGCGTTTCCTGCACGAAAAAGCGCAACTTGGGGACGAAGCCCAGGAGAGACGTCTGCCCCCTCTCTCTCCGCCGATCGCGTCTCACTTCGTCCCCGTGTGCGGCCGACGCTATGGTTTTGCAACCACCTCGCGCGGCAATTCGTCCCGTGCCGAGCTCAGCCGGCTTAGCGCGGCGATTGGCCTGGCGAACGGCATTGGGCTGTCCTTGCTGTAGGCGCGCAACAGATGATAGGTGATGAGCAGTTGCGTTAGAGCCAGAGGATCGCTGTGCCGCACTTCACTGCCGTCGTTATAGTCGCCGAATTGATCGGCGCGCAACGGCCGCAGGTCGGGAAGATGCTTCCATATCGCTTGTTCCAACTGCGTAGTCTGTTCGGGGGTTACGTTGCCGTCGATTTGAAGAAACTCCACCGGTCTTCCATAGTCTCGCCCCAGATCCAGGCGAATTGCCCCCGGCTGGCCATTATTGTGGTTCACCAGATAAGTTAGATCGGGGTGCGGAATGCTTGGGCGCAAAACTAGATGAGCGTTCAAGTGTCCGTCTGCTTGATCTGATCCGACGCCGGTTTCAGGATGGAAACGAACGACGATATCGGCGAACTCGCGCTGCGGACGGATGAAGTCCCTAGAGTCCGGCTCGCGCCTCTCCATCTCCGCTAGAACTTCTTCGGCCGCATAACCTCGCTTTGAGGTATCCCGTTTGATCTTCCACAAACGCCGCATGTCTTCGGGAGGATCGAGAAATACTTTCACATCGTAAAACTGCCGCATCGCGGGGGTGTGAAATCCGAGCAACCCCTCCACGATGACGAACTCGCGCGGCTCGACGTATTCGGGTCGGACCAGCGACCCAGTGCTGTGGTCATAGACCGGCTTGAGCATGGCCTGACCGTAGTGCGCACGTTCCAAGTGCAACTCCAGGATGTCAAGAAAGTTGCAGTCCGGGTGCAGAGGAGTGATCTTCAGACGCGCACGTTCGGTGCGATCGTATTTGTGATAGTCGTCCGCACACACGTGAGTCACGCGTTCCGGACCGAGCAGCCGGGTTAATCCTCGCGTAATTGTGGTTTTACCGGCGGCGCTGTCACCGACGATGCCCAGCAGGACTGGTCTTCGTTTTATCATTCGCCCCTTCCCTTCGGCAGTACCGGTTTAGCACCGTTTGTTATGCCGGTTTCACTTTCTCCCTCCAACCCACCTTGAAAAACTCGGCTCTGTCGCACGTCAATGGCGGCAATACGAATCAGCTGCTCTTTGCCGATGCGTCCGCCCGCGCTGACCAAACGGCTAGCCTGACGCAACTTGATCCGGTCGATAGCATTACGCACACTGCGCGCATTGGCGAATTGCGGCTGTCGGGTACGTAACCCCAAGTATTCGAGGAACGCCTGTCGCGCTTCATCGTCGAAGCTGTAGTTCTGCTCGCGCAGCATCAACTCGGCGATGCGGGTCAACTCCTCCAAGGAGTAATTGGGAAAGGCGATGTGGTGCGCAACCCGGGAGCGGAAGCCGGGATTGTACTGAAAGAAAGTGGCCATGCGATCCTCATAACCGGCCAGGATCACGACCAGATCTTCGCGCTGATTCTCCATCGCCTGCAGCAACATCTCTACCGCTTCCTGGCCGTAGTCGCGTTCGTTTTCTGGCCGGTAGAGGTAATAGGCTTCGTCAATAAACAGCACGCCTCCCATAGCCTTCTTCAGGATTTCTTTGGTTTTGGGAGCGGTGTGGCCGACGTATTGGCCCACAAGATCATCCCGCGTTGCTACAACCAGATGGCCGCGGCGCAAATAGCCAAGGCGGTGCAGTATCTTCGCCATGCGCATCGCGACCGTGGTCTTGCCGACGCCAGGGTGTCCGGTGAAAGACATGTGCAACGTCGGACGCTCCGTGGACACGCCCATCTTTTCGCGCAGACGACTCACTAACAGCAGCGAAGCCAGGCGGCGGAGGTACGCCTTGACCGGCTTGAGTCCCACGAGTTCGCGATCGAGTTCCTCGAGGATTTCGTCGAGATTGGAATCCCGCTGCGCCTCCCCAATGTCGACGGTCGTCTCCGCCGGCTCAGTGCTCGCCGCAGTGGCCGCAGGATCAATCACGGAATCTGTATCCAGTTTGTGCATGGTATTGATCGCGATTAAATTCGCGAACCCTAATTTCCTGGGGTCGCCCGGGAGCGAATCGTGTACTGGACGCGTCGATCCTGTGCTTCCGTCCGGTCTAAGATAAATCCCGGCTCGTTGTCGGGCCGCTGCACGATGAAACTCAGCATCGTGGTCTGTTTTCCTTTGGTTCGATCGTATCCGTTCAGCTTGATGTAATGCTGGGGGAAGGCTTCTCGACATTGGCTAAGCTGATCCATTGCGTCGGTAACATCTTGCAGGTCAAACATGGGAAGCCCCCACATCTCCCAATACGCGTTCCGGGGATGCGGATCGTCAGTGTGCTCGATTGAGAATGCCCAGCCGTTATTGAAGCAGTAGCGTACCTGAGCTTTGATTTGATCTTCCGTGAAGTCCGGCAAGTAAGAAAAAGTTCCCTGGGTAATTCGCATAGTCCCTCCGTTAATAAATGCGCCCTGTCTGAATCTCTTGACTCGACGCGGCTCAGGCCACCGTGACCGTGCCGACCGCATCGGGCACATCGGTTGATTCGAAGTCGAAGCTGACGTCTTTCCAGATATCCAAGGCCTTGCGCAGTTCCGGCGACCAGCGAGCTGCTTTGTTCAGAATCTCCGGCCCTTCGTTGAGATAGTCGCGGCCCTCATTGCGGGCCTGGATGATCACTTCGGTAGCCACGCGATTCGCCGTAGCGCCCTGGGCGATTCCATCAGGATGGCCGATCGTCCCACCGCCGAACTGCAGCACTACGTCTTCGCCGAGCAGGTGGAGCAATTGATGCATCTGTCCCGCGTGAATGCCGCCGGAAGCGACCGGCATGACTGCCGGCAGCGAAGCCCAGTCCTGTTCGAAGTACAGTCCTTGCGATAGGTCAGGTTCGACTTTGCCCGCGCGCAACGTCGTGTAGTAGCCACGGATTGCATTGGGATCGCCTTCCAGTTTGCCCACCACCGTGCCCGCGTGAATATGATCGACGCCAGCGAGGCGCATCCATTTCGCGATGACGCGGAAGTTCACACCATGCGTTTTTTGTCGCGTGTAAGTTCCGTGACCAGCGCGGTGCAAGTGCAGGATCACGCCATTGGCTCGCGCCCACTTTGCCATGGACTGAATCGCGGTGTAGCCGACCGTCAGATCGATCATCACGATTACAGTTCCAAGGTCTTTGGCGAAGTTGGCGCGTTCGTACATATCCTCCATCGTTCCCGCGGTCACGTTCAAGTAATGCCCTTTGATCTCACCGGCCGCAGCCGCGGCACGGTTCACCGCTTCCATGCAAAATAGATAACGGTCGCGCCATCGCATAAAGGGCTGGCTATTGATATTCTCGTCGTCCTTGGTGAAGTCGAGCCCGCCGCGCAGCGCTTCGTAGACCACGCGCCCGTAGTTGCGCGCGGAAAGTCCCAGCTTTGGTTTCACGGTGGCGCCCAGCAGCGGACGCCCGAACTTGTTCAGATACTCACGCTCCATTACGATGCCGTGAGCCGGCCCCTGAAAGGTCTTCGCGTAGTGCGGAGGAATCCGCATATCTTCCAGACGCAGGGATTTGAGGGCCTTAAATCCGAAGACGTTCCCGATAATCGAGGAAGTCAGATTGGCAATCGAACCTTCTTCGAACAGATCGATATCGTACGCAATGTATGCAATGTATTGATCCGTGCCCGGTACCGGGTCGACGCGGTAACACTTCGCCTGGTAATTCTCGTAAGGCGTCAGACGATCGGTCCAGACCACGGTCCAAGTTGCGGTTGAAGATTCACCGGCAACCGCCGCCGACGCTTCGATCGGGTCTACACCCGCTTGCGGCACAAGACGAAATGCGCAGAGGATATCGGTGGCCTTAGGCTCGTAGTTGGCGTCGTAGTAGCCCATCTCTGCGTAGGGCGTAATTCCCGCGGCCCAACGGCCCTTCTTTTTGCCTGAATTGTTGTTGCCTACCATTTCCGTCTCCCTCGATCTTGGTTAAGCCTCGCCGGCCATTGCCGCAAGCGGCGGGGGCTCTCTCACATACTGTTTGGGAATCGACAACTTAAAGATGACAGACGCATCAGAACTGATGGCGCATCGTCGAAGACGCCGTGTTGCAAAACTCAGCCGGGTTGGTTGACCCGGCTCTCGCGATTCGTTTCCCGCGACGACTGCTTCATGCGATCCGGCAGATTCTCCGGCCTTCATGCTTCACTTTTTGCTTAAGGCAATTCGCGTTCCAACTCTGAGGTCACGTTCCGCGCGAACGAAAATTCTTCGTAACTGGCTATGCCTTCTTCGTTGCGCCTCGATCATTGGGAAGATGTGCTCCGCGCAGATGTCATGTACTTCAGCGCTTTGTGAGACATCAATGCCCCACTATGATAGTGGTGGATGACGTGCAAGCTATTCAAATAGTGTAGCTTACACTGTATGTGTCAATTATGACTCTTATGTGAGACAATAATATCCCATTATGTAGCGCGTGAGGGTCGGGGTGAGATTTTGTGCTTCGCCAATAAACGATGAAATGTCCGGCGAGGCATTTTCGCTAGTTTCGCCGCTTTGGAAATGTTTCCTCCAGCCTTCTGAAGGTAGCTGGACAATGCCTCGCGCTCAAACTGCTCGATGGCGAGCGCCTTGCTTGGCATGAACCCGATCTGAGTTTTGAATAGCACGCCCTCTTGTACGTGAAGCGGAAGATGCTCCGCCTCGACAACCGATGACGTGGTCAGAACCACTGCCCGCTCGATGATATTTTCCAGTTCGCGAAGATTGCCTGGCCAGGAATAATTCTTCAGCAGCGCCAGCGCTTGCGGGTCGATACTCTCAACTTTCTTGTTGACCTTGGCACGGGCGCGCAACAGGAAATACTCCGCAAGAAAAGCGATATCTTCAATCCGCTCACGGAGCGGTGGGAGAGTGATGGAAAATGTATTGATACGGTAGAACAGATCTTCGCGAAACGTGCCTTCTCGAATCGCCGTCTCCAGATTCCGGTTGGTCGCGGCTACGATTCTGACCGAAACCTTTCGCGTGCGCATATCGCCGACGGCGCGAATCTCTCCGGTTTGCAGAGTACGCAAGAATTTCGCCTGGATCTCCAGCGACATGTCGCCAATTTCATCCAGAAACATGGTGCCGCCTTCGGCCTTTTCAAACAGTCCCTTGCTGTCGTTGTAGGCTCCGGTAAAGGCGCCGCGTTTGTAGCCAAAGAGCTCGCTCTCCAGTAGGGAGGGAGACAGAGCAGTGCAGTTCAGCGTGACCAGCGGATGTTGGCTGCGCGCGCTGTTGCGGTGAATGGCTCGCGCCACCAGCTCTTTGCCAGTTCCGCTCTCTCCCCGAATCAGGACGGTCGTTGGCGTGGGCGCGACCTTAGCGATCAATCCGGAGATTTCCTTCATCTTCAGATTGCTGCCAATGATGAATTCGCCTTCCGCACGAGCTTCCAACTCGCGCAGAGCCAACTGGTATTGATCCTGCAAAGACTGAGCTTGGGGCTTGTTCTCAACGAACTCCGAAATAAAGTGAGCTGTCTTGCCACCGACCACTTCGGTTCCGTGGGGCCGCAGGCGGTAAATGTCTCGTCCTACATCCGGGTCACCGGTCACATCGATAATGAGGTCTGCCACGTCAGGTTTGAGAAACTTTCTGTAGTTGGCGGAGACGGGTAATCCGAATTCCCGCGCGAGTACGATGCCGGGTGCGCCTTCATCCTTATCGGCGACTCCCACGATCTCGACGTGGGGATACCGATGGAACAGCTCGACCAGAGCTCTCCCGCCGCGACCGGCTCCGATGAGAATGATTCGCGTCATGATGGTTCGAGGCGCGATCGACAGTAATCCACGCGCCCGGCGCGTATTCTAACCCATCTTCGCCACGGAGGGACGTATTCGTGGGAGGTATTCGTGACGAACAAAGAATTTTATGTTGACCGCAGACTGCATCAGCGCGGCATCACCCAGCGCGCTTGGTTTGCAACCCTGCACGTGTCGAACTGAGAAAGCTCTGGACGAAATCTGCGATCTCATCGGCAGCGGTGTCCAAGGCAAAATGCCCTCCATCAACGATATGCACTTCGGCTTTCGGTACGTCCCGGCGATAGGCTTCCGGCTCCGATGGGTCGAACGAGAGCTCGTACTTTCCCCAAATCACCAGCAGTCGCGGCTGCTTCTCGCGCATCCAAGCCTGCCACTTCGCATAGTTCTCCACGTTGGTGCGATAGTCGTAAAACAGATCGCTTTGAATCTCAGCCTGGCCGGGCTGATTGAGGAAATAAAACTCGTCGGTCCAAAGATCGGGGTCGTAACGGGCCACATTCGGATCGTTTCCGATATGGCGAGTCTTCGTGGTTTCAAACGACAACAAGTTCTTACGCAAGGCTTCTTCATGAGGCGGCCGGTCTGCCCAGAATGACCGCCGCGTTGCCCAGTTCGCGCCCAGTCCTTCGTTATGCGACACCGCGTCCTGAACGATAAGAGACTCGACCCGCTCGGGATGCGCCAAGATCATGCGAAAGCCAACCGGGCCGCCGTAATCCTGCATGTAAAGCGTATAACGTGAGAGGCCGAGCCTTTCGGTGAAGTGGGTCATGATCTCAGCGATATGATCGAAGGTGTATGCGAACTTTTTTGCGTCCGGCCAGTCGCTGTGTCCAAAGCCTGGGTAGTCAGGAGCGATAAGGTGATAGCGATCGGAAAGCCGGGTGAAGAGCGGCTCGAACATTCGCGAAGACGAGGGCAGTCCGTGCAGTAACAGAATCGTTGGCGCGTCTTTCGGCCCAGCCTCTCGGTAAAAAATGGAAAGCCCATCGATCGGTGTCGTGCAATAGCGAGTCGGATATTTCATGAGGCGGTCCTTTCCGGAGTCTGGGCCAGCAATTGAAACGATGCGAGCATCAAAAAAGCGACACCTTTCATGACAGTCTCTCCCCTTGGCCCCCTCGTGTTGTGTCAAGGCGCATAACGGGTGAAAACAAAGTCGCGATCTTTCGCAGGCTCATGGCAAGGGAAGCAGCCTTTGAGCACGGCTTCATCTGCATTCGGCTTGCCGTCTTTAAATTGCGCAAAGCCCCAGCCGCCCGTCGCGGCGTATTTTGTTGAGTCCTTCACCATGAACTGAATGTTGATCGGCGGCCCGGGTACGAAAGACTGGTCCCGGCCGAAGACTTTGTTGTTTTCCGCGGAGGAGACGTAGCTCCACGCCAGCCGGGCGATGATTGTGCCATCCGGGAAGGGCAGCTTTCCTTCCCGGTAGGCATTGATGGCTGCATCATTGCCGAGGACGGCGCGCAAATCGTTGTTGTTGCCTGCCTCGTGGGCCACGGAGATCAGCTTCCAGTCGCGGTATCCAGGCGGAATCTTGATGTCGAAGGTTGGAGCACCTTTTACATCGGCGTCTCCAGTTGCGTGGGCCACGTAGACGATCACGCCAGTCAGTGCAACAACTGCAAACAGCAGGTACGCGATCCGCTTCATGCAATGTCCTTTTCACATTGTCAGAACAACCCGGAACTCTGCCTTGCCGCTCATCATGCGCGCGAAAGCTTCCCCCGCTTTTTCGAGCGGATAGACTTCGATCATCGGACGCACGCCGGTGAGTTCGGCGAAATGTAGCGTATCCTCCGAATCGGCCGGGGTTCCAGAGGCCCAGCCCTGAATAGATTTGCTTCCGTTGATGAGCTGTAACGGTGTCACCTCGATGGGATCGGATGCCGCGCCGACCACCAAGAGCTCGCCGTTCGGGCCAAGACCGTTGATCAGTTCGGACATAGCTTTCGAGCTTGGAGCCGTCGCCAGAATTACCCGGGCGCCGCCCAGTTTCTGCAACGCCTCGGCGGCACTGACCGAGGCGCTATCGATGTAGACATGAGCTCCGAGTTTCTTTGCCAGTGCCGCGTTTTCGGAGCCCCGACCGATCGCCGCGACCTGGTACCCAAATTTGTTCGCGAATTGAACTCCGAGGTGACCCAAACCGCCGATGCCTTGCACCGCAACCAGATCGCCGGGGAGGGCGCCGCTGTGGCGCAGCGCATTGTACGTTGTAATTCCGGCGCAGAGCAGTGGTGCTGCGTCGACGTCATTCAAGCTGTCCGGTATCGGAACTAGAGCTTCCACGGGAGCCACCATATATTGCTGGTAGCCGCCGTCGTAACTGATGCCACAGACTTTCAGATTCCGGCAATTGCGAAAATCTCCGCGCCGGCACTCGCGACACGTGTTGTCCTGGCCCCCGTGCCAGCCTACCCCAACGCGCTGCCCCTTTTTCCAAGCGGAAACGCCAGCACCCACTTCATCGACGATGCCCGCGACTTCGTGTCCCGGAATACGGGGATACTGAATCCCCGGCCACAAGCCCTCTTTGGTGAGCACATCGCTGTGGCAAACCCCGCAGGCCTGCACCTTGATCCGCACCTGTCCCGCGTCCGGCGTAGGAATGTCGCGCTCGACGATTTCAAAATCGGCTCCAGGCTTGGAAACTTGCGCGACCTTCATCTTCGTGACTTTCATCGGAACTACTCTGCTAGTCGCCATAAACCCTCCTATCACTTTTTCGTGAAGATGTTCGGATAACCGTAGTTTCGTACGAAAACCAGAGCCGAACAAATGCGATTTAGAAAGATCACGCCGCATTGGCGACAGGCGTGGTTTCCACGTTCGTCACAACGTTGATGTTGCCGTGCGTGGCTTTGGAATAGGGACATTCCAGGTGCGCCGCTTCCACCAGTGCCTGGGCGACTTCGCGATCTATGCTCGGGAGTTTGACGTTGAGCCGCGCCTGAATCAGGTAACCGCCTCCGGCAGTGCCCAGATCTATTTCGGCGTCGACGGCAACTTCTGCCGGCAGTTTTACTTTCTTTCTGGCGGCTACGATTTTGAGCGCCGAAAGGAAGCACGCCGACCAACCCACAGCAAACAACTCCTCAGGATTGGTGCCGGTGCCGGAAGTGCCCGGAACGGAAAGCTTAACGTCCAATCGGCCATCGGACGTGCGCGATGCGCCTCCATCCCGGCCGCCCGTGGTGTGGGCTTTTGCGGTGTAGATCACTTTTTCGATTGCGGTTATCGCGTGCGTTTGTTCGGGTGCGTTCATGATGTCTCCTCCTCAGGTATCAATTGATTGTTGCCGACCGGGTTTGGTTGCGAAGTAAATGCAGTTAGGCCAGAACCACGGACGTGGGTCTATTGGAGATGGTTTCGGAAGATAACTCGGTATCAGTCATAGTGTCCAAGACCTCTTTGTCTTTTGACTGGCCTACATCGCCCGCGAATGGAACCTTTCTGTGCAGAATTTGCGGCCCCACTCAACCTTCCGCGGGGAGCGCGGCATAAGGGTAGAATCGCCCGAATACTACTTGACATAGGAGTCTTCCCGGCACATAGTGGGGGGCACCCACCCCCGGGTAGGTCCGCCACCTTCGCCTCGGGAGTCCGCTCCCACCTTGCGATTGACTCGGCCTTGAGCCGCAGTGACTGAGGAGGTCCATCATGAAAATCGCTTCTAGATTGCTGTTTGTTTTTGCCCTTGCGGCGGTGCTGACCGCCGACGCCCAGATATCGAACTTTCAACACGTCGTAGTGATCGTTCAGGAGAACCGCACGCCGGACAATCTTTTTCAAGGGTTGTGTGCCGCTCCCTATGGTGCATGCGCTGTCCCGCCGACAGCCGCAGCGCCTTACGATATTGAAACCTCGAATTGGAAAACCAAGACTGGAAGCATTCAGCCTGCGCCCGTCGCTTTGGCCAATACTTACGATCTGAGCCATGCGCACTCGGCTTTCAATTCCATGTGCGACATTGTTGCCGGCGACCCGGCGCATTGCAAGATGGACGGCGCTGCGGGCATCGCATGCAGCCCACAGAAGGGCACGAGTTGCCCGGCAACCCCGCAGTTCAAGTTCGTTGACAACTCGACGGGGATTCT
>Ga0206874_1053_pt1 | contig 33189 bp, 25 predicted proteins | sample Alteio_BWOrgCont_12_FD_152629 | JGI IMG/M metagenome (GOLD analysis project Ga0206874, IMG submission 152629) | Enriched cells from forest soil in Barre Woods Harvard Forest LTER site, Petersham, Massachusetts, United States -... | ecosystem: Environmental > Terrestrial > Soil > Temperate forest >...
TCAAAGGAGATCAGACTCCTTCCAACTCCGGCGAAAACATTGCCAGCACCCAGCGTCTTCGCCTTGGCGCGATCGATCCCTCTACTCCGCCCACTGACCTTCCTCGCAATCGGCCCATCATCGGCTTGGCCATGGGTGGCGGCGGAGCAGTCGCCATGAGCGAAATTGGCGCGCTGCAGTGGTTTGACGAGCATCGCATCCCAGTCGACGTAATAGCCGGCACCAGCATGGGCTCCATTCTCGCCGCGCTCTACTCCACCGGAAAAACACCTGAGCAGATGCAGCACATTATGACTGAGGAATCCGTCACCAACGTTTTTCGCATTCAATCCGAATATGCGTCGCGCGACTTCCGCCGTCGCGAGGATTCTCGCGAGACGCCTAACGCCATCGGCATCGGCCTGAAGCATGGAGCGTTCCGCAATGCGCTCTTCACCGATACCGGCCTGAATGAGCTGCTGGATCGCGAGTTCCTCGCCTACAACGACCAGACGGATTTCAACGATCTCCCCATTCCCTTCCGCTGCCAGGCCACAGACCTCAACGATTCGAAATCCGTCACCTTCGCGCGCGGCTCTCTGCAGGATGCTGTGCGCGCGTCCGCATCTATCCCCGGCGTCTTTCGCCCCTTTGAGCTCAACGGCCACCAGTATATTGACGGCGCTATCCTCGATAACCTCCCAACACAGCAGGTGAAGGCTATGAACGCGAATGTCATCATCGCGCTCAGTCTTCCACTTGAACCGCCTGGCAAGAACGATCTCGACTCCATCGTCGGCGTGCTACAACGTGCCTTTGCTGTCGGCATTGAAGCCAACGAAGAGCGCGACCGCAAGCTGGCTAACATCATCATCCAGCCGGATGTTGCAAGCTTCAGCGCCACCGACTACCTCAAGACTCCCGAACTTGCCAAGCGTGGTTATGCAGCAGCCGAAGCCCACAAAGCCGAGTTGCTACCCTATGCTCTGAGCCCAGCCGATTGGGAAACTTACATCGCGCATCGCCGCTCTAAGGAGCGTGGTCCTGCCGGCACCATCCTGATGGTCAAGGTGAAATCTCCCAACGAATCAACATCCGATTTCGTCAACCGCAAGTTCGCGCCACTGGTAAACAAGCCGCTCGACACGAAGAAGATTGACTCGATTCTCGCTGACATTCGCTCGGATGGCCGCTACGACGCTGACTACACTGTCGGATATGATTCCGCGGCCTCCAATCGCCCCATCCTTCTCGTCACCGTTGCCAACAAAAAAACCGGCCCGCCTTTTATCGATCTCGGCTTCAACCTTGCAGCGCAGACAAGCGGCGTAACACGCGCGACCGTCAGTACAGTCTTTCTCTACCAGGACCTTGGCAACTACGGTTCTGAATTCCGCGCCAAGGTCGACTTTGGTTTCCTCACGCACGCCGAAGGTGAGTATTACCGAAAGCTCGATTACGCAGGCTTCTTCGTGGCTCCGCGCATCTCCTTCGATCGCACCCCCTACTACATTTACAACAGCAATAACTATCGGCTGTCTGAACGCCAGTCGCAGTTTGCAGGCGGTGGCGGAGATTTCGGCTGGAGCGATAGCCGCCGCCAGGAACTGCGTGTTGGCTGGCAGTTCGACAACGTGCAGTGGATCACCACCACCGGCTCTGACGGCATGCCTGACTACAGCGGCAACTCGCAGCGCGCACGCATCCGTTACGTCTTCGATTCCCAGGACCGTGCGCTTGTTCCACGCTATGGGATTCGTTCCGTTACCGAATTCGGCTATCTCTACGCCACACCCAACAGCCCCAGCACACCCACGCTCTACGGACGGCTCGAAGCGGCACACACTTTCGGCGACAAAAATCTCATTCTTGCCAACGCTGAAGGTGGAACGCTATTCAATAACAACGTCGCCCAGCCCTTCCGTTACACACTGGGAGGTCCGCTGCGTCTTGCTGCCAGCTCGATCGATCAGTATCGCGGCACCGACTACATGCTCTTCACGCCGGGATACTTGCGTCGCATCGCCAAGCTGCCCGCCCCGCTCGGCGAGAGCATATACCTCGGCGGCGCCTACGAGTTCGGCCAGATGCGCGCACCCGACGCTTCTACTATCACTCGCCAGGACGTTTACCTCGGCGTTGTCGCTGAAACCCCCTTCGGGGTCTTCACTATTGGCCCTGCGGTCGGCTTCAATGGCGACTTCAAGTTGAACTTCACCATCGGCAGACTGTTTTAGCTATTTTCCAACTGACAATCTAGTCGCCAGCCGTTCCGGCAGCCTGGCTGCAAGGATTGCCTTCTTCGCGCTCTCCACATCATATGGAACGCGATAAAACGTCACACGCTCCGCCACATCGTCATAGATCGCAAACGCTGCGCGCCAGTCGTGGTCTCGTGGCTGTCCCACCGATCCAGGATTTATCAAATGCCGCGTACCAGCGGGCACATCAATTGCAATCTCTTCGGCTTTGTCCTTGGTGGTGTAAAGTGGCCGCGCCTCTTCCCACTCCTGGTCGCGCTGCGAGAACGCTCCCTGCAGATGCGTGTGCCCAAAGAAGGTAATTTCTGCGTCCATGCGTTGCAACGGTAGCCAGGCATCTCGCATGGAGACGATGTACTCATCCTCATGTAACGGAGACCCATGTGCGACCATCGCTCGCGCACTCGCACGCAGCGGCCCCCTGGGCATCGCTCGCAGCCACTCCAAATTTTGAGGCGTGAGCGTACGGTGAGTCCAGTTCGCAGCTTCTGCGGCAATCGGATTGAAGCCCTGCGAACTTGTGATCCCGCAACATACGCGGTCATGGTTGCCGCGCACGTTGATGGTCGCCAGCGGCCGCAGGCGATTAATTACCTCGTTCGGATTTGCGCCATATCCCACCACATCGCCCAGGTTCCATAGCTGATCAAACGGGCCGGCAGCGGCCAGCACTGCTTCCAGCGCCGGCAGGTTCCCGTGAATATCCGAAATGACGAGCGCTCGCATGGGACGAGGCTCAGTCTACCTCACCTATCACTGTGGGGCGTCCCCACGCGCTGCACCAAAGCGCACACTCCGGTAACCCTCAAACGGCCAGTTCACGCTCGCGGTCCGTCTGCATCGTAGGCGCCGCGTTGAGCAGCCGCTGCGTATAGTCGTGGACCGGCGCAGTCAAAACCCGCTGCACGTCTCCCACCTCCACAATCCTGCCGTTCTGCATCACGGCTACGCGGTCGGCAACCTGCCCCACCACCGCCAGGTCATGCGATATAAACAGCATCGACAGACCCCGTTCCGCACGCAGCCGCTTGAGCAGAGCCAGCACCTGCGCCTGCACCGTAACATCCAGCGCGGTAGTTGGCTCGTCGGCAATCAGCAGCTTCGGCCGGTTCATCAACGCCATCGCAATCACCACGCGTTGCCGTTGCCCGCCTGAAAACTGGTGCGGGTAATCATCGGCACGCAGCTCCGGCTCCGGCAGCCCTACCTCGCGCATCGCCTCAATCACTCGCGCTCGAACGTCCTTGCGCGAAATCCTGGGCTCATGTGCCTCCAGCGCCTCGGCAATCTGCCGGCCCACAGTCATTACAGGATTCAGCGCGGTCATCGGCTCCTGAAACACCATCGCCACTTCGCGGCCGCGCTGCCGGCGCATTGCCTCCTCTGGCAACGCCAATAAATCTCTCTCTGCAAGTTGAATCGAGCCACTCACATTCGCACTCGGCCCCAGGAGCCGCAACATCGCCAGCGCAGTCGCCGACTTGCCTGAGCCCGATTCGCCCACAAGACCCAGCGTCTCGCCGTTTGCAACATCGAACGAGATCCCATGCACCACATCGTGGCCGCCAAACCCTATCCGCAGATCGCGCACACTTAACAAGTGGCTCATCGAGCATTCACCGGGGGCGCCTTCAACAATCCCTGGTTCTGCAAATACTCCGCGAATGCAATCGCCGTTGCCGCCTGGTGCGAACGCGTCGTCACCACCACACGCCGCGCAGCGAACGCGCCGGCCGGCCCGCTCTTCACCGGCGACGACCCGCCGAAATTCTCCTTCGCCAAACGTTGCACGCTCGGCGGCAAGCCTTCCCACGATGCAGGAAATCCTTCGAACACCAACACGTCGGGATACAGCGTTGCAATCGTCGAGCTTGCGCTTGCGGTTCGCAGTTGCGCCGTGAGCTTGTCAGCGTCCACAGTTACAAACTGCACCGTGAGCTCGGGATACGCGGCGCGCAGCTTGGGCTCTACAATCGCCTCCACGCCTTCCACCTTCGGCGGCTCAGGCTGCGCCGCCTGCGCAATCGTGCTCAGCGAGTTTCCATAGCTGCCCGCCGTCTGCCCGTAGTTGCCGGCAGCCGTGCCCACGCTGCTCGCGTTCTGACCAACTGACGATGGCCTCTGCCCATGATTACTGGCCTCAGTGCCGTACGTGCCGGAGGTCTGCCCAAAGGTACCGGCCGTCTGCTCGTGGTATCCAGCCGCAGCAGCTGCTGCAGCGTCACGATCCGCAGGCGCAACATCATCCGGCGCACGCCCAGTGCGCGAGATCAACGGAGTATCCGATGGCAGGCCTGCGCTGCCGGCAGCTGTACCCACGCTGCCCGCCGTCTGGCCAAAATTCCCGGCCGTCTGCTCGTTGTATCCTGGAGGCCGCCGCGCAGAGCCGCCATAATCGGTTGGTGCGGGAACATAATTTGCCGGCCGTACCACCCACACTACGAGCCGCCCATGCTTCAGCGCTGCCGGCTGAACAACTGCGGGCTGCGCATGCAGCAACGCACAGCAGGCAACCAGCATAGCTACAGCAACGCTCAATCGAATCCTGCGCATAGCCCGTCTCCGTACAGCAATAGTCTATGAGACTTTGCTGCGCAGCGTAGGAAAGCAGGCAGCAGACATGCCCTAATCAAAGCGCGGCAGATGCTCCATGTCTTTCTCCGGCACAGCCTCAGTCGGCCCACCGGCCTTGATCCACGCCTTCAGACCGCCCTGGATTACCTTGGTCGAACAATCCTCGCGCTCCAGCATCCTGGCCACGCGCACGCTGGTTGCTTCGTGAGAGCAGGAGCAGTAAAGGTAGATCTCGCACTCCGGCTGCATAAACTCGCGCAGCGCAGCAAGCTCTTCCTTCAGCCGGCTCGGTTCCACGCGAATGGAATTCTTAATCCGCTGCATGCCAGGGTCGTAGTAGCCATGCGAACGCACATCCGCAATCACCAGCAGCTTCTCAGGCGTCGCGTTGTGCATTCTGTCCAGCAACTCCGGCGCTCGCACACGTTCAACCGCGCTAAAGCGTGTATCGCGGACCCAGTTGGCAGTCAACCAGATCGCGTAGAAAACCGCCAACAGCAGCACGAGTGCTGTAGTCGCGTGGCCCACACGCGCTACCCAGCCAATCACTTCGCGAAGAAAGCGCGAGCACACATAGCCTGCAAGAGTCCACGTTGAAACATAGAGCAGCACTCCCGCCGCATCCAGCCGCAAAAATCGCATAAGCCGCATATTCAGGCTCCCAGCTAGTGGTGCCGCTACGGTCGAGAGGCCTGGAATAAATTTCGCCACCACAAGCGTCTTCGGTCCGCGTTCGTAAAACAAATTCGCGGCTCCGAAGATGCACGTTTCCGCATTCATGCTTAAGCGGCAGAGTCCGGCCAGCAGCCACCAGCCGGTATAGCGACCGCCCAGGTACATCAACGTGTCTCCACAGAGTGCGGCGGTGCATGCAATTGCAATCACCAGCCCCAGGTTCAACACGCCTGCATGTGCCGCCGCGCCCGCCACCAGCAGCACCACTGAAAGCGGCAGCGGCAACCCGCAGCACGCCAGAAACAACACGACGGCCGTCACCGCGTATCCGTGGTGCTCGACAACTGCCAGTAAATCCATGCTGCGGGTCCCCTTTTACTGCGCTGGCAGTCAGCCTCGCTGGTCTGCTGAATAGGATGCCTTTGTAGTCTCTATTGTCGTATATCAAACACAAGAATCCCAAAATGGCTGATTCGCCGTGATGCTTGTGCATGTTTTCAGAATTGTAGCCGCATACCCAACTCCACCTGGCGCTGCCTGCTGCCACCGCTGGTAGATGAAAGCGGCGTGCCGAACGCCGGCGTCGACAGCCCTTCCGTCGCAAGCGTCGCTGCATCCTGAAACACCAGCGGAGTCGGCCCGGTCACACCATTTACGACAGATGGGATCCCAGGTAGAAACGCGCGGGTCTCCACGCGCGACAGCTGCACCGTGTTGAGCAGATTAAACGCCTCGGCAAACCCTTCGCCTTGTATGTGGTCGCCCAGCCGAAACGTCCGCGAAAGTTTTGCATCCACATTGCTGCGACCCGGCAGCTGCAGTGTATTGCGCCCCACTGTCGGCAGGTAGGTAGCTCCGCCTGAGCCGTTCACAGAATCACTTCCTCCGCTGAGATACGTCCCTCCATAAATGCCATAGCTGTAGGGAGCGCCGCTTCCCGCCCTCGCAATCGCTGCAACGCGCACACCATTCAGCACAACACGCATTGGCTTGGGACCGCGCGACAGCCGCACAAAATAAATCACATCGCCCGCAAATCGCTGCGGAAAATTTAGACCGGAGAGCCCCTTGTCGTAGCCGTTGGTAAACGGATCGAGTTGACCATTCGTTCGTGGCGTCGCACTCATCGGTGCGTAGTCGATGGCACGCGAAAACGTGTACCCTCCGCGTGCCTCGACCCCAGCGCCAAGCCAGCGTGCCTCTATCGTGCCTGCGTGATACGTAGCGTTGGCGTTGGACTCAATCTCAGTTACTGGCCCGTACTGTGTTAACAGCCGGCCCGTGTAGAGCGGCAGCCGGAACGTCTGCCCGTTCACGATTCCGGCATAACCGTTGCCGCCTTGAATCATGAAGCGGATATTGGCGGGCGACGGTGCAATGTTCACGTCCACGCTCTGCGGCAACTGCTGTGCCAATGCCATCGAGTAGAACGCCCGCAGCCACAAGTGCCGTCCTGCCGTGCGCTCAAGCTCAAACGTGGCGCGCTGCACCTGCGGCACACGAAAATTCTTTGCAAACACCATCGCCTGCGTGGTCTGTTGCACTGCAGCCGGTGGAGCGGTCACAAAATCGCACGGATATCCAAAGCCCTGATTTGGAGTCTGTGGGCATGACACTGTGGCTGTTGGCCGCAAACGAATGCTCAACGCACTCGACGGCAGCGCCGTATCGATCAGCGCGGAACGCACGGTAGCTCCCGCAATCCTGCCAAAGAACATTCCATAGCCAGCATGTACGGTAAACAGTGGCGAGCCTTTCGTTCTAGCTGCTTGCCGGCGCGGCGCCCAGACAACCGCTACGCGGGGTCCAACATTGTTGCGGTCTTCAGGAAATTGTCCTGTCTGGGCGGCGCCTGCTCCCAGCACGCTTACCAATGCGGCGTCCAGCGTGTAGTTCGGCGTCTGCGGCAGCGGCAGCAACGTGTATTCGTAACGCGCACCCAGCGTGATTGTGAGGTCAGAGCGCACACGGAATGAGTCTTCGGCGAATCCCGCAATCTCGTGCGTGACAAATTCCGTTTGCAGCGGCCCAAAGTTTTGCGAAAAGGTGTGGAAGCAGAAGTAGTGTGCGTTCGCCGACGGGCATCCGCCATTCGGATACGCATTTACGTTGAGTGTGTAGTCCGTAATCCAGTCCACCAGTCCACCGGCATGTCCACCCGTCACACCACTGTCATAGTTGAACGAACCCTCTGCGTTGTTGAAGGACGAAATCAAATCGTCGACCCTGCTCCAGTCGCCGCCCACCGATATCAATTGCCCATGCACTGCGACCTGCATCAGGTCGGCTACCTCAATGCGTCGCTCGCTGGGATACGCAATGCGTCCCAGGTTGGCTGGCGTGCCATACGCGAACCCCTGCGGGCCAATGTTCACCTGCGGAGCAAGACCACCGGGGCCAATCGCCGGCTCCTGCGCCAGTGACGCTCGTGGAGTCTCATACTCCAGATCGTGCGCCGTCTGAGCGCGCAGCTCATGGTTGAAGCGTGGAGAAAATTCATGCAGCCAATGCGCGGTGCCGGCACTAATCTGTAGCGCACTTGCGCCAATGCTTCCTCTGCCGCGCGACACAACTGCAGTGCTCACCTGTCCCAGCGCGACTCCCGCAGGAGCATTGAACTGGTTGTGGATGTACCCCAGTGTCAGCTGGTCGCGCTTCGAAGGCTGCAGATTTAATCGGGTCAGTACGAACGTGCGCGTCGCTATCTGAGAGGTTTCGCCTGACAAGCTATCAAGATAATCCAGTGCCGTATTCGTCGCACTCGGACTCATGCCGCGATTTTCCAGCAACGCAATCTGTGTCGGCGTCAGCTGATAAAAGCTTGCTACCTGCGGAGTGGATTCAATCGTGTCTTCGGTCGCTTGCTCGTCTACTGACGCGAAGACCTGCACACCACGCTTCAATTTCGACGGCAACAATCGCTGTGGCAACGACCATCCCACCTGCCCGCCGAACTGCTGCTGCTCACTCCGCGGCTTAGCCAGCGAGTTCGTCACAGCGCCATCCTTATAGTGAGTCACTACAGAAAACGGGTTTGTAGCCGCCCACGCACCTTCACGTACATGCACAAATGCACCGCCGTGCCATTGCCCTGGCCCGCCATGGTCAGCCCCGCGAGAAACCACAGACACACCACCTGCGCCGTTATATTGAGCGGAGAACGTCCTCGGCATCACGCGAAACTCACGCACTGTGTATTGGCCGAACGTCGCACCGGCATGCACACCGCCGGGCGTCACACCTCTTGCCCCTGCGCCAAAGTTCTGCCGGGCCGATAGCCCATCTACCGTCGTGCCATCGCCCGTCGCCGGCAATCCGGCTGCGCTCATCCCAACAGCCGGACCACCATCACTCGCTTGAATATTGCGACCGGCATCGCGGTCGCCGTTCAGATTGCCCGTGTCATTTTCTCCGCTTAGAGTCGCATCGTTAGCACTGGCATTCGCAGTGGAATCAACCCGTGCTGCGCTTTCCCACGTTCCGTCCAACAGTGGAACCTCACCGATATCGGTGAGGTTGTAATCATCGCTCTTCCGCCCTAACAATTCTGCGCCGGCAATCTGGAACTGCGACCCCGTGGCAACAGCTGAAGCGGCTTTGGGAAGCCGCGGCGAGTTCTTCAACCGGAGCAGTAGATCGCTGAGCTCACCGGCGTGTAGTTGCACGTTCTCCGTACCATCAGGAGTGGAAACTACATAGTCCCCCGGCTCCAGCCGGAGCAGCAGAAACGAGCCATCCTTCGAGGTGACAATCTTCCGTGTGGCTCCTTCAGCATCCTGGATTGCAATCTCGAGCGCGCCGGCCGGCCGGCCTTCAGCAGTTACCACCCGGCAACGCAGCCCTGCATCCACCGGCCCTTGCGCACTAGCGAGAAAACATCCAGGCAGATGAAGTGCCGCGGAGAGCAGCGCAACAGCCAGGCTCGCACTCGAAATTGAGCGGTAAACAACCAAGTCGCGTCCCTGCCCCGGGCATTGGCCGGAGCGCCTTCCACACAGAAAAGGAACACATCACCAAAATAAAAATTACCGCGCGCAGTGGGCAGCCTCAACTGCACAGCGCGCTGAGATCACAATATTTCGTTCCACGCAGCGTAGCTGAGTTCGACGTGATTGGAAAGTGCCGATTCGCTCTGCGGCTCCCAAAAGCAAAAGGGCGGCGGCCGAAGCCGTCGCCCTTGAGGTTTGTTGTGCCGGATTTAGAAGGTGAACTTCGCCGCAATCTCGATCTGGCGGGGGGTGTAGAGGAAGCCGCTGGAGTTTGAGCTGGTGACCGTTCCCAGTGTCGGCTGATAGGTTGCCGTCACCGACGAGGTAGTACCGTTGCTGAACGCGTATCCAGTGGTGTTGAGGCCGTCGACATTCTGGTGGTTGGCAATATTGAAGACTTGCGCGAAGAGCTGCAGTGAGTAGCCTTCCTTGATGTCGAAATGCTTCTCCAAGCGAGCATCGTCCACAATGTGCCGCGGATACTTCATGGTGTTGCGGCCAATGTTTGGAATGTACTGCGTATCGCCGCCGCCATTCCATCCAGTCAGCACCTTATTGCTGGCAACGTTACCGCTCACAGTGACGGACAACGGAAGTCCGCTCTGAGCCTGGAAGCTGTCATCCACGCTCCATCCGTTGATGATGTAGCTTGCCCAGTTCTTGCTGTTCACAAATTTAGGCAGGTTATAGACGCCCCATGCCACGATGCGGTTCGGAACGTTGTAGCTGCCGTTTCCGTAGTTGGAGATCGCGTTTGCATAAGGATCGAGCCAGTTTGTCGTGGAGGTGGTGGTCGTTGTGTTCTGGTTGTAATCCAAAGCATGCGACCATGTGTAGTTCACGTCAAACTGGATGCTCTTCATGGAATGGTTCTGCACTTCGGCCACGAACGCGTTGTAGTTGGAATTGATATTGCTGATAACGTCCGTGATGGCTCCGAAGGAGGTTCCAGCTGTGTTGTAGCTGGTGAACACCTTCACCGGAATTATGTTGGCGCCCAGGGGGCCATAGTTGGTGGTGCCCGCTGCGGGAGCAACCGTGACGTTCACAGTCTCTTCCGTGTTCGGGTTCAGGTTGAAGTCCAGGAAGTTGGTCAGCTCCTTGCCCAGCGCGCCTAGATAGCTAAGCGAGAGCACGGTTCCTTTGCCCAACTGCTGCTGCACGATCAAGTCAAACTCCTCGACCATGGGGTTCTGCAGGTGTGAATCGAGATACTCAACCGAGGGGCTGAGCGCCACACCGGCTGATGCAGGCGCCACGTTGGGGAACTTCGGCCCGGCAGGCACTGAACTGGTGGCCGTCGAACTGAAGCTGGTCGTGTATTGTGCCGGCCCAAAACCTGTAGTCAGCAAAGCATTCATCACGATGCCGTTGGTGAGACGTCCGTAATACATGCCGAAGCCGCCGCGGACTAGTGTCTTACCGGTGCCCGTGGCGTCATACGAGAAGCCGATGCGCGGACCTAAGTTGTTATTGTCGCTTGGGTGATTGTTGCCAACAGCCACACCGTTCACGACTTCCGCCGGGTTCAGATAATTGCTCTGCTGCATGGGCAGAACTTCCTTGTCATAACGAACGCCCACTTCCAGGGTCAGGCGTGGCGAAACCTTCCAATTGTCCTGAGCAAAAAGCGCCCAGTCGAAGGTGTTGATGCCGAACACCGGGTTGCCATAACCCTGCACGTAGCCGGTATAGCAAGGTGCGGTGCCGACTGCACCAGCGGTGTAAACCTGCGAGCCGCTCGAATTGCAAACACCCGTGCCCGTATAGGCGTTTTGTGACAGGTAGAGGTCCGTAAAGTAAGTGCTCTGATAGCCATAAGCATAGACGCCGTTGCTCTCAAAGGTGTTATTGAGCAGATCGGCGTTGTGCAGAAGATCCGCACCGAACTTGAAGGTATGGTTGCCCTTGTTCCAGTACAGTGTGTCTTCCACCTGCCACTTGCGCTCGTCCGGCAGCGCCAGGCGATACGAGTAATAGGGAGAGCCGAAGGTCAACCCGCCGCCAGTGGATGCAAGCACCACCTCAGGGACGTTGCCGGTGGGTCCAACGAGGTTAGCTTTGGTGTAAGGACTGTAAGGCGTCTGTCCTTCATCATTCAGCTCGCGGCCATACTGATAAAGTAGCTCGTTGCTGATGCTCGACGAAACCAGGCTGGTCAACTTTGCGACGCCATAGTCCAGCTTCACAAAATCAGTGCCCGTTGTATCGATAGCGTAAAAGACAGGGTTGGCTGTCTGAACGCCGCCGGGTGAATCCCAACGAAGGCGGTGATACAGGAAGCTCGCATGCTCCTTGGGATTAATCTGCCAGTCCAGCTTGGGAGTGTTGATCTCCTGATAGCCGGTGCGCGGAATGCTGCCGAGGTCCTGAGTGTTCAAATTGTTCAGGTCCGTTGTAAAGAGGCTAGCAGCAGCTGCATAACCTGTATTGCCACCGCCAAAGGTCGCATATCCAGCCGACGACAGGCGCGCCGCCATGAGGCAGACTTGCTGGTCAACGGCGCTAACGGTGCCGGTCACCTGGCCGGTCGTGCTGCAAGTAGTACCGGCCGGCATTGTTGCATCGGGAGTCAGGTAAAAGTTCGAAGGCGTCGAAGGTGTACCGATCGCAGGGAAGATACGGGAGTGCTGATCGTAGGTATACATCCAGAACAACTTGTCCTTGATCAGGGCTCCGCCCGCGGTGAAGCCATAAATCTTGCGCAAATCCTTGGGCTTCAAATGGATCGTAGTATTGGCGCCATTCACCAGCACCGTTTCAGTGGTGTAGTTGTTATAGGCATTCCACTTGCTCTGACGGTCATAGAAGTAAGCCTGACCGTGAATCTGGTTGGTGCCGCTCTTGGTGACCGAGTTGATGACGCCGCCAGCTGCGCGGCCAAACTCTGCTGCGTAGACGCCGGTATTCACCTGAAACTCACGTACCGCGCCACCAGCCGTCGAATAGCCTTCACGCGTACGGCCGCGCTCTTCAGCATAGTAAGCCTGGTTGTCGTCGGCACCGTCAATTTCAACGTTGTTGAGGATGGTGCTGATGCCGCGCACACTCACCAGACCGAAGCCGCTTGAATCGGCAACAACGCCGGGCGTCGTCATGGCCAGCGCCGACCAGCGGCGGTTGTTGATGGGAATGTTCGCCATCGCGGTCTGATTGAGGTTCGCGCTGAAATCTGGAGACTCGAAATTCAGAATCGGTGCAGCGGCGGATACTTCCACTACCTCGCTCGATCCCCCAACTGCCAGGTGCGGCTCAAGTGTCGTCAACTGGCCAACCTGCACAACCACGTCGTTCTCTGTAAGCGTGCCGAAGTTCGCTGCGGTAATCGTCACCTTGTAGGAGCCGGGCTCAAGCAGCGGGACATTGAAGTAACCCTTGTCGTCGGCCGTCACATTCTGTATAGCGTTTGTGGCGACGTTGCGAATGGTCACCTTAGCGGCAGGAATCACCGCACTGGTTGAGTCTTCTACCGTGCCGGCGATCGCACCCTGGGTAGATGACTGCGCCATCGCAGCTCCAGAAGCGAGCCCGGTTGCCACAAACAGTGCTGCTACTCCGAGCGTCCATTTCTTGCAAATCATGTCGGTCTCCTCAAAATTTATGCAATCGCGCAGCTCAAAATTTCTAAATGAGCTCTGGCGTTGCCGTTACGTACCCAAAACACCTTAGCCTGCTCCCGTCTAAATGCGGGAAACACTCCCGGGTATGCTCCACTCCAGTGTGCAGGTCTTCTAGTCAGTGCATGTATTAACAAGTGTACCAGTGCCTCAAGTGTCAACATCCTTCTTTTTTCCTATATCGATTACAACTTGATGAAAACCCGGATAAAACTGCGCATCCTTATTTATTTCAGTCACATAGCCGATCCTTTTCTGCCCCGCATGAACCATTTCCGATACACTTATAAGCTGGTCTTACATGTTCATTGATGAAGCACGAATTCGAATCAAAGCTGGCGACGGCGGCAACGGTGCAATGGCCTTCCGTCGTGAGAAGTTCGTGCCACGCGGAGGCCCGTCCGGTGGAGATGGCGGCCATGGCGGCGACATCCTCATGCAGTCCTCGCTCTCACACAACACGCTGGTTCACTTCCGCTTCAACCCGGAACACAAATCCGAGCGCGGTGGTCACGGCCTCGGCTCCAATATGTCCGGCGCCACCGGGGCGCCGCTTGTGCTCAAAGTTCCAGTTGGCACCTTGCTCTATGACGATGACACCGGCGACCTGGTACACGACTTCGCCCAACCCAACGATCAGATCGTTGTCGCGCGCGGAGGCCGTGGCGGCCGCGGCAATCAACACTTTGCTACATCCACGCATCAGGCTCCGCGCGAGCATGAACTCGGTCGCCCCGGAGAAGCGCGCAACTATCGCCTCGAGCTTCGCCTGCTCGCCGATGCGGGGCTTGTAGGATTTCCCAACGTCGGCAAGTCCACTCTCATCTCGCGACTCTCAGCCGCGCGTCCCAAGATTGCGAATTACGAATTCACGACGCTGGAACCCAACCTCGGCGTTGTGCAGATTGGCGAAGCTCCCTTTGAACGCAGCTTCACCGTCGCAGATATTCCTGGGCTCATCGAAGGCGCGCATCTCGGCGCGGGTCTAGGCGTGCAATTTCTTAAACACATCGAGCGCACCACCGTGCTTGTGCATTTGATTGATGTTTCGGATGCGAATTCAGAGTCCGGCACAGCTCGCCCAGACCCCGTGGACGACTACAACGTCATCACCGCCGAGCTCAAGGCCTTCGACCCCGCGCTGGCCGCCAAGCCCACGATTCTGGTAGCAACCAAAGCGGACGTCGCCAATCCTGACAAGCTGAAAAAGCTGACCACGTTCGCCAAGCGCAGGAAACTTCCGCTCTTTACCATCAGCGCGGTCAGTGGTGAAGGAATTGAAAAACTGAAGTATGCGCTCGCCGATGCCGTCGAAGCCCACCGCACCATCGACACAACCGGGCCGGTTCCCGCTGTGCCGCCCAGGCACAAATCCGCTTACCCGCCTCCGGCACCCTCAGCCAAACGCAAGGGACAAAGATAAAAGTAAAAATCAGCTATTGATTTTCTTGCTGCTTACCAGTGCGGATGCCAGAAATCGATCGCCGCCACACAAATCGCACCGAACGTAATCACCAGCCAGAACCAGTTCCTGTCCAGCCAAGACCCCGATCCACCCGATCCACTCATCGCCAACCTCCTCCGAAATTCACTCTCTCATCCTATCGGAGTCGCGACGTTTTTCTCTACCCTTACTGCCTGTCTTCCCTGACCACCTTCACCAGGTAGTCAAGCGCGCGCGGGTCTTTCGACTGGCCCAGCCAGAAGATCGCTTCTCTCCGCGTGGTTGCATCCTTCGTCGTGCTCGCCACCTGGATCAGCTCCGGCACTGCCTGGTCGGCGGGCAGCCGCGACAAGGCAAACACCGCTGACTTCCGAATCCCCGCCTCGGGGTCGTTCTTCGCCGCGTCACTCAGCGCAGGAACAATCCGCGGATCGTTCCCGCCTGTCTTTCCTGCCATCTGCGCCAGCCAGAACTGCGCCTGCGAGCGCACCTTCGTGCTCGCATCCGACTTCGCGGCGCTGATCAAATCATTGACCGCTGCCTTCTTCGAATCGCCCTTTACCAGCGACATATCGAACACCAGCTTCACGCGGAACGCTTCATCCTGGTCGCTTTTCAAGAGCGCCGAGACTGCCTGGTAGCCCTCCGCTCCACGCTCATTCGCGAGCCAGAATGCTGCCTTCTCACGCGCCGGCTCCGCATAAGTTGTCGCCGTGAACGCCTTCAGCGCCGCCGTCGCCTCCGGGCAATCCTGGAGCGCGATCGCCACAAGCCCACGGTCCTGCAGGCGTTGCAGTTGCCGTGCGGGTTCACGCTGCACGTCGCGCTCAATGCGGTCGCGCTCGCGGTCACCGGAATTCACCACGAGTGGCGGGTTTGCGGCAGCCTTTGCAGCCTCAGCAAAGCTCGCCTCCACTACACCCTTCAGCGTCTTCACGGAATCTGCCGCGCTCACATTGGTCAGCCATACAAACGGCATACCGCCAGCATCGATCTCGCGGTCCATCGCATCGATCGAGATGCGCTCAACCTTGCCCGCAGTCACACGCAGCAGAATCGCCGCCGGCGGAATCGGCTTCGATTCGTCCATCGTGCGCATCTCGTCGCCGTTCGTGCCCTCCAGGTGAACCACCTGGTCCCAGTTGGAATCGACGCGGTGCGTCGCCGCGACCGCGTAACCGATCCACGTCGATGTTTGCGTCGCGGCAATCTCGCGCTGAAGGTTGTCGCCGGCCTTCACGGACATCTGCGCGTGTGTCACCTTCGGCTGTTGAGCCTCAACCATCACCGCGCACATTGCTCCGGCCATCACCATCGCTGCTATCCACGCATGTTTCCGCATCGCATCCTCCATGAATCACCAACCACTAGCCACTGCTTTACTTCAGTAACTCTTCCATGTACGCGGTCGCCACCGGGTCATGCATGATGGCCAGTTGCGAAACGATGTCCCGCTTCATGTTCAGGTCTTTCTCGCCACGAGCCAGGTCCACCAGCCGTGTTGCATCGTGCGCGATGAACAATCCGCTCAACACGGCGCGCTTCACCTTGGGATCGGTTGTCGTCTTGTAGATCTGTACAAGAGTCGGCCCTGCATCCTTGGCCCGCTGCGTGGAGAGCACCTGGATCGCTTCCACCTGCAGTGCCGGGTCCTTCGCACTTGTTGCTACGTCCAGCAGCATTGCCTGCGCCTGCGGATCTTTGCTGCGGCTCAGCGCAAACAATGCCTGCCTGCGTACATTGATCGGCTTATCAGAAAGAATCAGGTCATGCAGAGGCGGCAGCGCTTTTGCCGGCTCCTGCTGCAGCAGGGCATTCAAAGCCAGGAGCTTGATGTCGTCCTCGCTCGTCTCGTGCGGTATTCCCTTGTAAGTACGGTCGCCATTCGGGCCGATGACCAGTACGCGTTCGCGCGCGGATTCGCGAGCCTCTTCCCGTACCTGATCTCGAATCCTTTCGGAGATCTCACGCGCATCTGCCGCGGATCCGTTTACGCGCAGCACCACGCATTCCTTGTTCCACGGGCTCTGGGGCATCTGCTGGCGCAAGCTATCGCAGGTTGAATTTGCATCATCCTTTTTGCCCAGCTTGTTCAAGCTGTAAGCCTTCCAGTAGAGCGCTGCATCGGCATGCTTGCCTTTGGCCGCTGCAACCTTGTCGAACGATGAAACTGCATCGGCCCAGCGCTGGTCATCCATCGCCTTAGTGCCAGCCGAGTACAGCGCGTCGTCCTGGCTGGGAGCAGGCGTGCTCTGCGGATCTGGCGTTGGATCGTTCAGCGCTGTCACGGCATGCGCACTTAACGGCAACATCACGCCAACCAGTGCCAGGGTAAGAATAAGTTTGTGCTTCATCGTGTTTTTCCTTTCGAACTTCTTTCAAGATTTTCAAAAACTGGTCTGTCTCGAACTCGCAGGAAGCACCGTCGGCTTCACTGTTGCCGCCGGGCTATCCGTGTTGTGGTGCAAAATTCTCAGGTCCAGCAAAACATCGCCAATGTGAATCTGTAGCCGCATTGCATCCTCGTCATGCGCGGAATCGCGCGGCTCGGCATCGAGCGAAGTCAGCACCCGGCCCAAATCGTCAATCACCGCTGCCGTCGACATATCGCCGCGCGACTCCGCGCTACGGTAATACACCGCGTTCTCCAGCAGCAGACGGTGTACCTGCTCCTGTGTCTCCGGCTGCAACCGCCCATCGCTGTGGCTTACTTCAGTCAAAACACGCTCCGCCATATCCAGGTGCGCGGCCAGCGAAGGATCCTCCGCTACCGCATCCGGCAATAGGACGGCCACTTCCTGCTTGCTGTTATTACCCTGCGCTGATTTTTTTCCTTGCAGCTCCTGCAGCAGATCATGCGCACGCTCCGCAATCGTCGCCGGCTGCACGCCATTCGCCGCTTGCTGCGTGCCTGGAACGCGATGCATAAACGGCACCAGCAGCAACACCACCGCCGTCGCTCCCGCAAGAGCACTTCCCGCACCGACCATCCACACTGTGCGCGTCCGGTGTTGACGTGGTGCAGGAGACAACACCTCCAGCGATGGCCTCACACGCTGCCAGGCCCTCTCCAGCATCGCGTCGTCAACAATCGGCGCGGCATCTCCACGAAACGCGCGCAGCGTTTCCGCAATCGCTTCAGACTCCGCCGCCAGCGCCGCATCCTTTTCAATCGCACTGTGTAGCTGCCGCTGCTTCCACCAGCCCAGGTCGCCCAGGTGATACGCGATCAAATCTTCTTCACTGAAATTTTTCATCGAGCCTCCTGCGGCTGCACATTCGCGACCGCCCTGCCCACACCACGAACTGCGGAAAGCTGCTTCCGCAATTTCCCAACTGCACGAAATACCGCCTGCCGTGCCGAATTCTCCGGCACTCCCAGCGCCGCCGAGATCACAGGTATCGGCTGGTCTTCCATGTGCCGCAGCACAAATGCCGTCCGCTCCATGGGCGTGAGCACCTTCATCGCCTCTTCGCGCTGCCGCCGCGCCTCGCGGTCCAGCAACTCTCTCTCCGGCGAAGGCCGATGCGACTCAGCTATCGGCGCAAATCCCGGCTCTCCATCCATCGGAACTGCATTCCAGTTCAGGTCGCGGTTGCGGCGTTCCACCAGGTCGAGAGCACAGTTCATAGCGATGCGATATACCCATGTCCCGAAGGCTGCCTCGCGGCGAAAATCCGGAAGCTTCTTGTAGGCCTTCAAAAACGCTTCCTGTGCAGCCTCTTCCGCGTCTACGGAATTGGCCGTTACGCGCAACGTCAGGCGAAGCACGGCGGGCATGTGACGCTCCATCAGAACGCGATACGCATCCCTGTCGCCGGCCACAACGCGAGCGATCGCGTCCTGCTCATCCTTCGCCATTCGCCGGTTTAGACCCCCAATCGTTAGCGCTGTTAGGCTCCACCGCCAAATATTTTGCTCTTATTTCGCCCTCGCTGGCTTATGGGGATACCCCCATCTGTCCCGCTGCTCTATTGTGGACGCAATGCCCCGTTCGCCTCTCCGCACCGCCAGTTGGACCACCGCTGTGCTCCTGACCGCCCTCGCGCTTGGCGTCTTCATGCGCCTTCGCCACCGCATCTTCACCCCTCAACCGATCGCGCTGCCCGCTGCGCCCATGGCCTCCGAACCCAACCTAATGCTGTGGGCCTGGGAGACCCCGGAAGACCTCATCACGCTCGACCCTTCCAAAGCAGGCGTTGCGTTTCTCTCCCGGGAGATTCTTCTCAGTTCCAACGATCCTGCCAAAATCCAGATTCGCCCACGCCTCCAACCGCTGCACACAGCGCCTGGAACATGGCTGATGGCAGACGTCCGCATCGAAACCTCTTCCAACTTCTCCGCCACCGAAGCCTCACCGCAATTGATCGCCGAAATCTCTCAGAGCATTGTCGCCGGCGCTCGTTCTCCTGCTGTCCGCGCCCTGCAGGTCGACTTCGACGCCACTGCATCGCAGCGCAGCTTCTATGCCAAGCTGCTCAAGCAGGTGCGCGCCGATCTGCGGCCTGAAGTCCCGCTGTCCATCACTGCGCTGGTGAGCTGGTGCTCACAGCCGAGCTGGCTTGCTCAACTGCCCGCGAACACCGTCGACGAAGCTGTACCCATGTTCTTCCGCATGGGAGGTCCTGCCGTCTCGCGCGCAAACGCACCCAAGCTGGATACCGTCACCCTCCCACTATGCGCAACCAGCATGGGCCTCGCCACCGACGAGACCTGGCCAGCCGTAACTGCAGTGCAGCGCGTCTATCTCTTCCGCTCCGGCCCGTGGTCCAGCACCGATATTGCAAAGCTCAACGCAAACGGATATCAAGGTCTCAGATGAATCTCAAAAAACCAATGCACGGCCGCAAGGTTCACTTCATCCTTTGGCTCGCCATCTTTGGCATCTTCGAACTCTCCGCATTTCCCTGCGGTCCGGATTCGCCCACGGCTGTCTTCACGCTCCAACATGGCCCAGACGACTTCGCCGGCTTCGCAGCTGGCCATCTCGGGGTGCCGCAGCAGCGTTACCGCACGCGTAGCCTGGTGATTGCCTACGACTGGATAACTGCGCGCACGCTTTCTGCCGCCGACCAGAAGCAGGCTGTGGCTGTAAACGACCAGATGCTCGCGCGAGAGTCAGACGCCACCAAACCGCCCGCCAACCCAAGCGGCTTCGACAGTTGGATGAAGGCACGCGCAGCCTTCGGCGCAGTCGACAACTATGTCCCCAACCCTCAGATGGACACCTTCTCCAACATCACGACTCAGGACTACTACCTCACATATTCAAACTGCCTTGACGACAGCTTTGCTACTGCTACAAAGACGCTCACTGCACGCTCGGCTGCCTACGGCGCGAAAGATCCGGCGGTCATTGACTGGGTACGCGGACAGGACGATGTCTTCAGCAACTGCCCCGGTAAACCTTCTCCACAGCCGAATGCCTCCGCCAACACCCCGCAGCCCAGCCCGCAGCGCATGCCACCTAATCTAAACGCCAGCGCGCCTGATTGGCTCAAGCAGGACCGCGCCTACCAGATCGCAGCCGCTAATTTCTACGTCGAGAATTACGAGACTGCACTCAGCGGCTTCCGCGCCATCGCGGCCGACACTAGCTCGCCATGGAGTGCCGTCTCGCGGTATCTCGTCGCTCGCACGCTTCTCCGCAAAGCCACCATCGCGGATGCCTACATCGGCGGCCCTGCCGACCAGGACGCTGTCAAGATGAAGGCCGCCGCCGACCGGCTGCACGCCGGGCTCGGGCTCGCGCAGAAGGAGCTTCTCGCGATGCGTTCTGACCCGCGCATGGCGCCGCTGAAACATGCCGTCGACAGCCTGCTCGACTATGTGAATCTTCGCTACCAGCCTGACGCTCAAGCGGACGTGCTGGCAACTCGCCTGCACACGGCAGGAACCCCGCGCTTTGGGCAGGCGCTCGTCGATCTCACCTACCTCCGCACCAACAGCAACCTCTCCGGCACGGTCCCTCTCAGCAATGCTGCCGTCGCCGGGGACAAGACCGGCTTGCTGAAGTGGATCAACATCTTCAATGACACCAATGGTCATTCGGCACTCGGGCTATGGCAGGTTTCAAAGACAAACGCCTGGCTGCTTGCAGCCATGGCTCAGGCCAAGCCCGGTGACGCCGCCAATGCCGAGCTGCTCAGTGCAGCGCAAGCCGTCCCTGCAACCGATCCTGCATGGACAGCAATCACCTATCACCGCCTGCGCCTGATGCCGCGCAATGCATCAACACGCGCAGCCCTGCTTGCCGTTCTTCCGCAGATCACGAAGAGCGAAGGCGTCTCCACGCGTAACCTCTTCACTGCACTCAACGCCGACACCGCTCCCACCCTCGAAGATTGGCTTGCGAACGCCGGCACCATTCCTGCCAGTGAAACCTCCTGGGGCGAGGAGGGTGAACCGCTCGACAGCGGACCGGTCGATCAGGCGTGTGGCGCAAAACTCGCGCCCGACCAGACACGTTTGTTCACGCAGGATTCCGCCGACCTGCTGAACATGGTTATGCCGCTGGATGTACTCGCTGACGCCGCCGAAAGCAAAACACTGCCGGCCAACCTGCACTTCCAGGTAGCGCAATCTGCGTGGGCGCGTGCTGTTATGCTCGACCGGCCCGAGATCGCCCATCGCATGACTCAGCTGCTGGTAGCTTGCCGGCCCGCCTGGAAGACAGTGCTTGCGGCTTACGATGCGGCAACCACGCCTGATGATCGAAAGGCCACCGGCCTGCTTGCCCTCATGCGTTTCGCTTCCACCGAACCCAACGTACGCGGCGGCGAGCAGCGCTCCATGGGCTTCGCGACCTATGACTCCTTTCGCGACAACTGGTGGTGTTCGGTTCCGCCTCAGACCTGGGATGCCGATGATTCCTTGGTTACTCCTAAGTCGCCGGCGAACGGTCCGCCTTTCCTCACCGCGGCGAACCGCGCCCAGGCATCCAGCGAACTCAAGACACTACAGAGCGCCGGCAGCGCTTCAGACTATTTCGCCGCGCAGGCGCTCGCGTGGTTTAAAGCGCACCCCAAAGATCCGCGCACCGCGGACATCGTCGGCGAAGCCAACCAGGTGTTGCGAAATAGCTGTCGTAACGATGGCACGCCGAAATTCGCCAAGGCGCTCTTCGATGTACTGCACCAGAGCTTCCCACAAAGCCCTTGGACCAAAAAGTACAAGACCTGGGAATAACCGTTATTCAGACCTTATGCATCTTTCTTTTTCTCTTCTTTTGATTCTTTGATCTTGCTTTCTGCCGTTTCTTTCTTGCGAAACTGGTTCGCTGTCGCAAACGCATCGCGCAGTTCCGGCGTGCGCAGGTTCTCACGCACATGCGCCAGCCGCTGCTCCAGTGCAGCAATTGTCTTTGCAATCTCTTCCGTATTGGTCATCGCCACATCGCGCCACATGCTGTAAGGGCTCGCGCCAAGCCGTGTCGTCTCACGCAACGCGCGTCCACCAATCGCCTGCACCGCGGCCATCCCTTCCGGATCATCAGCGAAAGTATCCTGCAGCAACGCGGCCAATGCCGTCGAGACCATCTGCGGCAGGTGGCTCACCCATGCACACACTTCATCGTGCCGTTCAGCGTCCATATTGCGCACCTGCGCCCCAAACAGCTTCACCAAATCGCGCCACTCAGATTCCAACGGACCAAATGCTGCAACCGGTGTAAAGAGCCAGGTCGCGCCCTGGAACATCTTTGCCTCAGCCAAAGAGGCGCCGCCTGATTCCTTCCCCGCCATCGGATGTCCGGGCAGGAATCGCGCATGCCCCGGCTGGTTGAAGAGCTCGACAGCCTTCGCCGCGATTTCGCGCTTGGTGCTGCCCACGTCCGTTACCAACTGCTCCTCATTCAATGCCGGCGCAAGGTACTCCATCCAGTCCAGGATCGGCAACACCGGCGTGCACAGCACAGTCACATCCGCCTTCGATGCAATCACTCCGGCCCGGCTCGCGAGCGAGTCGTCGATCGCGCCTATCTGCAGAGCCGTCGCCGACTCCTCGGTATTCGAGTCGTAGCCATAAATTTTTCCGCTGAACCCGCTCGCCTTCAGTGCCAGCCCCACGGACGCACCAATCAGTCCGGTCCCCACAATCGTCACGCGTTCAATAATCATCGTTGCTCTCGTTTGTGTGTAAACATCCGGGCGTCCTTGCCCGGGCTTTTGGATGCACGATAATCTGCCGCAACATGCCCGTGCCCGCGCACAACATACTTATACGTGGTCAACCCTTCAAGACCAACCGGCCCACGCGCATGCAACTTGCTCGTACTGATGCCCACCTCCGCACCGAATCCATACCGGAACCCATCCGCAAACCGCGTTGATGCATTGTGCATCACGCTGGCCGCGTCAACCTCATTCAAAAAGCGCTCCGCGGTCTTCAAGTCGTCCGTCATAATCGCCTCAGTGTGCGACGAGCCGAAACGATGGATGTGCTCAATCGCCGCCTCCAACGATTCCACCACGCCAATCGACAGCGCCAGCTCACCGTACTCCATGTGCCAGTCTTCGACTGCAGCAATCGCAAAATCTCGCGCCAGTATCCGCACGGTCTCATCGCCGAACAGTTTCACGCTATGCTCGCGCAGCAGCATCGCCAGCCGTGGCACAAACTCCGCTGCAATCTCGCGGTGTACCAGTACTGTCTCCACTGCATTGCACGCCGCTGGATAATCGGTCTTCGCATCGTCAATCACGCGGAGTGCAAGTGCTTCATCGGCGGCTCGGTCCACGTAGATATGGCAGACACCCTCTGCGTGGCCCAGCACTGGAATGCGCGTGTTGTTCTGAACGTAATCAACAAGCTCTTTCGCACCGCGCGGAATCACCATGTCCACCAGATCATGCATTCCCAGCAATTCTGCGACACTCTCGCGCCCCAACACCATCGTTATCGCGGCAGACGGCAATGCTTCACGCTCGAGCGCTTCGCGAAGCACGCGTACCAGCACTGTCGCCGTGCGTTCCACTTCGCGCCCTGGCTTCAGGATCACGGCGTTGCCGCTTTTCAACGCCAGTGCAGCAATTTGAGTAACCGCGTCGGGGCGCGCTTCAAAAATCACCGCGAGTACGCCCAGTGGCACGCTCATCCTCTGCATGTGTAAGCCACCCTCAGCGTTATCCAGCTCCACAGCATCGAGAGTCCTGCCAAGTGGATCGCTCAGCGCCTTCACCGAACGCATCTGGTCAGCCATCTCGCGCAGCTTCGTCTCGTCCAACTGCAGCCGCGCGCGCGTCGCCGGCGACAAACCTTCTGCCGCTCGCACATCGTCCAGGTTTGCCTGGAGCAATTCTTTCCCGGCGGCTTCCACTGCGTGGGCCAACGCCTCCAGCGCGGAATTACGCCGGCTCGCTGACAGCGGTGCAAGCTCGCGTGAAGCCACCTTCGCCGCCGCAGCTAACGCACGCACCGAAGTGGCAGTCGTTGTATCCGCGCCGTGCGTAGCCTCGGCAGTGCCGCTCATGTCGCCGCTTCCTCAAGCGCTGGCGCAAACCGGGTCCCCAGCATCTCGCCCGCGATAATCCGCTCCAACACATGCGGCGTGCGACCGTTCGCAATCACCACCTGTTTGCCTGCACGCAACACAATCCGCGCGCTTTCAAGTTTGGACGCCATGCCTCCGCGCCCGCGGCCGTTGCCACCATCAGCCAAAGCCAGTACCTGCTCATCGATCGCTTCTACGCGAGAGATCAATTGCGCTCCTTCATCCTGCGGCGGCTTGTCGAACAGTCCATCTACATCAGAAAGCAGAACCAGCAAATCAGCATTGATGTGCTTCATCAGCAATGCGGAAAGCTTGTCGTTGTCGCCAAATATCTTCTCGGCACGCGAGTTATTCGCCGGCTTGTCCAACTCCGCGGTAGAAACCGTGTCGTTCTCATTCACGATAGGAATCACGCCCATCGTCAGCAGCGCATCCAAAGTGGCACGCAAGTTTGCATGGCGCTCAGGATCGCGAAAATCATCTTCCGTCAGCAACACTTGTGCAATCGGCGAGTTCATTCGAGCGAACGCATCGTCATACAGAGCCATCAGCCGCGATTGCCCAATCGCCGCGCATGCCTGGATCTGCGCAATCACCGTTGGGCGCTCCAGCAAGCCCAGCCGCTCCATACCCAGCCCCACCGCGCCGGATGAAACGACCAACAGTTCCAACCCATCTGCGCGCAGCGCAGCAATCTGCTCGACCAGCCCGCACAGCAGCCCGAGCGCTACGCGTCCATCCGAGCGCATGATGACGTTCGTTCCGAGTTTGACGACGATACGATGCAACGATTTCTCCCTTACGCGTGCGCGTGTGAAACAGCTGGAGCAATCGTCCTGTCGACCACCGGCGCCAGCTTGCGCAATTGCGCGACCAGCTTGTCCAGTTGCTCCGGCGTCAGCGACTGCGCTCCATCACTCATCGCCTTATCCGGGTTAGGATGCATCTCCATCAACAATCCATCCGCACCTGCAGCCACGCACGCCAGCGCCATCGGAGGCACAAGGTCGCGCTTGCCTACGCCGTGGGAAGGATCGCCCAGGACCGGCAGATGCGTCAGCTTCCGCAGCACGGGGATCGCGCTCACATCCATCGTGTTGCGCGTATAAGTTTCAAACGTGCGGATGCCGCGCTCACACAGCATCAGGTCATAATTGCCGCCGCTCAAAATATATTCAGCGCTCAGCAGTACCTCTTCAATCGTTGCGGAGATGCCGCGCTTAAGCAGCACCGGCTTGCGCACATGGCCAAGCTCGCGCAGCAAATTAAAGTTCTGCATGTTGCGCGCGCCAACCTGGAAGCAGTCAATGTATTCGAGCATCGGCTCGATCTGCGAGATCTCCATCACCTCAGTGATGACCAGCAAACCGTTCTCATCCGCGGCTTCGCGCATGATCTTCAGGCCTTCCACGCCCATGCCTTGAAAGCTATACGGCGAGCTGCGCGGCTTGAACGCGCCTCCCCGCAAAAACTGGCAACCCGCCGCCGCTACCTGCCTGGCACTCAGGCGAATCTGGTCGCGGCTCTCAATCGAGCACGGCCCTGCCATCACCACAACCTCCTCGCCGCCAACGACAACGCCGTTCGAGAAAGTGACCTTCGTGCCCTCCGGACGGAAGCCACGCCCCGCCAGCTTGTACGGCGACGAGATGCGGTACGCCTGCTGTACACCGGACAGCACCTGGAATTCCGTAATCTCAAAGTGCGCAGGCGTGCCAACACCCGCAAGAATGGTTTGCGTCTCGCCGGTCGTCCGGTGCACGTTGAATCCGAGCTCCACCATCCGCTCGATTACGTGCTGTATCTGTTCATCATTTGCCTTGTCCTGCATCGCGACGATCATCACGTTGTCCTCAATTCCTTTTCTTACGCTTACTTTTCTTTGACTGCCTTTACTGTCTATCTTTTTGCTTGTTGCGCATCACATCCATGATGCGTTCAAAAATATCCTGAACTTCTGTGGCTGTTAGCGGCCCTGAATTCGCTGCGCGCACATGGTCATAAACCTGCTGCTCACGTTTCGGCTCGTAAATCGGTGCGGTGTTTTGGAGCTTGATTTTCCCAATCTCCACAGCAGCGGCAGCACGCTGGTTGAGCAGCGCCGTAATCTGTTCATCCAGTTCATCAATTTTCTTGCGCCAGTCAGCGATCTCCATATTGCCTCGTCGAAAAATCCGTTGTGTTGCGTATCAAAATTGAAGGCCCGACTTCATGATACGTCCGCCGCCTGTATTCATGCGCCTTCAGCACCTTTCAAACTACTTACAAACTTGCCAACTGCCAGCGCCGCGTCTGCCGCTGGAGTCTTCTCTACCAGAGCAACAATCGCGCTTCCAACCACTGCGGCATCGGCAAACTTCGCCACGGCCTTCACATGCTCTGCGTTTGAAACTCCAAACCCCAGAGCAATCGGCAGCTTTGTAAACTTGCGCAGCCGCGCTACAAGCCCTTCCGCATCGCTCGCCAGCTCCACCTGCGTTCCAGTGATGCCCACGCGCGAAATCGCATACACAAACCCACGTGAGTTTTCGGCAATCGCCTTCAATCTTTCGTCAGGAGAAGTTGGCGCCGCTAAAAACACCGGCGCAAGATCGTTCTCCTGCATCACGCTCAGATATTCGCCTGCCTCTTCTACGATCATGTCGGTCAGCAGCACGCCGTCTGCACCGGCAGCTTTTGCGGCCTTTGCAAAAGCGCCCATACCAAACCGCACCACAGGGTTCAGATAGCTGAACAGGATAATGCCAGCCGCGGGACGCGCCGCACGTATATCTTTGCAAATCCCAAGCACATCACTTAGCCGCGTTCCCTTCGCCACAGCGCGTTCAGAAGCACGCTGAATCACAGGCCCATCAGCCAGTGGATCGCTGAACGGCACACCCAGTTCGATGACGTCCGCACCGCTATCGATGGCCGCAATCGCCATGTCGCGCGTGGTCGTCAGATCGGGGTCACCTGCCGTGAAATAAATTACGAGACCCGGTTTATTTGCAAATGTAATTGGCATCTACGGTACTAGCTCACTATCCCAAACTGTTCTCTTGCGAAACACAAGAATTAGCTCTCCGGGCTTTGCCGCAGGCTTCAGTTTGCTGCAGAGGTTTATCGCACTCACTCCATGCGTAACGATTTCCTGTACCGAAAATGCTGCAAGTCTTTTGCTAGGAGTTTCAGTCAACCAATCCTCGTCTTTCGTCAGAACCCTTCGAAACTGGCAGGTCACAAAATAATTAGGCAGAACAGAGATTACTGTTGGCAGCTCACCAGTCGGCAACGCTCTCGTGGGCGAACTGCTACCGCAGGGATGTCCCGGCACCGTTTCCGCTATCACACGATCTTTCTCGATCGTCATCACGACGACACCATCGTTGTCAGTGCGTGCCATAAGATCGGCGCCGTGCCATGGCCCTAGTGAGATATTCAGGCATTCATCCGGAATTGGTTTTGCGTGCTGCGAATCGACTGCAACAATACGTATCTGTTGCGAGCGAGCCGCCGCTGCGCAGCAAATGAAGACCGATAAAATCACCAAGGCGCGCGCTTTCATAGAGTGCTTTCCTTCTGCGCCGCCGCACCGCTCAGCTTCATCTCCCGCGTAAGAATCCCGATGTCCTTATCGCCGCGTCCGCTCACGTTCACCATCAGGATTTTTTCTTTCCCCATCTTGGGAGCAAGCTTGATGGCCTCGGCAATTGCATGCGCACTTTCGAGTGCAGGAATAATCCCTTCCGTCCGGCTCAGCACCTTGGTCGCCTCCAGCGCTTCAGCGTCCGTAGCCGAGGTATATGTTGCACGCCCGCAGTCATGCAGCATCGCGTGCTCCGGCCCAACGCTCGCGTAATCCAGCCCCGCACTCACTGAGTGCGTCGCAGCAACCTGCCCTGCATCGTTCTGCAGAACGTAGCTGTACGTCCCTTGCAGCACACCCGGAACTCCGCCGCCCTGCACTGCGAACCGCGCTGCATGTTCTCCGAGCGCTGTTCCACGTCCGCCCGCCTCCACGCCAATCAAAGCGACGTTCATGTCCTGCAGATATTCGTAGAACGCGCCAATCGCATTCGATCCGCCACCCACGCACGCGACGATCGCATCCGGCAACCGTCCTTCGTGCTCCATGATCTGCCTCTTGCTCTCGCGCGAGATCACGCGATGGAAATCGCGCACCATCGTCGGGTAAGGATGCGCTCCCAGCGCCGAGCCGAGAATGTAAAACGTCGACCGCACATTCGTCACCCAGTCGCGCATCGCTTCATTGATCGCGTCCTTGAGTGTCGCCGAGCCCGCGCTCACGCCGCGCACCTCCGCCCCCAGCAGCCGCATGCGGAAGACGTTCAACTCCTGCCGGCGCATGTCTTCCTCTCCCATGTAGACCACGCACTCCAGCCCGAACAGCGCGCATACCGTCGCCGTCGCCACGCCGTGCTGTCCTGCTCCTGTCTCCGCAATGATGCGCTTCTTGCCCATGCGCCGCGCCAGCATTGCCTGCCCCAGTGCATTGTTAATTTTGTGCGCGCCGGTGTGCAGCAGGTCTTCACGCTTGAGATAAATTTTGGCACCACCCAGCGTTTCAGTCAGCCGCTTCGCAAAGTACAGCGGAGTCGGCCGCCCCACATAGTCCTTCAGCAACCCGGCAAGTTCAGCCTGGAACGCTTCATCCTTCTGCGCGTCTGCGTAAGCTGCTTCCAATTCCAGCAGCGCGGCCATTAGTGTCTCCGGAACATATCGCCCGCCGTACACGCCAAACCGCCCCGGCGTCGTCTCGCTCGGCATCGCCATCGGTCTCGTGATCTGACTGATACTCATCAACCGCTCTCCGTCTAAAAATAAATCCGCGCAAAACAAAAGCCCCGACATCTTCTGTCGCGGCTCGGTGGGTGTTTTTGAATTCCCTGCTGTACGTCAGCGAGAGTTCAGACCGCCGTGGCCGCTATTGTTGGCCAATAGCGGAACGGAAAGCTCGGGCTGAAGAACGAACGCATGGCCATAGCCTATACCTCATCCCCGCAAAACAGCAAGAGTTGCCCATCAAAATTGTTTATTTGGAGCATCTTTGCCGAAAATCCAACGCATCGCATGTACTGGGGAATCGCAAGTTGCAGGGCCCCGAAAAGGAGCGATCCCATGAATCGAACTTATTTAGCCCGTCTATCAATATCTCTTCTCACAGCTGCGGTTCTTGCGTTTCCAGTGACGACGCGAGCGCAGGAAACCCACGAAGACGCCGTCGCCCAGACACATCGGCATGACCGTCGCCACCACACTAAGGCCAAGTTCGTCGGCACTGGCGCGGTTGGCGGAGCCTTGATTGGCGCTAAGGCCGGTGGCCCAGTGGGCGCCGTTGTCGGCGCAGGCGCAGGCGCTGTTGCAGGCATTGGGGCCAATAAACTCCATCGCCGTCACGAGATTCGCCACCGCGAAAAGTACGGCACACCACACCAGTAAAGCGCGCGATCTAAAGCGCCGTTCTGCGTGATGCTGCCAGGAACTCCTTCAGCCTGGCGGCATCTTTCTTCCCCGGATTCGCCTCCACTCCGCTCGCCACATCCACTCCCCATGGCCGGAAAGCACGAATCGCATCGCCAACATTTCCAGCGTTCAGCCCGCCTGCCACGATCACGCATCCGCCGGTTTCGATTGCCACCCGCCGCACAATCTCCGAAGTCGTTCCCCAGTCAAACGTCTTTCCTGTCCCTCCTGAAGCTCCACCATGCGACGCATCCAGCAGCGCCGCCTCCACATAAGGATGCCCCAGCGTCGCTCGCAGCGCAGACTCCAGATACTTCGGAACCGCATTCTCCGGAACATCAATCACCTGCAACACACGCAGCGATCCTTTGCTGCCCGCAACGATCGCATCCACCAGATCTGGATCGAAATCACTGTGCAGCTGCACGGCCGTCAGGCCCGCTACCTTCGCCTGGTGCAGAATTTCATCGGCGTTGCTCGATGTGAAAACGCCTGCCTTCATCACTCCCGCCGGCAGCTCACGCGTAATCGCCGCAACCTGCTCGGCGTTCACCCTGCGTTTGCTCTCCGCAAACACGAATCCCACCGCATCCGCGCCCAGCTCAGCAGCCAGCAGCGCATCCTCGAGATTCGTATTGGCGCAGATCTTTACAAACATGGTTTCACCAAATCACTTGCAGCTAGAAGCTAAGAGCTAGTAGCTCTTTCAGCGCTTCTCCCGGCATCGGCTTCCGCATCAGCGACTCGCCAATCAAGAACGCATCGTACCCGGCCACGCGCAGCCGTTTCATATCCGCCGCGGTGTGGATGCCACTCTCCGCAACCTTCACCGCATTCATCGGTAGCTTCGCCGCCAGCTCACACGCACGATCCAGAGAAACCTCAAAGGTGCGCAGGTCGCGGCTGTTCACACCCACACATTCACACTCCAGCGCTAGCGCACGTTGCAACTCATCCGCATCGTGCACCTCGCACAACACGTCAAGCCCCAGCGACCTTGCCGCATCGCGCAGCTTGCGCAGCTCCGAATCTTCCAGCGCTGCCACAATCAGCAGGATGGCATCGGCGGAATTCGCGCGGGCCTCAAGCACCTGGAACTCATCGACCATAAAGTCTTTGCGCAGACACGGAATCCGCACTGCAGCCGACGCCTGCCGCAAGTACTCGAGTGAGCCCTGAAAAAACTTCTCGTCCGTCAGTACGCTCAGGGTTGCCGCGCCACCAGCCTCTAACTCTTTTGCCAGCCACGCGGGATCGAAATTAGCCCGAATCAACCCCTTCGATGGGGACGCTTTCTTAATCTCCGTAATCACTGCTGCGTGCGATTTCGCAGCTTCTCGCAACGCGTTAGCAAAACCTCGCGGCTGATGTTCCGCCGCTGCACGTTCCAGTGCACGAAAGTCAGCCGCCGCCATGCGCTCCGCCACAACCTTGCGCGTATGCGCCAGGATCTCAGGCAGGTACATCGTCTTTTCCGTCGCGCCCATTCTCTCCATGCTAAAGCACAGCTGCGCTGCTTCGTATTTGGGTGGCCCATCCTTTGCAGTTGTATCGCAAAGGATGGGGTATCGATTGCGGTAGCAATCGACTCTCGCCTTTCAACTGAACCATTCGCGCAGCTTGTCTTTTAGCATTGCAGAATTTGCGTTCAAATCTTTTGTATTTGCTTTTTCGCGAGAAGCAACGGCACTATGGTCACACCATGTACAGCAAGCACCGGCTCGAAGCCCTCTCGGACGCGATCTTCGCCATCGCCATGACGCTGCTCGTTCTCGAGATCAGAGTGCCTAGCGGCGTCCCGCATGGCCAGCTTCTTCATGCAATCGGGCAGTCCTTTCGCGACTGGATTGCACTCGCCATTACCTTTGTGATTTCTGCGCGCTTCTGGGTGCTCCAGCACCAGCTCTTCGACCTGCTCGAGAAAATCAAGCCGCGCACCCTCTTCACCACCTTCGTCTTTCTTGGCCTCATCACGCTTCTGCCCTTCACCACCGCGCTCTGGGGACACAACATCGCTGAGCCACTTGCCTTCACCATCTACTTTGCTCACCAGTCTGCCATTGGTCTCGCCATGCTGCTGGAAATCGAGCTCGGCCTTCGCGACCACAACCTGCACGTCGTCGAAGCCATGTACAAGTTGCGCTGGCGCCTCTACATCATGCTTATCTCCACGGCCGCGGCAGCTGTAACCGCATGGCTGCTGCCGCTGCAATATACCGGCTTTATTGTCGCCATCGCCGCGGTTGTTACCCGCCTCATTCGCAGGATTTTCGAAAAGCACCGCGCTAGAAAACACGGCCACACAGGCTCGGCTTAAACAAGAGCAGCGAGCCATCGCTGACTCGCTGCTATTTGCTCTTTTCTGTCTGCGCACTACTGTCTGCTCTTACGCTTTTCCTGCCAGCTGCCGCAATACGTACTGCAGAATCCCGCCGTGCTGGTAGTAGAGGATCTCCTGCGGGGTGTCGATACGCACTGTCACATTGAACTCCGTCGTCTTACCCGCTTCGTTCTCTGCGATTACTGCAATCGTCCTGCCGCCCGCGAACTTCGAATCCAGCATGTCCTTCAGTCCAACGACGCGGAAGATCTCCTCACCTGTCAGACCCAGCGACTCAACATTCTGCCCTGCCTCAAACTGCAATGGAAGAATGCCCATGCCCACGAGGTTGCTGCGATGGATGCGCTCGTAGCTCTCTGCAATCACGAAGCGAATCCCCAGCAACCGCGGCCCCTTCGCCGCCCAGTCGCGTGAGCTTCCAGACCCGTACTCTTTCCCCGCGAGAATTGCCAGCGGCGTTCCGCGCTTCGCATACTCTACGCTTGCGTCGTAGATGCTCATGCCGGTGCCTTCCGGCAGCAAGCGCGTCACTCCGCCTTCGGTTCCGGGAGCCAGCTTGTTGCGCAACCGCACATTGGCGAACGTTCCGCGCACCATCACTTCGTGGTTACCGCGGCGTGAACCATAGCTGTTGAAGTCCGCGGGCTTCACGCCGTGGTCGGTGAGATATTTTCCCGCCGGACCATTCAGCTTGATCGACCCCGCCGGGGAAATGTGATCCGTTGTCACCGAATCACCCAGCACCGCCAGCACGCGGGCACCGGAAATCTCTTCGACCGGCGACGGCGTTGCCGCCATGCCGTCAAAGTAAGGAGCCTTGCGGATGTATGTCGAATCGCCTTCCCATCCGTAGGTCTCGCCACTCGGAAACTTCAGGTGCTGCCAGTTCGCATCACCATCGCTTACCGTCGCATACTGCGTGCGGAACATTTCGCTGTCGATACAGCTTGCAACTGTGTCGGCAACTTCTTTCTGTGTCGGCCAGATGTCGCGCAGGTAAACCGGCTTGCCGTCCTTGCCCTTGCCCAGCGCATCGGTATCAAAGTTGTGCGCAATGTGCCCAGCCAGCGCATACGCAACAACCAGTGGAGGCGACATCAGATAATTCGCGCGCACCTCTGGCGAAATTCTGCCTTCAAAATTCCTGTTGCCACTCAACACGCTCACTGCAACCAGCCCATGCTCTTCAATTGCCTTTGAGACATCTGTCGGAAGCGGCCCCGAATTTCCAATGCACGTCGTGCATCCGTAGCCCACGACCTGGAAGCGCAGCAGGTCGAGATACTTGAGCAGACCTGCGCGCGTGTAGTAATCCGTCACCACGCGCGACCCCGGCGCCAGCGACGTCTTCA
>Ga0206874_1040_pt2 | contig 33119 bp, 34 predicted proteins | sample Alteio_BWOrgCont_12_FD_152629 | JGI IMG/M metagenome (GOLD analysis project Ga0206874, IMG submission 152629) | Enriched cells from forest soil in Barre Woods Harvard Forest LTER site, Petersham, Massachusetts, United States -... | ecosystem: Environmental > Terrestrial > Soil > Temperate forest >...
TACATAAAGTACTTTTAATCCCGGCATGTTTAAAGCCAACTGTAGCATCAGCGTCGATTTACCTATACCAGGCTCGCCGCCAATTAAAACCAGCGAACCTGCCACAATACCGCCGCCTAAAACACGGTTAAATTCCTTATCAGGTGTAAGCAGCCGGTGCTCTTCGCTAAAAGTAATATCGGCAACCTGTACCGGTTTATTGGCACGCTGCAGGGTAGTCGATGCCGTTTTCCAGTTAGGCACGGCCTTATTATCCTTTTCTAAAACTTCTTCAACAAAAGTATTCCACTGCGAACACGACGGGCATTTACCCAGCCACTTTGCCGCCTCGAAGCCACAGCTTTGACAGAAATATGCAATTTTTGATTTAGCCATTGTTGGATGTGCAGGTTATGAATGTGCAAATGTGCAGATTTTTATCAGATAAATAGATAAATTTACTAAAATATTTAGCATTTGTTGGCTTTTTGAATCAGATCAGATAATCCGCTCAATAACTAAAGCTTTAATCTGAAGTGCTAGTTGGTAATAGCTTTTGGCTTCATCTAATTCTGGCATTAAATTGGTATCTGGATACCTGCCTTGTACAGCATATGAATTAATATCCAAAGGGTCAATTGTTTCAAATACCGCATCAAAATTCGAGCATTGGTCAAGCAAAGCAATAATGTCATGCGTCTTTTGTATATCCGACTCCTTTATAGATCAAATATGCCTTTAAGCACTTTTCGGTGGCCTGTTGACAATGAAAACAAGCATTGTCTAATATTACCGGCTCAATCTCAATCAAACGTTGGGCGCTCATTAAATCATGCGCCGCCTTATTCAACCACGATTCTATATATGATTGAAGTGCCGGTGTCACAATATAACCCCTTCCCTGAATGCCGTACGAACAACATGACCTGGCAAATTCTGCTTCTCGCGCACTTCTTCCTCACTATTGATCAACAGGTCTACAGGAATTTTTAGCGCTTTATTTATAGCGTGATTAAGTAAGGTACTTAGCCGTATTTTCTCCTTCGGTGTAAAAGTTGATGGCGTGATGACCAACAGATCGTAATCACTAAGGGGATCGTGATCCCCACGTGCACGCGAACCAAACAGCAAAACCCTTGAACCCGGTAAGTTAAATTGTACCGTTTGCCGGATTGTATTATATATTGCTGAACTGTCCATTATGTCAAATATACAAATTCAGCTGATTAAGCCAACAAGAGCAATAATATATGCTGCGCATTAAACACGATTATAGCTTAATAATGAGTTCGTCTTTTGACTATTGGTGGCGGGAATATTATTTGATATTTAGCTGATTCGGGGCTATGATAAGTGTTTTCAAATTCGATAGGATCTTTAACATGCTGAAGATTTATGGTTTAGATAAACAAGTTTATGGAATTAGAATCTTCCATAAACAAAATGTGCAGATGCTTTTTTAAAACATCTGCACATCTGTAATCTGCACATTCGCACATCAAAATATCTATAACTTAATCTCTTCGTCTTTACCTGAGAAGAAGTGAAACTCAGTGATCTGGTAAGCGGGGTTGCTTTTAACCTTTATCCACTGGTTGTATTTCAAAAACCATTTCATCTGGCGGTTAATGAAGCCTTTTTTAATGTAGGCTTCAATATAAGGATGAACGCAAAGGGTTATGTTCTTTTCGTTTTGCTCAACCAGTATGTAATTAAAGTTGGTTTCAATATCGTCAATCAATAAAACAGTTGGCCTTATGGTGCCGGTACCGTTACATGCAGGGCAAACCTCGCTGGTAACAATATTCATTTCAGGGCGCACACGCTGGCGGGTAATTTGTACCAGGCCAAATTTACTTGGTGGCAAAATGGTATGCTTGGCCCTGTCGTACGCCATTTCGCCTCTTAAATAGTCAAAAAGGTCTTTACGGTTATTTGGCTTGTGCATGTCGATAAAATCGATCACCACAATACCGCCCATATCGCGCAAACGCAACTGACGGGCAATTTCTTTAGCAGCTTCTTTATTTACCTGGAATGCGTTTTCTTCCTGGTTCTCCTTGCTTGCTGTGCGGTTCCCGCTGTTTACATCAATAACATGCAGCGCTTCGGTATGTTCAATTACCAGGTAGGCGCCGCCCGCCAGGTTCACCGTTTTGCCAAAGGCCGATTTTATTTGCTTATCAACCCCGTAATGCTCAAATATGGGAACGCTATTTTTATGGAAACGGACAATGCTCTCCAAATCGGGCGATATTTCATGAACATAAGAGCGCACTTCTTCAAACATGCTGTTATCGTTCACATAAATATGCTGAAAATCGGGGTTTAAAATATCGCGCAACAAGGTAGAGGTACGGTCAATTTCGCCCAGTACCTTTTTTGCAGGTTCGATAGATGGTAAACGGGTCACAAAGGACTCCCACTTCGATATTAAATCTAATAGGTCCTTTTGCAGTTCAACAACGCCTTTACCTTCAGATACGGTACGTATAATTACGCCAAAATGCTTTGGCTTTATACTTTCAACTATTTTACGCAGGCGGTTACGCTCGGTGTTGCTCTTTATCTTTTTTGAGATAGAGGTCACTTCCGAAAAAGGTACTAATACTACATATCGCCCGGCTATAGACAGGTCTGAACTTAAGCGCGGGCCCTTTGTAGATATAGGTTCCTTGGCTATCTGTACAGGTATAAGCTGATTTTTTGATAATAACTCGGATATTTTACCACCCTTGTTGATATCGCCGTCCAGCTTAAAATTATCTAAAAGCTTCGACTGATATCCCCCGCTACGTACTTGCTTGGTTAATTTAAGCAGGCTCTGCACCTGCGGACCAAGATCAAGGTAATGCAAAAAGGCATCTTTCTCGTAGCCTACATCCACAAAGGCTGCATTTAGCCCTGGCATGATCTTTTTGATCCTGCCAAGGTAAATATCACCAACAGTATAATTGTTGCTGACCTGCTCTTTATGAAGCTCTACGAGCTGTTTGTCCTGTAATAATGCAATAGTAGTCCCGTTGGGGGATGAATCGATAATTAATTCTTTTATCAACTGCTACTCCATTTCTTAAAGCGGCTAAAAAGCCGCACGTTAATAAGTGGGTAAAAAACTATGTCTTTAGTCTAAAGTCTTTAGTCCGAAGCGTGAAGTCTATAAGCACAAGATTAAACTCACGACTTTCGACTAATGACTCAGGACTTAAAACTTATTTCTTTTTATGTCTGTTCTTTCTTAAACGTTTTTTACGTTTATGAGTAGCCATTTTGTGTCTTTTACGTTTTTTACCGCTCGGCATAATTCTATTTTTTTAATTTGTGATTAATTCTTTAATTCCTTTATATACTCGTCAATACGTTGATCAAAAGCACTATCAGGCATCATTTCCCTGCATTTTTGGTAAGCGTCAATTGCTTCCTTTTTCATTCCCAGCTGCTTATAGCTTTCGGCCAGATAAAAATAAGGCTCAACTTCGGGTTTGTGTGCAATTATGTTTTTAAACCTGGTCACCGCCTTTTGGTATTGGCCCGATTTCATCGCGAACATTCCCAGGCTTAAATTTGCATTCCTGTTGTCCGGATCCTGTTTTACAACATCAAGCAACAGCATAATACCCTGCATTGGCGAACCACCATCCGGGTCAGTAATACCCAGGCTGGTTTGGTTTACATAAGCAATACCCAATCCTGTCTTTGCATCCAGGTTTTGAGGCATCTGTTTAACCGCATTTTTATAATTTGCAATTGCATTTACTACAAATGCGGGTTGTGCCAGTGTATCCTGCGTAAGCTTAAAGGCATCGTTAAAACGGCTGCCAGCAGTTAACCAATCCTCAAACTTATTTTCTTTCCGGGCAATATCCTGATAATAAAATGCTGCCGGGCCGGGCTGATTAACATCATCCCAATGCTTGGCGAGCTGTTTTTGCAAATCAAGCTGTGCAGCATCATCAGACGCATTTTTTAACCGCCCCTCCAGATCATTGATCTGTGCTGATAAAGCAGGGCCTATTAAAATTTTAGCGGCTGAAGATACCATCTCCACTGTTACAACTGCGCGGCGTCTTTCAGGCGCCGCTGCGTTAGTATGGCCCTGTGCTTCTTTCGGCTTTATAAGCCCTTTAACCGGCAACGAATACAAATAGCCCATAATAGCCACAACTATTACTATTACAACTATTTGCTTTTTATACATTGCTATAATTAATTGCTTGTTTTGTTACCAACCCTAACTTTATCAACAAAAGTTTTAGCCGGTTTAAAGCTTGGCACAAAATGCTCAGGAATAATAATGGCAGTATTTTTCGAAATATTACGTGCAGTTTTTTTAGCCCTCTTCTTTACCACAAAACTACCGAAACCTCGTACATAAACGTTCTCGCCACCAACCATGGAACTTTTCACTACTTTAAAAAACGCCTCCACAGTTTCCTGAACGTCAACTTTCTCTATTCCTGTTTTGGATGAGATTTCAGTTATAATTTCTGCCTTAGTCATATCTGATTTTCTTTTATTTATTATATAATTACTTAACTGATTTGGGGTTGCAAAAGTATCTCTTTATTACTAAAGATTGAAATAATTCATATAATTTTTTTATTACATGCTGTATTTCAATTAAAAGCAGCCCGATTTTATCATAAAAGGAGCGGCTTTAGTCCTTACTTTTGCTATTGATGAATTTTAGCGACGAATTGTTACAATGGTATCAAAAAAACAAACGCGAATTACCATGGCGCCACACCGCAGATGCTTATGTAATATGGCTCTCGGAAATTATTTTACAGCAAACGCGTGTGGAGCAGGGCCTCCCTTACTTTAATCGTTTTTTAGAAAAATATCCTGATGTAGCAAGTTTTGCGGCTGCCCATGAGGATGATATATTAAAGCTATGGCAGGGATTGGGCTATTATTCGCGGGGACGGAATATGCTTAAAACCGCTCGTATGGTTCAGGAACAGCATAATGGTAAATTCCCCCAGCGCTACGAGCAATTGATAAAATTAAAAGGGATCGGTGAATATACAGCATCGGCAATAGCTTCATTTTCGACAAACGAGGCCAAAGCCGTAGTTGATGGAAATGTTTACCGGGTAATAGCACGTTATTTTGGTATTAGCGAACCCATAAACAGCACCAAGGGCAAAAAAATATTTCAGCAAACGGCCAACGATTTGCTTAATAAGAAACATCCCGGACTGCATAACCAGGCCATGATGGAGTTTGGCGCTACGCTTTGCAAGCCTAAAAATCCGGCCTGCGGTATTTGTCTGGTACGGCAGGGTTGCTATGCTTTTTTACATAATGCGGTTACCAGTCTGCCTGTTAAACTGAATAAAATTAAGGTGCGCGAACGTTACTTTAATTATTTTTTGATTACCGATGCGCATAACATCCTGATGAACAAGCGTGACGAAAGAGATATTTGGGCAAATATGTACGATTTGCCGCTAATTGAAACATCATCATTATTGCCGCCTGATGAATTATTGGCTCTGCCCGAAACGGAGAGTTTTTTCGGCCCTGATATTAAAATACTTGAAATTTCGCCCTATAAAAAGCACGTACTTACCCACCAGCGCCTGTATGTGCGGGTTATAAAACTACAAGACAAGCCTGTTAAATTAAAGAAGGATTGGTTTTTTACACCTATAGAAAATTTGGAAAAACTAGCAATGCCAAAAATCATTTTTATATTTATAAAAAATATATTTAATTTGTAGTATAATTTTTGTCTATCTAAAAAACAAATGTCTGGTATAAACAAGGTAATATTAGTGGGCCATTTAGGGAAAGATCCCGAAGCACGCCACTTAGAGGGGGGCGTATCTGTAGTAAGTTTCCCGCTGGCAACTTCCGAAACTTTTAATAAGGATGGACGCAAAGTTGAGCAAACCGAGTGGCACAATATTGTGATGTGGAGAGGCCTTGCTGATGTGGCTGCGAAGTTTCTGCAAAAAGGAAAGCTTGTTTATATTGAGGGCAAATTACGAACACGATCTTTTGAAGATAAAGAAGGCGTTAAAAAGTATACTACCGAAGTTGTAGCCGAAAACTTTACCCTGCTTGGTCGCAAAACCGACTTTGAAAGTGATGGCGCTCCGCGCCAGGCTTTAAAAATTGATGAGCCTTTAAACAATACCAACGGCACCACGGCCGATGATATGCCTTATTAAGCCTGATTAAAACCTATATATTAAGCCGCTGGGATATTATCCTGTGCGGCTTTTTTGTAATTACAGTATATTATTTGAATTATTATCGAAATCTCAGGAAGAATTATACGATTCATAGCCCCTTTAGATATAAAAATTACGATATTTTAGATATTATAAGCTAACAGTATTAATCATATTATAACCAAAGTGACCCAATGGCAAACAAAAGGGCAGCGGTCATGATTAAAGAGCCCAGTTTAAGGAAGTTCCAGGCACTAACGGTTTGTCCCTCACGGCGCAAAGCCACCAGCCATAATATAGTAGCAAGAGAACCTGTTATAGAAAGATTTGGGCCCAGGTCAACACCGATTAACACCGCGCTTTTTACTGCTTCAGGTACATGGCCTCCTTGTATAACATTGCCCGCAATAAGGCCCACCGGCAGGTTATTCACCAGGTTACTGGCAAAGGCAATAATAAAGCCACTACTCCAGGCTGTGCTATTAATCGAGTTGCTGGCCTGCTGATGCAGCAAATTGGTTAACCCTTCTATCAATCCGGTTTTATTAATGGCCTCTACCATTACAAATAATCCCGCAACAAGCGGAAGTACTGACCATGAAATACCTTTAATAATTGTCCATGGATTTTTTTTGGCACTGATAATCACAAATGCCGAAGTGATCACACCGGTGACAGCCGTGGGTAACCCAAGTGGAATATTAAGTGCCGAACAGGCTAACAAAATAACAGCTGTTGTAATAATGCCAAAGATGGCAGTTTTTCCACCATGCGAAAGTGTTGGTATAGGGATATCAGACTCGATATTTTCTTTTAAATCATTCCGTTGCGTGAAACGAAGCGCCAGGTAGGTGATTAAAATGGCGAAAACGGAAGGCAAAAGGTAAAGTTGTAGCCAATGAAATAAGGATGGCATGTGGGTATCATAAATTACCAGGTTGGCCGGGTTAGAAATAGGCAACACAAAAGATGCAGCATTTGCAATAAATGCACAAATAAGCAAATATGGGAGTGGTTTATTTACCTTGGCTGCTTTTACTGCTGCGGCAACGGCAGGCGTTAGCACAACAGCGGTAGCATCGTTTGATAAAAACGTGGTAACAACTACGCCCACTAAATAAATTAGAAGGAAAAGCCGGCTCGCTGATCCTTTGGCCAGTTTGGTAGCGTGAGCCGCCAGCCAGTCGAAAAGCTTTTCTTCTCTTGCGGTTTCGGCAAGCAGCATCATGCCGGTTAAAAAAAGATAGACATCCGTCCCTTTACTAATGCCATTAAAGCCTTCTGAAAAGGATATCAGCCCGGTAACCACCAACAAAACTGCGCCTGTAACAGCCCAAATTGCTTCAGACACCCTAAAGGGCCTGATGATAACACCAGCAATAGATAAAAACGCAATTGTCCAAATGGCAGTATGGTTCATTTCCTTTAAATTAATTGTCGCACGCGGCTTTGAGTAATCTGGAAAATATCAGCCATAACAGAATTGAGACTAAAGCAAAACTACCCAAAAGTATAAAAATTGAACAATAACCAATCCCTTGTGCCATCCATCCACCTATAGCCGGGCTCAGGGAAGCGCCTAGCCCCTGGTCATCACTGCACCTTGTCCAATATTATACTATCAAAAAACAAAAGCGGACAACCTGAGTTATCCGCTTTGACGAGTTCCGAAATCCTCTTAAATAGGACCTATCTTCCTCCCGGCGGGCAATGCTCTTTTAAATACTGTGTGTACAGCGTTTGCAAATGCAAACTGGTACCAGCGCCTTCGAATATGCCATGCGACCGGTTAGGATACGACATTAGCTGAAATTGCCTGTTATACTTCACCAGTTCATTAATTAATAATTCGGCGTTGCGGTAATGTACATTGTCATCCCCTGTGCCGTGTACATATAACAAATTGCCACGTAAATTTTTGGCATACGTAACAGGCGAGCCTTTTATAAACACCTCGCGGCTGGCATCATCTATTGGTACACCCATATAGCGTTCCTGGTATATGTTATCATAGCTTAGCTCCCATCCCACGGCCGCTACGGCTATGCCGGTTTTGTAGATTTCAGGATGCTGAAACATTAAGTTCAATGTACATGAACCACCACCGCTCCATCCCCAAACGGCTACCCGGCTCGAATCAACGAACGGCCATTTAAGTATCTCTTTAGCGCCCATGGCCTGGTCTTGTATATTTACCAGGCCAATATTTTTATAAATGGCTTTGCGCCAGGCGGCGCCTTTTGGTGCAGGTGTTCCGCGGTTATCAAGCGAAATGCAGATATATCCATCATTGGCCATATTGCCAGCGTATAAAAAATTGGTATTAATGCCGTATTCATCTTTAACTGTGGCTTCAGCAGGTTCGCTATACACATAAAACACAACGGGGTACTTTTTAGCCGGGTCGAAATTTGTGGGTTTCACCATCCACCCATCCATTTCCACACCATCAACAGTTTTCACCTTAAAAAACTCCGGTTTGCTTTTAGCGTCTTTATTTATTTTAACAACGACTCCGCTCAGGTGTTTATGCTCAGGCAGGCTAACTACCTCATTTTGGTAATTAGTATAAATGTTGGTAAAGGTATGCAGCCCTATTTTTCCATTCGGCGAAATCTCGTACATATTGGTGCCGGTTTCGTCAGCAGGGGTTAGCCGTTCTGCTTTACCACCGCTTATTTTTATGCGGTACAAATATTGTTGTGTAGCATTATCAGGCGAAGCTAAAAAATAAATATAACCCCCCTCTTCATCAATACGGCTTAGGGCTATCACATCATAATTACCTTTGGTTATCAGCGTTTCTTTACCATCAATGCCAATTTTTGATAAATGTTCCCAGCCATCCTTCTCGCTTACCCAAATAAAGCCTTTTCCTTTATTTACCCACTCCCAGCCAACCGGGTCGCCATCATTCCAGCGCGATTTGCCATCGATCCAGGTATTATTCTGCTCCTCATGTATTACTCTTGGCTTGTTTGCGGGCACATCAACAACATATATTTTGCTGTCATTTTGTGCGCGGTTTAATTGCTCCAGTATTATCTCATTCGAGTTATCGGCCCATTCCATGCGCGGAATATAATGCTGTACATTATCGCCGGGCACGTTAAGCCAGGTTGTTTTAGCTGTGGCGATATCAACCACACCTATTTTGCACGAGCTTGGATCTTCCCCGGCAACGGGATACTCTACCGGAACTATATATGGGTATATAGAATCGGTTGTGTTCAGCATATCATAGTTCTTTATTTTGCTGCCGTCAATTTGCCAGTAAGCAATACTCTTACTGTCCGGCGACCAACGGAAACCATCCCGGCAGTCAAATTCCTCTTCATATACCCAGTCAAACGTTCCGTTTATTAGTTTTTTGGTACCATCAAAAGTTAGTTGCTTTATAGTACCGGTCGTCAAATCCTCTGTAAAAAGGTTATGTTCGCTTACATACGCCGCCATACTGCCATCGGGCGATAGTTTGGCAAACATCAGCGATGAAGCCGGTTTATCTTTCCCTAATTGTTTTAAAGTTTTAGCGGCAAAGTCATATACCCAGTAATCGCCACGGGTATTGTATCGCCATACGCGTTTGGTATTGGTAAATATTAAAACCTTTTGCCCGTTAGATGAAAAAGAAAAATTGGCCACCTTGAGCGCTGGTTTTCCGGCAGGCGTAAGCATTTCTTTGGTTACTAAAACTGTTTTCCTGGCCGAGTCGCGTGGATCAAGCTCAATGATCTCGCCGCTAAGCGCCTTGTAATACTGGTACCCATCGGCTGCCCAATGCATTTTAGGGCGTTGCGCTTTTACAGTTTGCTGCAAAAATATCAGCGTTAAAAACAGGAGTGTCGCTAGTCCTGAATGGTAAAGTTTCTTATTCATCAGTTTATATTTTTAGCTTGCATCATTATTTTTTTATAAATAATGTCTAAATAAATTTTCCGTTAAATTAGCACTTTAAAGTACTGTAAAAAATAGCTGAGATGAAAAAAATACTTCTTGTTGTTATAACCCTTCTTACCTGCATCACCTTAACTGATGCACAGCAAGTTGACAGAAGTAAGTTTGTTAAAGACAGCCTTGACTATTATATAAACCGTGCGCTAACCAACTGGCGCATACCCGGTGCAGCAGTATGTATTGTTAAAGATAATAAGATAGTGTTGATGAAAGCTTATGGTATAAAAGAGCTGGGCCAGCCCGATAAGGTTGATATAAACACTTTATTTATGATAGGCAGTAATACCAAAGCGTTTACAGCTACTGCGCTTGCCATGTTGCAAAATGACAATAAGCTTTCGCTGGATGATAAGGTTACTAAGTACCTGCCCAAATTTAAACTGGAAAATAAAATGGCCGGCGAGCAAGCCATCATCCGCGATTTATTATGCCACCGCCTGGGCTTCCAGACCTTTCAGGGTGATTTTACATTTTATAACACCAATCTTACCCGCGAAGATGTTATAAAAAAGCTGGGCGAAATTAAAGCCGCCTATCCTTTCCGCACCAAATGGGGATATACCAATGCGGCCTTTTTAACCGCCGGGCAAATTATCCCGGTGGTAACCGGCAAACCGTGGGAGGTGTATTTGAAAGAAAATATTTTTGCACCGCTGGGCATGACCAATACCCTCGCGCTATCGGCAGATATGCCTAAGTCATTAAACAGAACGGTACCTCATACCCTTATCGATGGCCGCTTATCGCCCATCCCTTATTGCCAGATAGACGGGCTTGCACCGGCAGGAGGCATCAGCTCATCCATAAGTGATATGAGCAAATGGGTGCTGGCCTTGTTAAACGACGGCAAAGTTGGCGCACGGCAAGTGATACCACTCCCAGCTATAAAAGCCACCCGCGAGGCACAAGATATTGTTGGCCCCACACATCATTTAAATGGAGAAACCGATTACGAGCTTTACGGTTTGGGCTGGTTTATACAGGATTATACAGGCCATCATTTGGTAATGCATGATGGGGGCGTAAACGGTTACCTGTCGTCAGTAACGCTGGTACCGCAAGAGCACCTGGGCATTATTATATTGACCAACACCGACCAGAACGATTTTTTTGAGGCCCTGCGATGGGACATTATGGATGCATATTTTAAAATGCCTAACCGCAATTACAATGATGTTTACCTGGAAAAATTTAAAGCCCAGGCCAGTGTTGATGAGGCTGCGGATAAAAAGTTAAAAGATTCTGTCGCATTGAATCCACTGCCTGCATTACCCATTACAAAATATACCGGCAAATATATTAACGACCTTTATGGCAAAATGGAGGTTACCCAGGGCTTAAATAATGATCTGGAAATACGCTTTGAGCATCATACCCGGATGTATGTACACCTGCAACCCCTCGGCGGCAATCGCTTTTATGCAACCTTCAGCGACCCAACAATGGGCAAAGCTATTTTTCCTTTCAACGTACAAAACGGCGATGTTAAAGGCGTAACAGTTAAGGTAGCTGATTTTGTGGAAAGGGATCCGTATGAGTTTAGGAAGGAATGATTGGGAGATTTCGAAATTCGGATTTTCGATTTTGGATTTTGAAAAGGCGAAAGTATAAAAATTCAATTAATCCATCAAATCCCTATTCCGACAAAAGATTTACGAAGTTTTAAAAACTTCGTAAATCTCTCTTTAAACTTCGCCTCGCAAGGACGGGGTGGCTAAAGCTTCCTCACTTCGCCACCTTCAACACCACCTTTGCACCTTCCAAACCTTTTGATGTAGCTGTAAATGTAACATCCCCTGGCTTTTCTTTAGCTTGTACAATAGCTAAGGCCAGGCCGTTAAATGCTTTGCGGTAATCGGCTTTAAATGGGTCGTGGCTTACTTCATCGCCATTATCGACACTGGCAATAAATGCTGCTCCGTTAATTTTAAAGTTCACCAGGTTATCGGCATTGGGTACCAGGTTACCGTCCTTATCTAAAATTTTAACGGTAATAAACGACAGATCTTTGCCATCTGCTTTTATATTTTTACGGTCGGCAGTTAACTCAATTTTGACTGGTGCGCCGGCGGTGTGAATCTCGCGGGTTAAAACTACTTTTCCATTCTTACGGGAAACAGCCTTAAGCGTGCCCGGTTCAAAAGTTAAACGCCACATTACATGCAGGTCGTCGCCGGTTTTCTTTTTAACGCCCAGTGATTTGCCGTTCAGATACAGTTCCACTTCGTCAGCGTTATTGTAATAGGCCCATACATCAACCGTTTTACCAGGCTTCCAGTTCCAGTGCGGGAAGATGTGCAGCACCGTTTTATTGGTCCACTCGCTTTGGTACATGTAATACACATTCTTCGGAAATCCCGCAAGGTCAATAATACCAAAATACGAGCTACGCGATGGCCACGAGTATGGCGTCGGCTCGCCCATGTAATCAAAGCCTGTCCAGATGAACAATCCCGAAAGGAAATCATATTTCTTAATCACTTTCCACGTAGCCTCATGAGTCGACCCCCATGGCGGGCGGACGTTATCATAAGCCGATACGCTATTATCGGCATTGCCAATAAACGGATGGCCCGATGGCCATGCTCTTACACTGTCCGACGGCATATCATAATCCCCCCTCATTTCAAGCCCCGATGTTGTTTCTGTTGCGATGAATTTTTTGCCGGGATACCGGTCATGAAATTTTGCATAGTCATATTCGTGATAGTTATACCCAATAAGGTCAATAGCGCCCGATTGGATAATTTTATTCCCCTTGCCGGGATTATCGTTCGCACTGGTAATGGGCCTGGTTTTATCCAGATCACGCATTATGCCTGCCAGCTCGGGAGCCAGGCGCAGTGCACTGGTATCGCTTTGCTGTGGAATCTCGTTGCCGATGCTCCATATAATTACGCTGGGGTGGTTACGGTCACGCAGCACCTGGTCCTGCAGGTCGCGTTTGTGCCATTCTTTAAAATATAAATGGTAGTCGTATTTAACTTTCTGCCATTCCCAGCAATCAAAAGCCTCGTCCATTACAATGAAGCCCATTTTATCACACAGGTCAAGCAATTCAGGTGCGGGAGGATTGTGCGAAGTGCGAATGCCATTGCAACCCATTGCCTTCAGCATTTGCAGCTGCCTTTCTAATGCACGGGTATTTACGGCTGCACCTAAGCTTCCCAGATCATGATGCTCACAAACGCCTAATATTTTCATCGGCTTGCCGTTTAGTGAAAAGCCTTTGTCGGCATCAAAATTAAAATAGCGGATGCCGAGTGGTGTGGTGTAAGTGTCGGATATGCCCGCTCCGGAAATTTTTGTAATTACTTTATACAGGTAAGGGTTAGCCACGGACCATAATTTTGGCTGGCTCACATTAATGCTTTGCGCCAATTGATTAATGGTATCTTTTATAATTAATGGCGATGCCAAAGCGGATACAACTTTCCCAGCCGCATTTAAAATGGAAGTATTAACTGTAATGCTTTGCTTTTTACCGGTATAGTTGCCTATTTGTACGTTTAAACTAACGGTAGCAAACCTGTCATTAATAACCGGTGTGGTAACGTAAGTTCCCCAATGATCAACAGCTACTTTGTTGGTGGTAACCAGCCAAACATTGCGGTAAATACCCGAACCCGAATACCAGCGCGAATTTGGTTGAACCGAATTATCAACCTTAACCGCTATGATGTTTTTACCGCCGAAGTTTAAATAAGGTGTTAATTCGTAACGGAACGAGATATAGCCATTTGGCCGGAAACCTAAATGGTGTCCGTTTACCCAAACATCGCTTTTCTGGTAAACGCCATCAAAATCAATATAAACCAATTGGTTTTTGGATGATGCAGGAACGATAAATGTTTTACGATACCAGCCAATTCCCCCGGGCAATGCACCTCCCTCGGGCGTAGCGCGATTATCTTTGCTGAATTTTCCTTCAATGCTCCAATCGTGTGGCAGGTTAAGTGTGTGCCAGGCGCCATCACTTAGGCTTGTTTTTTCACCATCATTTACATCCCCTAAATGGAAATGCCAGTCCTTATCAAAATCGGCAACAGTACGTGTTTGCTGGCTAAATCCTTTTGAGGTAAACAACAAAGCAGTTAAAGACAGGCAAAGTAGTTTCGCTGACTTTTGTAAAAGACTTTTATTTAGGTACATGATGGTTAATTTAGTTATAACTGTAAATGGGACACTAAATTAAGCTTTTTTGTGAATAGTTGATAGGCTGATTAGGTGAGGAAGTAAATAAAAAACCAAACTTACAAAGTTTTAAAACGGCAAGAGCCCTCAACGGGGCCTTTAAAACGAACAATGCCGGTTAAACTTCGTAAGCCTGGTAGGGTTTAAATCTTTACGTAAAAATATTAGAACAGAACCTTCTTAATGATCAGAACCGGTTATTTCAATTTCCCCAGCGCTTCTTTAATTCTTGGTATCATCTGCTGTATATCTTCCAATGTACTGGCGCCAACCGATGCCCTGAACCAGTTAATATCATCGCCGGTGCCGAATGCAGAGAATGGCACGAAGGCTACTTTTGCTTCTTTAATGAGATAGAACTTGATATCTGCCGAGTTTTTTAATACGATGCCGTCAGGAGTAGTTTTACCGGTATAATCAACTTTTATAGTCAGGTAAATAGCACCCATCGGCTCAATGGCATCAACACTAAAACCTTCTGCTTTTAATTGCTGAAAGCCATGGTATAGGGTGTTGAGGCTATTTTGAATTTTAGATTTTAATTTAGCCAGGTAACTGTTTACAAAGTCATCCTGTTTCAAAAACTTCGCCATGGCCACCTGCTCCGCCTTTGGCGACCATGCGCCCATGTGGCCAACAATGGCTTTCATATGATTGATCACATGCTCAGGTCCAAATCCCCAGCCAACACGTACACCGGTAGAGGCAAAACATTTGGATGCGCCGTCAACAAAAATAACCACATCTTTTAATTCGGGCCGCAGGCTAACCGGATCAAAATGCTGGTGATGGCCAAATGTTAATTGCGAGTAGATTTGATCATATAAAATATAAAGTGGTTTTTCTCCGGGCTGCCTTGTTTTATTCTCGGCAATAACCAGGTCACAAATTTCTTCCAGATCCTTTTTGGTGAACATGGTACCTGTAGGATTAAGCGGAGAACATAGCGCTAGTAAAGCTGCGCCTTTTATATGCGGGGCAATTTCAGCAGCAGTTGGCATAAAATTATGCTCCGCGCAGGTTGGGATAATAATTGCTTCGGCATTGGTTAAATCACTGTAATGATTATTGTTCCATGATGGCGCAGGGAACACAACTTTATCGCCCGGATCAACAACGGCCAAAAAGATAGAATAAATCAGTGGGCGCGATCCACCCGATATCAGGATCTGGTTAGGCGCATACGTAAGATCGTACCTGCTTTTTAAAAATGAGGATACGCTTTGACGCAGATCCAGTATACCATCGGCAGGTGGATAATTTGTTTGATTATCGCCGTAAGCATCAATAATTCCTTGCTTTAACTCATCGGGGATGGGGTAAATGTTGGAGTCGAAATCGCCGATTGTTAAGTTGGCAATATTTTGTCCCTGTCTTTTTAATTCGTTGATTTCGCCTGCAATTTTTATAATTTCAGAACCGTGCAGATTTTGGGCTAATAAAGATACGCTCATTTTTGGATGTACAAATGTTAGAAGTACAAATGTGGGGATTTTAATTTGTACAAAGCATTTCTATGCAGAAAATTTGATGATGTATTGGTGTGAAAATTTTGATACTGGCACAGCATAGCCAGGCAATAAACCCTTCATAAGGTAAAAAATAGCGATGATTCTTTCCTAAAAAGTAAATATTTAAAAATTTATTTTTTCGTAAAAATTAATACAGAAACCAGCCTGGTTTAATAAATCTGGCCTTTTCATAAAACCACCCCCTTAGCTTCGTTGATCTTTAAATATATTGATTTAGATATAATATCTTATTAATCAGATATTTTTATCGATTTATTTGCTTTTATGGTATTAATTAACATAGATTTGTTATAACCAATATAAACCGGACTACTATCTCTTATTAAAAAAACGCGAAACTAATTTGTTGCCTTATAGGATAACCTTATATATTTTTTAAATATTGGTTAATACTACAGGATTGTTACCAGGTTAGTTTCTCTGTTTTCAAGTATAACCCTAAACCAATTATTCACTATACTTCAATTCTTATGGAAACTAAGTGTTACTCAAAAATTTTGGCAGCGTCACTAATGCTGCCTGTATTGCTGTATTGTTCATGTAAAAAGGATGTTTCAAAGGGCGGCCCCAATTTACACATTGAAAAAATAGCCGTAACCCGCGCTGCAAATGAGGCAGTGAGCATATGGGAAACAACAGCCGATCAAACCAAATTGCTGGCTCAGCAAGCCAGCATAAACTTTGCTGCCGATGCTGGCACAAACGCAACTACTATCACGGTTGATGAAAACACCACCTACCAAACTATTGATGGCTTTGGCTATGCGCTAACCGGTGGAAGCGCATCATTAATTAATGGCCTTGGTGCCAACCAGGCTACTTTTCTGACGGATATTTTTTCGACAGCAGCCGGGCATGTAGGCTCCAGCTTTGTGCGTATTACCATAGGCGCATCAGATCTGAGCGCCTCGGATTTTACCTATGATGACTTGCCTGCTGGCCAAACTGACATACCAATGGCCCATTTTAGCATCAGCCAGGAAATGACAGACCTGGTGCCTGTTTTAAAGAAGATCATAGCGGTGAATCCATCAATCAAAATATTGGCCACCCCATGGACAGCCCCAGTATGGATGAAAATGTCTACTACAGGTAATGGCGGTTTTACGGGCGGCAGCTTAAATCCACTTGATTACGATGCCTACGCCACCTATTTTGTTAAATATATACAGGCCATGGCAGCACAGGGAATACCTATTTATGCAATAACACCGCAAAATGAGCCGCTAAACCCCAGTAATAATCCGGCGATGACCATGCAACCAAATGAAGAGGCTAATTTCATAAAAAATAATTTAGGCCCTGCGTTTGCAGCCAATGGCATTACTACCAAAATTATAGCTTATGATCATAATTGTGATATGCCAAGCTACCCCGAAGCCGTTTTGGGCGATGCAAGTGCCAACCCATATGTTGATGGTTCAGCATTTCACTTATATGCAGGCGATATAAGCGCCTTAACAACAGTACACAATGCCTTCCCAACCAAAAACGTTTATTTTACCGAGCAGTTTATAGGCGGCCCCGGCAACTTTGCCGGCGATTTTTCATGGCATATGAATAATTTGCTTATTGGTGCACCGCGTAACTGGAGCAGGGTTGTTTTGGAATGGAACCTTGCTTCCGATCCAAATTATAATCCTCATACTTCGGGCGGTTGCTCTAATTGTTTAGGCGCGGTAACCATATCGGGAAACAGTTATACCCGCAATACTGCTTATTATACCGTTGCTCATGTTTCTGAATTTGTAAAACAGGGTGCTGTACGTATTTCATCAAATACATTTTCAGCAAGCATACAGGATGTAGCCTTTAAAAATCCTGACGGCACCAAGGTTGTCGTTGCGCTTAATACAGCAACCACAAGCCAATCATTTAAAATTAAATGGGGCGCCGAGTCATTCACCTATACCTTACCTGCCGGAGCCGCAGCCACCTTTAAATGGGCCGGTACACAATCAACCCAAACAGGGCCGCCAATAGGCCAAACCATAACGCTTAAAGGTTTTAACAATGATTATGTAAGCGGTGAGGACGGCACAGCCGCCATGACCTGCACCCGTACTACGCCAAGCACCTGGGAGCAATTTTTAGTGGTGGATGCGGGCGGAGGCAAAGTAGCCCTGCAAAGCATGGGGCTTTATGTATCAAGCGAAAACGGAACCATGCCAATTACCTGTAACCGTACAACTTTTGGCGCCTGGGAAGAATTTACCTGGGGAGTAAATGCCGATGGTACCATCACCCTACAGGGCAATAACGGAAAATTTGTTTCGAGCGAAGATGGTACGATGGCGATGACCTGTAACCGGGCTACGGCTTCGGGCTGGGAATCTTTCGGAGTGAATAAATAACAACTCACGTCTTCTCTATATACTTTCATTAACCCTGCCTAAAGGGTTAATGAAAGATCGATGGAAATAAAATATATAATTAACTAAATCTTATACTTAATTAACCATGTTATGAAAAAACATCTCTTAAACTTTTTAACCGGCGCCGGTATAATACTGGCTATGGCAGTAATGGTTATTTCCTGTAAAAAGGATGTAAGCAGCTCCGCCCCCAAAAGCGGAATTTTAACAAACAAGCCAAAAACCACCACGACAAGGGCGGTGACGTACCAGCTCATATGGTCGGATGAGTTTAATGGTACCAGTGTTGATTTAACAAAATGGACAATGGAAACCGGTAACCCGGGCGTAAACAACGAAAAAGAATATTACCAGGCCGCAAACGCTACCGTAACGGGAGGCAACCTGGTTATCACTGCCAAAAATCAAAGTATGGGTGGTTCGCCTTATACATCGGCAAGAATGAACACCTCCGGTAAGTTTTCTGTGCAATACGGGCGGATTGAAGCAAGCATCAAGCTGCCGTTGGGCGCCGGTTTATGGCCCGCTTTTTGGATGCTTGGAACCAACATTGGAACAATAGGATGGCCGCAGTGCGGCGAAACGGATATTATGGAGCATATAAATGCTACCAGCACCATATATGGCACCATACACTGGTACGATAACGGAAATACACAATATGGTGGCACTACCACAACAAATGCGGACGCCTACCACTTATATGCAGTAGAATGGGATACAAATTCCATTAACTGGTATGTAGATGGTACCTTATATAATACCGCCAACATTGCTAACAATATTAATAATACAGGTGCTTTTCAAAATCCTTTCTTTATTATTTTAAATATGGCCGTTGCCGGCGATTTTCCCGGCCAAACGGTTGATTTAACTAAATTACCTGCAACAATGATGGTTGACTACGTGCGGGTATATAAAGGCGTTACTACTGGTGGCCCGCCAATTGGGCAAACCATTACCTTAAAAGGTTTTAATAATGATTACGTAAGTGGTGAAGACGGCACAACAGCAATGACCTGTACACGTACTACCCCAAGCACATGGGAGCAGTTTTTGGTAGTTGATGCCGGAGGCGGTAAAGTTGCACTTCAAAGCATGGGCAAATATGTAAGCAGCGAGAACGGCACCATGCCAATTACCTGTAACCGCACAACCTTTGGGGCATGGGAAGAGTTTACCTGGGGCACCAATGCCGACGGTACCATAACACTGCAGGGCAACAATGGTGATTTTATTTCGAGTGAAGATGGCACACAGGCCATGACCTGCAACCGTACCGTTGCTTCGGGATGGGAATCATTTGGAGTGAATAAATAGTAGCGGCCAGAAAACTGTCTAAAACAAAATTATGTCATTCCGATTGTTAAATTCTAAAAGGGGGAATGGCAAAAGGAGGTGTCATACTGAGGCTCTTTTCTTTTTTTAAATAAATCATGGGTAGGAGGAACGACGCATTACATGGTAAGCTATTTCTATTCATTTGGTTTCGGGCGGCTTATGAGTAAAGTTTATTAACTTAGTTGATAACTTACTATGAGAAAACCATTTTCCCATCTTATTACAAGCGCCGGTATTGTACTGGCGCTTGCAATTTTTGCAGACTCGTGCAAAAAAGCAGCAGTTGTTAATACCCCGGTTGTAACACCCATACAGCCGCCGGTAACACAACCTGATACCACGCCGCCTGCAAATTATACTTTAGTATGGTCGGATGAGTTTAGCGGTACAGCCGTTGATACTACCAAATGGACCTTTGAAACAGGCAACCTGAATGTGAACAATGAAAAAGAATATTACCAGGCCGCAAACGCTACAGTAGCCAATGGCAACCTGGTTATTACCGCTAAGAAAGAAACAGTTGGCAATTTTCTGTACACTTCGGCAAGGATGAATACGCTGAATAAATTTTCTGCCCAATATGGCCGGATCGAGGCAAGGATAAAGCTACCACTCGGACAGGGTTTATGGCCCGCTTTCTGGATGATGGGGGCCAATATAAATACTGTTTCTTGGCCGCAATGCGGCGAAATAGATATAATGGAACATGTTAATGCCGATAATACCATTTATGGCACCATGCACTGGAATGTTAACGGGCCTGTTCAATACGGACTTACCACAACGGTAAGCAATCCTGACGATTATCATATTTATGCCATTGAATGGGATGAAAGCTCTATCAGGTGGTATGTTGACAATACCTTATATGTAACCGGCAATATTTTAAACAACACCAATAATACAGGCGCTTTTCATCTGCCTTTCTTTATCCTTTTAAACATGGCTGTAGCAGGAGATTTCCCGGGACAAGTAGTGGATGAAAGTAAGCTACCGGCAAGTATGTATGTTGATTATGTGAGGGTTTATAAAGAGGATTGACCTGAGATGCCTCTATCTTAATAAACTTTAAAATAACAGTGGCCTTAAGAAAATAGTTCTTTAAAAATATCTCGTCCTTATTTTTTTCTATGCTCGGCTACTTGTCTTAAAATAGCGTTTAAAGTACCTATTTTTATTGGATCGTGATTCGGGATACTAAATGGTGTTCTCCGTTTTGTTGGGTAGTTATTTTGATATGACTGCCTCTTTGCGAGACGATTTCATATCCATAAATTTTAAGCAACTTAATAAGCTCCTTAGCCGACAGATCACGTGGGCTTTTCATAGTGCCATAATCTCGTCTTTTACAAAATGCAGGTGTGCAAACGCCGGAGCCTCTGTAGTATTTTCATAATAGCATTCGATACCACTTTTAATGCTTTTTTTTAAATCATCCATAGTATCGCCTTCGGCAAATATTCCAACACCAACGGCCTCAGCATAATAACCACCTTCTTCTGCTTCGTGCACCAAAAATGTAAGTTCTTTCATATACAAATTCAATGAAAAGTCTGTATTTATTTGCGTTCAATAGAAAAGATTAAGGCTTAGTAATCAATCTCCACATCATCAGTTACCGGGTGCCCGGTGCAGGTTAATATCCAGCCAGCAGCCATGTCGGCATCGGTTAGCACATCGTTTTTTACCATCTGTACAATGCCGCTCTTGCATATAGCCGAACAGGTGGAACAATCACCCACGCGGCAACTGTAGGGTAAGCGGATATTGTTTTGTAAAGCTGCCTGTAATATGGACTGGTTTTCTCCGACCTGCAGGTCGTAAGTTTCCTTGTTAAAATGTATCCTTACTGTTCGGGGAGGGAAATTGATTGCGCTTGCCGCTACCGGGATGGTTTCCAGCACAAAATTTTCCTTACGGATTTGATGTGGCTCGAAGCCCATGAACAACAACGTGAGCCGGATCATGCGCATATAAGTAAACGGCCCGCAGGTGTAAAATTCAGCTTTTGATGGATTGATTTTTATAGTTTGGTTCACCAGCTTTTCAACTGCCAGGTTATTGAGCCTGTTACCCTCGCTGCTTAGCAGGTGGACGATGTTTAGCCTTTCGGGATGCTTTAAATGGAGCTCATCTAATTCGGCCCGGAATAAGACAGATTGTTCATTCTGATTGCTGTAAAAAAGCGTAAGCCTGCTATTGCCGGGACGGCTCAGTACATATTTAAGTTGCGAAAATATGGGGACTATACCGCTGCCAGCCGCAAACAACAAAATATCTTTTTCGCTTTCAAAATCAATCACGGTGAACCTTCCGGCAGGCTCTACCACGTTTAAAATATCTCCTTGTTTTATTTTGGCTAACAGGAACCGGGAGATCTCGCCATTGGTTATTCGCTTAACGGTAATAGATAATAAAGCTTCATCAGGCGATGAGCTTAACGAATAGGAGCGGCGGATCTCTTCATCGTGGTGATCAAACACCAGCGTTATAAACTGCCCGGCTTTATAGGGTATTTTTTTGCCGGATGTTTCACTGAAAAAGAAAGTGGCTGTATCCGGCAACTCCCACTTTATGGCTTCAACTTTTAACTGAAGCATAAGAGCTAAGCCTTTAATATAATTTTGCCAAACTGAGATGAATTTTCCATTTTTTGTACTGCCATAGCAGCATCAGCCAATAGAAATATTTCGTCAATAACCGGGATAATCTGGTGTTGGTTTACAAATTCAACCATCGCTTTGAAATCTTCTGGGCTCCCCATCATGGTACCGATAATTTGCAGTTGCCGCCAGAAAATTTTGCGCCCGTTTAGTGCTGGTATATTGCCGGCTGTAGCGCCAAAAACAACAATGCGTCCACCCGGATTACAAATATCAGGCAGTTTTGCAAACCCATCGCCTAAAGCGCTGTCAATAATGATGTCAAATCCTCCCGAAAGGTGTTGTAATTGTTCGGCCCAGTCCTGTGTTTTATAATTTATGCCTGCCGCTGCCCCAAGTTGCTTGGCCCGTTCAATTTTTTCACCAGATCCTGATGTTACAAACACCTGGCAACCTGCGGCTAATGCAAATTGCAACGCGAATGCCCCTGTGCCTCCGCCAACGCCGGTTACTAATACTTTATCGCCCTTTTTAGCTTTACCTTTTATAAATAAAGCACGGTAAGTAGTTAGGCCCGCCAATGGAATAGCTGCTGCTTGTTCCCAATTTAAGTGTGCCGGTTTAGGGTGCACCTGTTCTGCCGGTACCTTAACATATTCGGCAAAGGTGCCATCTGCAGGTAGGCCTAATATTTTAAAATCATCCGATTGAAAGTTTTGATCATTACCCCAGCCATAACCGGGATTGATGATCACTTCCTGTCCTACCAAATGTTTTTCCGCTTCGCTGCCTGCTTCTTCAACAATACCCGCGCCATCCGAGCCTAATATGGTTGGATATTTAATGCCGGCGTATTTATCTATAGTTATCCAGTAATCGCGCCGGTTTAATGCAGCAGCTTTTATTTTAACCAGCACTTCGCCGGGCTGTAATACAGGCTTGTCTACTTCTTTAAATATTAGTGGCTTATCAGCCGCTTCAAGAACGTTGGCTTTCATAAACAATCAAATAAAATCAGACAAAAAAGCGGCAGAATTAATTAAATTCTGCCGCTTTAAAACTTGGTACTTAAAAATTAAGCAATAGCTTTTGTATACAACTCCGAAACATGATTCCAGTTAATCACATTCCATATAGCTGCTAAATAATCGGGACGGCGGTTTTGATATTTTAAATAATAAGCATGTTCCCAAACATCAATACCTAAAACAGGTGTACCTTTTACTTCGGCAATATCCATTAACGGATTATCCTGGTTAGGAGTTGAGGTTATTGCTAATTTTTTATCAGGAGTAACAATAAGCCATGCCCAACCCGATCCGAAACGGGTTGCACCAGCTTCGCTAACTTTAGTTTTAAAATCAGCAAATGAGCCAAAAGTGCTGTTTATTGCAGTTGCAAGCGCATCGGTAGGTTCGCCGCCGCCGCTTGGCGAAAGCAATGTCCAAAACAGGCTGTGATTGTAGTGACCGCCGCCATTGTTACGAACAGCAGGTGGAAATTTAGAGATATTTTTAATAATATCATCAATGCTGCCATCGGCTTCAGGTTTACCTTCCAAAGCTTTGTTTAAGTTGGTAACATAAGCCTGGTGGTGTTTGCCATGGTGAATTTCCATAGTCAGTTTATCAATGTGCGGTTCCAGTGCATCGGTAGCGTAAGGTAACGCCGGTAGTGTAAAAGCCATAATATTAAGTTTAAAGTTTAATGTTAGTACGTAACAAATATAAAGTGTTGGATGCGATTATTGTTCTAATAATTGTCATGTTTTCGTTAGTTCATGGTTAATAGCTTATGGTTCACTCCAAAATAGCTCACCATCAATTTCCTCAGATCAGACTTACGAAGTTTTAAAAACTTCGTAAGTCTTTCTTTTTCCGACTATGATCTATGAACCATCAACTATGAACTCTTTCGCTTACTTCTAAAAAAATTCCTCACCAATTCGGCGCATTCATTTTCATGTATGCCGCCTGTTATTATGGTTTTTGGATGGGTTATTTTTTGATTTATTCTTCCAAACCCCAGCTTAGCATCATAAGCCCCAAAAACAATCCGGCTTAGCTGAAACCAATAAGCCGCTCCTGCGCACATCACACAGGGTTCAAGCGTTACATAAAGTGTACAATCCTGCAGGTATTTACCGCCCATAAAATTTGCTGCAGCGGTAAGTGCCTGCATTTCGGCATGCGCCGAAACATCATTCAACCTCTCGGTAAGATTATGCCCCCGCCCAATAATCTGCCCTTTACAAACCACTACTGCTCCAATGGGTATCTCATCCTCGGCCAAAGCCAGTTTGGCTTCGCCAAGAGCCTCATTCATAAAAAAATCATCGGGCGAAATGGTTGGTTCATCACCAAAATTAATATACCTCATTATATCAGCTTACTGCCGTTTGGCACTGGTTTATCAATTGATGCTAAAACAATATCACCATTATCATCAGCTAATCCTGTAACTAAAAACTCCGACATAAAGTTGGCTATCTGCTTTTCGGGGAAGTTAATTACTCCTAAAATTTGCCGGCCAATCAGTTCTTCCTTAGTATAGTGTTTAGTGATTTGTGCACTCGACCATTTAACGCCCAGCGGGCCAAAATCAACCCTAACCTTATAAGCAGGTTTACGGGCTTGTGGGAAATCTACTGCTTCTATTATGGTCCCGGCGCGTAATTCTACTTTTTCAAAATCGTGCCAGGTTATTGTTTCCATATTGCAAAGTTATAAACCTCTTGTAAAATACTGCTTTATGGTTGTGCTTTTTTATTTTGAGGACCAGCAAAAAGTTGCTTAAAAGGCTTCTTTTTTAAGAGGATAAAATTATTGCCGTATATTGCGCCAAATTTAATACCCTGTATAATTTTTATTTACAAATTCAGTTAAAGACGATAAAGAATACGATATGAAGAAATACTTTTTACTTTTAAGCTTATTGATCATCGGGATTACATCCTGCAAAAAAGAAACTCCGTTTAACGCTGCCCAGCAAGCTGCAACTGACGATGCTGCCATAAAAGCTTATATAGCTGCTAATAATATCACGGCTACAAAAGATCCATCAGGATTATACTATTCCGTATTAATTCCGGGTACAGGCGCTTATCCAACCGTAAACTCAACTGTAAATGTAAATTATACCGGTACTTTGATTAACGGAACTGTGTTTCAGACCCTGTCAAATTTATCGAACCCATTGACTAGCCTTATAAAAGGCTGGCAAATAGGTATTCCGCATGTTAATGCAGGTGGCAGGATACTTTTAATGGTCCCTTCTGGTTTGGGATATGGCAATGCCAGCGCCGGAAGCATTCCGGCAAATTCTGTGTTGATATTTACTATTGACCTGTTAAGTTTTACTAATTAATACGCTGATTTTTAGCAGCTAATTCATAATAAAATGACGGTTAAATAAACCGTCATTTATTTTTTATATTCGAAAAGAAAATATCAGGTATCAAAAAGACCCCTTTTGAATACTTTAGCGCAAAAAGCAATTGGTGTAATTTAATTGTGAATTGCAGAAACAGGTTACTATTATGATCATGATGAAGAATATTCTGTTTATTTCGGCTTTTTGCGTATTTGCAGCAGGTATATGCCAGGCAAAAGAACCCGGTACAAAAGCCATTATAAAATGTAGTGCAGTTAACAGAGCTATTGCATTGCAAAAGGACACAATTCCTCCGGCAGATGTAATGCAGGTTATAACCACAGCCATTTACTCCACCAATGATTTTAATATTGAAAAAGTAGCTGAATTGTATACACCCAATGCAACAATTACCGATGACGAGCCTCCTTATTCGTGGAATGGCCCTACTGCCGGGGTACAATGGGTTAATGCCGTTGAAAAAGTATGTAAGGATAATGATCTTACCAAACTTAAGGGATCAATCGGAGCCATAAATGTTTTTCTGCAAACTGCGGATAATGTTTACATTATAGTACCCGTAACTTATACAGGTAATTTAACCGGACGGTCTCACTTTACTGCCGAAGGAGCTTTTATATTTGTATTAAGGATGATAAACGGTAGGTGGCTTATAAAAAACCAGGCATGGATCCCTAAAAAGGGAATGTAACACCTGAATCATTTATCTGATAATTTTAATTTATTTTTCCTTTGTCCACCTGCTTTTTATCTGCAGTAAAACCAATGGCGCAGCCCAACTGCAGAGTTGTTATTCAAAAATCATCCTTTACACCAAGCCCGGTCAGCCAGAACAAGTGATAAAGCCAGGATCAAAGTGAGCCTGAAAATGATTGAGCAGGCAGATGTGATTTTTGTAATGGAGCGAAAGCATAAGCAATTGCTGAATCAAAAATTTCCATTAACTATGGCCAATAAGCAATTAATTGTGCTGGATATTGAGGATAACTACCGCTTTGGAGATGCGGAATTGATAGAAATATTAAAAAGCGCGCCGAATGCGTACTTATAACCGTAATATAAAACACTTACGAAGTTTATTAAAAGCTTCGTAAATGTTTTATAAGGGAGTAAATTTATATACTCAACCTGCCGTCGATAGAATCAGTTGATATCAACAGCCCGTCACGTACTGAATGATGTGCTTTGCTTAAAAAAGGTGACCTTTTTGTGAAAATACCTAAGCAGAATAAAAGGCCGCCGAATAATAACTCAGGCCAGAATGCTTTTGACGAAAATGTGTATAACCACGGCGATACCATTAAAACAAAACCCATTAAAACATCCAATACCAAATGTATTTGCATTGGGAATTGTTTTATAAAGCCGGTTTCATTGTTCGAGAATATAGCCATTATTAATTGCAGCCACCCGATGTATATCGGCAAAAATAAAGCCGCACTCGAAATATCAACCAATCCGAATAACCATGGTGAGGCTATTAATGTAAGGCTAACGATATAATTTAAAACTCCGTAAATTGCAGTGGAAACGAATGGTTTCATTTTTTTAATAATTATTTTGACCGTTTTATTTTATAAATAACTCTTTAGGGCTATTTGTTTTCAAAGGTATAAATTTTGAATTTATCTCTAAGCTCTTTCTTCATAATTATTCGTAAAAACAGTATATCTTTTTATCGTACATTCTTTACTTCAATATTCGTGTTATTGATTATTAAAGCTTACCTTTAGTAAATTCCAGTATAATTTCAATTCAGGATTTATACCTCTGCTATAAATAAATTCTTTTTCAACCAAATCCTTTCAATTTTTATATTTTAATAATGCAGGAGTATAAACCCATCCTTCGTTATTTATTGCAAAGCTTGTAAAGGAAATTAAACTTATTAAAATGAGCAAGGACAGACAAACCGTAAAAGAAAAGAAAAAGCCGGCTAACCCGCTTGGTAAAAAGGCGCCGTCAAGCTATCAATCAGGAAAAAGCGATGCAGTTAAACCAATTATGGAAGCTGCTAAAAAGAAAAAATGATGATAAATAAAACCGTAGAATCGCAAGCCAGGGAATATGTATACGATGTGAAAAATTGTGCAAGTGAATTTGGCCAAAGTACACTTGAAGGCTGGGAGTTTAGCCTGGTAACTGATGTTGAGAAAACAAAGATCGAGAAAAACTATTATCCAACTGTTTCCGCACACCCGGCCCAGGAAGCATTATTCGAGCTTTTCAGATTGGTTAAATCAAAATTAGTGCTGCCTTTAAGTAACATGGATAATAGTTTTGATGCCAATTCGGCTATGCAAAAAAATGCAACACATTTAATTGCCTTTAATCCTAAGCTACACCGGTAATTTAAGCCTGAGCTTCAGCTGGGAGCCCTAAGTCATATTAATTGATTTAAGGCCCCCGGCTTAGAACTATAAACTCAATAAATCATTTCTTCTTTATAATTTTCGAAGCCACTAACGAAAACAACCCCAGGATTAAACCAAAGATCACACCAAAAACAGGTGCAATAATAGCCATTGCTAACCTGGGATGAGTTGTGAGGGATGATGACATGCTTGTACTCATGTCCATATCAGGATGATTAGCGGCGTAGCTTTTATAAAAAAACAAATGAACGGCGGTTATCCATACACAATTGACAAGTGGCACTAAAAAGCCATGCAAAAAATATTTGCCCGGGCAAACCTTTGCAATTACAATGGCACAAAAAATGAAAATTACAAGCCAAAAAGCAGGTTCAACCTTTTCGGGGATTAAGGATACGGTGCCAAAAGCCATTATTAGCCCAAAGACTGATAATTGAAATATGAGTTTCCAGTTCATGTGAAATAGGTTTTTTTATAAATGTAAAAAAACTGTTCAGCATAAACAAGTGAAGATCAATTACATATTTTAAAGCTTTATCAGACTTTGATTTAGCAAACTATTTTTTGTAATTATAAGTACAACACCGTTGGCCGCCTTTGCGCCGTACTGAGCTGTCTTAAATTTATCCTTAATAACATTAATACTTTGGATATCATTGGGGTTTATACTGCTCATGCTTGCTATTTCTTTGCCGTTAAGGATGTACAGCGGCGGGCCTTGCATATCTTTTAAAGAAACACCGGTAAGTTTATCGGAACTGTCAGAACCAGGCTTAAATTCTGCATTTTTTGTGACAGGCTGGTTTGAGCCATTTTTATCTTCATTTACTGCGCCAGTTTTATTTTCTTTTGGTTTCACGTCTTCTAAAGTAAACGCTATAGGCACACTATAGGATACCCGGACTTTTTTTCCGTTTTGAATTCCAGGTTCCCAATTAGGTGATAATTTTAATACCCGAACTGACTCCTCATCACATCCACCTCCAATTGCGCGTATTACGTGAATATTAGTTAAAGATCCGTTTTTCTCTACAACAAAGGAAATGATCACCCTTCCTTGTATCGCCTTTTTTCTGGCCTCTGCCGGATACTTAATGTTTTTACCTAAAAACTCACCAAAGGCCCTTAAGCCTCCTGGAAATTCAGGGACTTTCTCAACCTCATAAAAAATCTTCTCATTATTTTTTTTAACAGTGTCAATGGCTATTACAGAACCTGAGGCTTTGCCTGTTGCAGAAGCCGAAAACACTTGTTCGGTTTTTTTATTCAGGTAATTAATAGCCTTGCTGTTATTTATTGTTGCCGACGATAAGATCAGCATTAATATAAATAACGGTGCCGATAAGCCATACTTAACGAGCGCTGCCTTTTGCGAGTTGTTTTTTTGAAGCATCATGATACGTTGTTTTAATAAACTTTTGTTAAAAAATGGATTCACCAGCTGATGCGCAGGTGCATTAAAAGTTTGGCTTAGTAATAGCAATGCATAATCAGCTTTATTAGTGCCGGTTTTAAGCGCCTGCCGGTCGGCAATAAATTCATGAATATGTTTAATGGCAAAGCGATACAGGTAAACAACCGGGTTAAACCAGTTAATGATCATAACCGCTTCTATCAGCAAAACATCGGCAGAGTGCCATTGATTGGCATGAACGTGTTCATGTGCAGCTATTACCTCATTATTAGCAACATTATCTGAAAGCCTAATTTTTTTAAAAAATGAATAAGCCGCAGAAGAATCGGGCTGATTTATTATTCTTTTTAATACAATCATCTGCCAGATAAATCGAGTGGTTAAAAAGATGATCCCGGCAAGGTAAATCATCATCAATACCTGGCCCATGGTAACCTGCGTATCCTGTATAGGTTTAAACTGGTAAATCATTACCGGGCTGCTATAAATAGTGTATTGTACTTTTTGGGTGATAAATAAATTCTTAACCCAATCCGACTGTATAAGCGGGATGAAAAACGACAACAGCGCTGTAGCAACCAGGTAAATGCGGTTAAGCTGAAAAAACGTTTCTTTGCTTAATAACAAAACATAAAACGCGTAAAATAGAAGCAGGTAAATATTTACCAGCATTAAGTACTGCCACCAAATCATAACTATTTCTCTTTAAGTTTCTCAATCAGTTTCATTATCTCATCGGCTTCTTTAAGGTCTATTTTCTCCTTTTTTACAAAATAGGAAAACATCCGTTTTACTGAGTTATCAAAATAGCCGTTCATTAATTTATCAGTAGCGAAGTTTTGATATTGTTCCTTACTGATAACCGGTTGGTACTCATGGCTTTTCCCAAAAGCGGTGTGACCGACAAACCCCTTGGTCTCCAGTATCCTGATGATGGTTGATACTGTATTATAGGCCGGTTTAGGTTCAGGTAATACATCAAGTACGTCTTTAACATATCCTTTTTGTAATTGCCATAACACCTGCATTATCTGTTCTTCGGCGCGGGTTAACTCTTTAATTTCCATAGTCTTAGTAGTTAGAGTTCATTGAGTTGGATTAGGTTGATTAAGTTTATACTTCGCAAATCAACACCCACCAACTAACTAATCAACTAAATCGTTAGTCTAAGATAGAAATGAAAAATTACATTTGCAACTAAATTCTTAGTTTATTTTTAATTGTTTTTTAATAAGTCATTTTTGTAGCTTACCGCTTCTTAATTTGACCAATGAATATAACCTTTCACGGCGCCGCGCGTACGGTGACCGGCAGCAAACATTTGCTTCAACTTAATGATGGCACCCGTATTCTGCTGGATTGCGGCATGTTTCAGGATATGGGTGAACATACCGAAAATTTAAATGAGCGTTTTGGCTTTAATCCTGAAAAGGTGAATTACCTTATATTATCACATGCACACATTGATCATTGCGGATTAATACCCCGCCTGGTTGCCGAAGGCTTTAATGGGCAAATATTTTGTACATCACCAACAATGGACCTGGTAAGAATATTACTGATGGATTCGGCGCGAATACAGGAGCAGGACGTTGTGTATAGTAACAAACATCGTCAAAAAAACAACCTGCCTTTATTGGAACCTTTATATAATGAAGAGCAGGCAATGGAGTCATTAAGGCTGTTTAAGATTGTTGATTATGATGAAGTATATGAAATTACACCATCGGTTAAGTTTAGCTTTACTGATGCAGGGCATTTGGTTGGCAGTGCATCAATTCATATAACTATAACCGAAAACAATAAGCAAACAAACATAACATTTAGTGGTGATGTTGGCCGGTATGGCGATATGCTGTTAAAGAGCCCGCAACCGTTTCCTCAAACTGATTATATTTTGCTGGAATCAACCTATGGCGATTCATTGCACAAGGACATCGGAGACATTGAAGATTCTTTATTAGAAGTTATAAAACACACTTGCGAAATAAAGAAAGGTAAATTGATTATCCCGGCATTTAGCGTTGGCCGTACGCAGGAAATATTATATGCACTGAACGCCCTTGAACTAAAAGGTATATTGCCCGATCTGCATTATTATGTAGATAGCCCGCTTTCGGAAAAGGCTACTCATGTAATGATGAACCATCCGGAAGTATATAACAAGGAGGTGGCTGATGTCTTAAAAGTTGATGCTAATCCATTCGGATTTAAGGGGCTTCATTTTATTGAATCGACAACAGAATCGATAGCCTTAAATAGTGACCCAACGCCATGTGTAATTATTTCGGCTTCGGGAATGGCCGAGGCCGGGCGGGTGAAACATCATATTAAAAACAACATTAACAACCAAAAGAACACTATTTTGATGGTTGGCTATTGTGAACCCGGCTCATTGGGTGGGCACTTGCTGCGAGGTGATCACGAAGTTTTTATTTACGGCGAAAAGTTTGAGGTAAAAGCCGAAGTGCAATCTATAAAATCAATGAGCGCTCATGGCGATTATGAAGACCTGTTGCATTTTATAAGCTGCCAGGATCCGCATAAAGTAAAAAAAGTGTTCCTTGTTCATGGTGAATATGAAGTGCAGCAACATTTTAAAGAAAAGATATTGAGTAAGGGTTTTGCCGCAGTTGAAATACCCTATCAGCACCAAAAAATTGAGCTCGAATAAAGTGTGGAAAAAATTCTTTTAATTTGAGAAATATTTCTACATTTGTGTATAGAAGAGAAATTATGGCTTCCAAAAAAGAATTTGATGCCTCAAGTGAAAAAGGCAAAAAGCTTAAAATGTACCAGGCTGATACCAACGAAAGGCTCATCGCTTCTGATTTTCATGAAGAGTATAAACGTACGCCTGTTTATACTGATGACATCAGCCTGTTAGCTCAGTCAAAAAAAGGGCTTAATGCAAAAGCGGCCCTTGATTTTCTTTCGTTATCTGGCTTTACCCAGGATGAGTTCCAGGAAACGTTTAAAACCACTGTTAAAACTATACAAAACCACGTTACCCGCGAGTTAACGCTTGATGCAGCTTTAAGTGAAAAGCTGCTTAAATCATTCGCGCTGTTTGATAAAGGCACTTTGATATTTGGTTCGGCAAATGCTTTCCATCAATGGTTAAATACTCCTGCTTACGGGCTTGGCAATCAATTGCCTTTTGATTTAATGGATACCATTACCGGCATCAGGCTTATTGAAGAAGAGCTGATCAGGATTGAATTTGGCGATCTGGCTTAATTTTAGATGTTAGTTTACAGGATTGTACTCACTCAATATGCCGGTAAGTTAGTAGCCTCGGGCAGGGCTGCCCGCTGGAATCCTAATGATGTTGACATGATCTACACGGCATCGTCACGTTCATTGGCATGCCTGGAAAATAGTGTACACCGCAGCCAGGCCGGGTTGAGCCAGCTGTTTAGTGTAATGACTATTGAAATTCCCGACGATCTCAAAATAAGAACAATCTTACCAGATAGCCTTTCTGCTAACTGGACTGACTATAATGCAATGTCAATCACTCAAAACATTGGCCATCAATGGATAAAAGAAAATGAATCGGCTGTATTGCAGGTACCATCGTCTATAATTGAAGAAGAAGTTAATTATTTATTAAATCCGTCCTATCAGGATTTTCAGCAAATCATGATAATTAAAACGCATCCTTTTGTGTTTGATAAAAGGATAAAGCAATAAATTATTGAAGTATATTTTAATACAATGAGCTCATACCGGTTAGATAGAACTGCATTCAAGGCCCAAACAGCAGAAGAA
>Ga0206874_1050_pt1 | contig 33072 bp, 37 predicted proteins | sample Alteio_BWOrgCont_12_FD_152629 | JGI IMG/M metagenome (GOLD analysis project Ga0206874, IMG submission 152629) | Enriched cells from forest soil in Barre Woods Harvard Forest LTER site, Petersham, Massachusetts, United States -... | ecosystem: Environmental > Terrestrial > Soil > Temperate forest >...
AAAGCCTCTACCAAAGTATGTTCAACCTGGTTGATGGATTCATCAAGATCTGTTTTGGTACGATAAAACTGATTATATTTGATGCCTTTCGGGAAATCCTTTGATAATTTTACCATCAGCTTATCAATGGCAATCTGGATTTCGTTGGCGTTTGAACCCGACAATTGTACTATACCAATTGTAATACCATCGTGCCCGTTTAAGCGGTTCACGCTGCTATAGCTATAAGCGCCCAGTTCAACACGTGCTACATCTTTTAAACGTAATACAGAACCATCTGCATTTGCACGGATCGCAATATTTTGATATTCCTCGGGTGTGGTAAGCTTACCTTTATATTTAATTACATATTCAAATGCTTCACCGCTTTGCTCGCCAAATTTACCGGGCGCTGCTTCCAGGTTTTTGTCCTGTTAGCTTTATGACCGGCTCAACGGGTATATTTTACAGGCAATTTGCGTTAACCATGGCCATAGCCATTATCATATCGGCTGTTAACGCCTTAACCCTGAGCCCTGCTTTAGCAGCTCTATTTTTAAAAAACAAACATGCCAAGGATGGCCACCAGGCACCTAAAAAAGGTTTTGTTGAAAAATTTTACGCGGGCTTTAACGGCGGGTTTAATTATATGACCAACAGGTACGTTGGAGGCTTAAAAATTCTTATTCGTAATAAATGGATCAGTGTGGCCGGCCTTGCATTAGTAGTTGTTGCTACAGTTTACCTGGTAAACAGAACCAAAACTGGCTTTATTCCAACTGAGGATCAGGGCTTTGTGGCTATTGCTGTTTCAACACCATCCGGAACTTCATTAAGCAATACTAATAAAATATTAAAACAGGCCGAAGCGCAGTTGAATACTTTGCCATCAGCCAGATTTGTTATGTCATTGGCTGGCTTTAACTTTTTAACGCTATCCAACAGCCCATCAGCTGGTCAAATCTTCCTGTTGTTAAAACCTAATGATCAAAGAGGCGCAGTTAAGAATATTGATGATATACAAAATATAGTAAGGGCTAAAATGGCCAGCGTAACTGGCGGTACCTTCTTCGTGTTCAGCTTTCCAACCGTTCCCGGATTTAGTAACGTAGAAGCCATGGATGTAATGTTGCAGGATAGAACCAATGGCAGGCTGGATAAATTTAGTGGTGTAGCCAATAATTACATAAGAAAGTTAATGGCGAAACCGGCAATCGCTTATGCCTTTACCTCTTATAAAGCAGATTATCCCCAGTTACAACTGGAAGTTGATGACGAAAAGGCTAATCAGTTGGGTGTAAATGTCAAAGACATTTTATCAACTATGCAGGCTTACTTTGGTACTGCACAGGCATCAGACTTTAACCGCTTTGGTAAATACTACCGTGTGGTGGTTGAGGCCGATATTGCTGACAGGACCGATCCTGCATCTATTGACCGCGTTTTTGTTAAAAACAAAGCTGGCGATATGGTACCGATAAATACACTGGTTAAATTAACCCGTGTTTATGGTTCAGAAACTGCTTCACGTTATAACCTGTTTAACTCTATCGAGGTAAACGCCATTCCTAAACCGGGCTACAGCTCGGGTGATGCGATCAAAGCTATAGAGGAAACAGCTAAAGAAGAATTGCCAACTGGTTTTGCTTATGAGTTCTCCGGTCAAACACGTGAGGAAATTTCTTCAGGCGGACAATCAGGTGTAATATTTATGCTTTGTTTGATATTTGTATACTTCTTATTATCAGCACAGTATGAAAGTTATATCCTGCCACTGGCGGTAATATTTTCAATACCTACAGGTATATTTGGAGTGTTTGTAGTATTAGGTTTAACCGGTATCGAAAACAACATTTATGTACAGGTAGCATTGATTATGCTTATCGGTCTATTGGCCAAAAACGCCATCCTGATTGTTGAATTTGCGGTCCAACGCCGCAAGGCAGGCCATAGTTTGGTACAATCAGCCCTTGAGGCTGCCAAGCTAAGGATACGCCCTATCATCATGACCTCATTGGCCTTTGTTTTTGGGTTGTTCCCGATGAGTATTGCAACCGGGCCATCAGCACAGGGTAACCACTCTATAAGTATTGGCGCCGCGGGCGGGATGGTTTCAGGAGTTATCCTGGGCTTATTCATTATCCCGGTATTGTTTGTAATATTCCAGGGATTGCAGGAAAGAATAACCGGTGTGCCTGTTGCCGTACTACAGAACGAATCTGAAGGTAATAGCCATCTTGCTGAATTACAGGAGGAATACACAAATTAATCTTTCTTTTTGTCATCCAGAGCAAAGCGAAGGATCTTCTAAAAGAGCACAGTATACGCCTTATTAGGCTTGTTGAAGAAGCATAACGTAGAAAATTCTTCGCTTTGCTCAGAATGACAAAGGGAATAAAACAAATTAAAAATTACAAAATGAAAAAATATACAATCAGTGCCGCTTTATTACTCCTGGTAATAAGTGCCTGTAACGTATCGAAAGATATACAAACACCAAAGCCTGCCTTGCCCGATTCCTTCAGGAATTCGGCAACAGTGGCAACCGGTGATACCGTCAGCATTGCCGACCTGCAATGGAAAAGTTTTTTTACCGAAGCTATCCTGCAAAAACTGATAGACAGCGCTATCGCAAAAAATTATGACATGCAAATTGCGGTTAAAAACATTGAAGCATCTCAATTGCTTTTCAAACAGGTTAAATGGAACAATGTTCCAACGGTTGACCTGAATGTTACTGCAAGCTCCGAGCGTCCGTCAAATAACAGTTTGGATGGATTAAGCCTGAGCGCTTACAACCTTGGCGGCAGCTTCATTAACGATTACTCTGCTAATGTTGCCATATCATGGGAAGCTGATATTTGGGGTAAGATCCGTAACCAAAGCAAAAGCGCATTGGCTGCTTACCTGCAGACTATTGAAGCTAAAAAGGCTGTGCAAACCAGTATAATCTCTTCCGTATCTCAAGGCTATTATAACCTGCTGATGCTGGATGAGCAACTGAATATAGCCGAGAGCAACGTAAAGCTAAATGATAGCACTTTACGCATCGTTCGTTTACAATATGATGCCGGGCAGGCTACTTTGCTGGCCGTACAGCAAACACAGGCGCAGCAACAATCTGCTGCGGAGCTGGTGCCACAGTTTGAGCAAAACATAGCTATACAGGAAAACGCCCTGCGCATTTTAACCGGCGAATTACCTGATAAAATTGCACGCAACTCCAGGCTGGATCAGTTAACTATTCCTGAAAATTTATCTGCGGGTGTACCTGCAACTATGGTAAGCCGCCGGCCAGATGTGAGGAATTCTGAATTGGCTTTAGTTATGGCAAATGCTAACGTAGGTATAAATAAAGCAGCCATGTATCCTGCATTACGTATTACCGCAAGCGGTGGTGTAAACTCATTTAAGGCAAGCAACTGGTTCAACGTACCAGCATCCTTGTTTAGTATAGTTGGGGCGAGCGTAGTGCAGCCATTACTGGATAATAAAGTACTATCAACACAGTACAAAGTTGCGCAGGTTGAAAGGGAAAAAATAGTCCTGCAATTCAGGCAGTCGGTTTTAAATGCTGTAGGCGAAGTATCAGATGCGTTGGTAAAAATTGAAAAGTTAAAACAGCAGCAGGTTATTGCCGCAAATCGCGTAAGCACCTTGCAGCATGCCACAAGCAATGCCAACCTGTTGTTTAAAAATGGGATGGCTACCTATTTAGAAGTAATAACCGCCCAAAGTAATGTACTGCAAAGCGAACTTGAGTTAGCCTCGATAAAAAGAGACCAGCTCGACGCCGTGTCAGACTTGTATACCTCATTAGGCGGAGGATGGAAATGATAAATGATTTAACAATGAAAGAGTTTTTAATTTTACAAAAAAACGCACTGTTATGCTCATTAAAAGAATGGAACGTAACACTGATATTCTGGCTTATCGTACTGCTTGTTGAAGTAGGGATAAATGTTTTGAAAAATAGTTGAGGCGGGTTTTTCTGCCTGTTGATATCCTTCTGCCGCAGGGTCCTCTATCGGGAGACCCTGCGGGGACGGAGAAAGAATATTTTTATTTAGAATTGAAACGAATACCCGGGCGGAAAAGCTTCTCCCAACTCAATCAACCTAATCCACCCCAATCAACCACTCACCTACCTCAACCTCAAATATTTCTCAATAATTATCCTATCGATATTTTCTTTTTCAACCTTTTCAAGGCCCTGCTGAATAAGCGTATCGTTTTTCATGGTAACTGTAAAATCAAAAGTTTTGCCTTCCCAGTTTTTGTCGATGTAATAGTCCAGGTGCTCGGTGTATTTATTGCCTTGCAGCGTGTAAAGGCCGCCGCCCGCATCAAAATGATTGGAGGAGTCTTTTGGTGTATTTATCTGATGGGTTAAAAATGCAAAATGAGTATCGTTAATGATCTTTATAAATGGTGTGTTTTTGTAATCGGTTACTATGCTATTACCTTTTGTAATTTCGGTGTGCGTTATTAATTGCCAGGTACCAACCATTTTAATAGCCGGTTTATCAGTTGATTTTTTAAAAGCGAAAGCGGCCACTAAGCTGGCTGCCAGCAGAAGAGCAGTGATTTTAGTTTTCATAAAAGGTTAAAGTTTTGCGCTAATATAAACTAAGATTCATAGGATTTAAAGATTATAGGATTTTTTAACTAAGATTCGTAGGATTAAGGGATCGTAGGACGCTTGTGAATAATGAACTTTTAATCTTAAAATTCTTTAATCCTACGAATCATAGTTAAATCTTAGTTCTTATTATCCGGATGTTTTGTGTTAAACACCCTTTTAAATTCCATGCTTCTGCTGCCAAAATTTATAAGTAACCCAATAGGTAAATTGTATGCTTCCAGGTAATTTATCGCCTGAGCCAAATGCAAATCATTAAGAACCGACACTGCCTTTAATTCAACCATGATCTTTTCTTCTACAAAAAAGTCAACTCTCCTTTTACCAATATCTATACTATCATAATAAATTATCATCTCTATTTCACGTCCGAAGCTTAGGTTTTGTTTTTGCATTTCGATAGCTAGTGCCTTTGATAAATTATCTCCATAAAACCACTTCCGAGTGTATTATGAACCTTCATGGCACAACCAATAATTTTACGGGTGAGATCCTCGTATTGCATCTGTTTAAGGTATAGGTTTAAGTTTTGTAAAATATCCTATCAAGTTTGAGTCAGTTTTAAGAATACACTCAAAATTCAGATAAATATATACAATTGCCAGAAATCCTAAAATCTTTAAATCCTATAAATCTTAGTTCGCTACCGGCTCAATAAATATCTGCTTCATGCGGGGGAATTCTTTTTTTATGTTTTTGGTTATCCGCTCAATGGCATCGGTTATCTGGAGGGTGGTGAGGTTAGGTTTAAAAACAGTGTTCATGTGCAATAATATTTCTTCCGGCGCCATATACATGCTGAAGTGTTTCTTAACTTTTATTACGGCTTCATCTGCCTGGGTAAGCGCCACAATACGGCGAAGTGTTTTGCGGCTGGTGGTTTCGCCCATCAGCAGGCTTTTACTCTCGCGTACCAATACTGCCGAGATAGCCAATAATATCACGCCTATCAGCATTGAGGCAATGCTATCGTAATAAGGGTTATGGAAGTAATGGCCCAAAAACACACCGGCAAAGGCCACCACCAAGCCCATTATATCCCCCACATCGCCCAACATCACTATCAACGTAGATGGGTCCTTGCTTTGGGTAATTGCCTTCCAAAATGAAAGCTGGTTGCGTTGTTTATTGAATGCTTTTAATGCGGTATATAATGAAATAGATGTAAAGATGAACGCTATGCCTAAAATGCTGTAATCCCAACCCTGGTGGCCATCCAGCATGGGGCGTTGCAGCCGCATCACTCCTTCATAAAAGGAAACGCATCCGCCCAAAACAAAGATCATCAGCGATACGATGAACGACCAGAAATACAACTCCTTGCCATATCCAAATGGCCGGGTTGCATCTGGCAATTTTTTACTGGTTTTTATTCCCCATATCAGCAACACCTGGCTAATAGCATCAATTACAGAATGAATGCCCTCCGAAACCATGGACGAACTGCCTGTAAATGCTGCTGCTATAAACTTTGAAACAGCGATGAGAATATCTACCGCCAAAGAAACATAAATAAAAAACCTTGATTTCATCCTGATTTACTTGCCCTCGTTTATTTTACAACAAGCTTTAATGTAATAGGTTGGGATTATTATAAATTAGAATTTCGCGATGATGTATGGTTCCTTCATACCATGAACTATGAACCTCAAGCTTCATCTCCGCCGACAAAAAACTGCTTATTAAAATTCACCAAAAACAGCTCGTTGGTAGCGCGGGTGCAGGCGGTATAAAACCAGCGTAAAAAATCGGTATTCACCATCTCGTCGGTTAAATAGCCCTGGTCAACAAAAACGGCATCCCACTGCCCGCCCTGGGCCTTATGACATGTTATGGCATAGGCAAATTTTATTTGCAGGGCATTATAATACGGGTTTAATTTAAGCTCGTTCCATTTGGCGCGTTTGTTTGGGATATGATCATAATCTTTCATCACCTCCAGGTAAAACCGTTTTTGATCTTCAGATGGTAGTGCAGGAGCCTCGGTATAAAGAGTATCCAACATAATTTTGCAATCCAGTACCGGGTCCTCAGCGTAATCAATAAACTCCAACTGCACATCGGCAAAACGGAATCCGTACATATCTTCGGTACGCCGTACTTTTTTGATTCGGGCTATATCGCCATTGGCAATAAAGCCGGTGCTTCCCTCCTCCTGCTCCTGTAACCAGAAATAGTTATTTTTTACTACCATTACCTGGTCGCCGCCGGTCAGCTCTTCTTCCCGGTATAGTATCCTACTCCGGATCTGCCGGTTATAAGCGTTGGCGTTTTTGTTGGATCGGCAAATAATAAGCGTATTATCATTACCATATTTACGATAGGCATAGTTAAGTCCTTCTTCCAGCATGTCACCACCCATACGGTACATATCTTTATAGCCTTTGGTCACTATCTGCGGCATTTTTTCTTTCTTTTTGCGGATAATGTCCCTTACCCGGGTAACATTAAATAAAATGCCCGAATCTTTTTGCTGACGCAATACATCGGTTAGCTCAAAGCTAAAAACATTCAGCCCGAACTTTTCTTTCATCAGCTTCGCGTCTAACGCGGGACTATCCTCTGACCCTACCGGCGGCAACTGGGCCGTGTCCCCTACCAGCATCAGCTTACAGTTTTTGGTATTATAAACGTAATTGACCAAATCGTAAAGTAAAGAAGCCTTATGATTGATGCCAATATCATCCGAGATCATAGATGCTTCATCAACAATAAACAGCGTATTTTCGGCTATGTTATCGCCCAATAAAAAACCTTCATCAACATTCACGGCCGATTTTTTACGATAGATGCGCTTATGAATAGTAAAAGCCTTCCGGCCCGAATAGGCTGTGATTACTTTGGCAGCCCTGCCTGTCGGCGCCAATAAAACCGATTTAAAATTATAGCTTCTTAAAGCCTTTACCAATGCACCCAGCACCGTTGTTTTACCCGTGCCGGCATAACCTTTCAATATAAAACATTCGTCACCATCGCAGCTCATCAAAAAGCCATGCAGCTTATTAAACAGCTCCAATTGCTGGGGAGTAGCTTCATGCGGAAATGCTTTTTGAATATGATCTGACACGCCGGGTTGCTTGATTGATAATGCTATTTTCAAATACAAAGGTAACCCAAAACGCTGAAGTAATAATTTAAAAACCTTCGGTTAAAAGCGATCAAAAACCCGAAACCAAAACCATACCTTTTCGTATAAAGGTTTTGGCAATAAATTACCACTTATCACATTCAGCCGTAGAATGAAAAAACTTTACCTTGAATTTATACGCGGAGCTGCTGCTTTAATAGTATTAATTTATCACTGTGTAGAGATGCATCCTACCGGGAATGGCCCTAAACATTTTTATTTGTCAAACTGGGGTACCGATGCCGTGATGATCTTTTTCATTCTATCAGGTATAGTTATCAATATGTCGCAATCACGTAATCCAAAATTGACACTGCCATTTTTAGGAAACAGGCTGTTAAGGCTTTATCCTCAACTTATTGCCGGTTTATTGTTAGGGTTGTCAGTGTTATTAGCTACGCGCACAGTAATGCCATCAGCTTTAGAAATTGCCGGTAATTTTTTAATGCTTAGCGCACTTAAAGGCTACATGAATTATATAGTGCCCTGTTTGCCAAGCAACGGGCCTATCTGGAGCCTGTCGTTCGAGATGTTCTTTTACCTGGTTTTTTCGCTCGCTATCGGTAAATTTCAAAAAAAGGCAATTGCCGGTTGGTTCGTAATTTCTCTGCTGATATTGCCATTATACTATTCGGATCTCTCTAAAGGCTCATGGGGTCATTTTTTTGCTGTAATAGCTTTTTCATCCATCTGGATCACAGGTTATTTTATTTACGAATACCGTAATTATTTTTATACAGACAAATACACCGCGCTCTTTAGCGTGGGTACATTGCCCCTGATTTCGAGAATGCACCTTTCAACCATATACTACGATCCAATTAAATATTTGCTTTTCGCGATATTTGCCATTCCATTCTTCAGGTATTGTTTACAGATACCAAAGGATGGCAAAAAAATCAATCTTTATTACCTGGTTATCCCCTACCTGGCTATAGTTTATACGGTATTTAATCAGCCTTATTTAACTTTTATCAGCTTCGCTCTTTATAGTATTTTACCTATTGGCTTAATAGCCATTTGCTTTGCGCTGAGTAAATTAAACCTGAAAGAGCGGACCATTAATTTTATTAATAATACCGGAAGTTTTTTAGGCAAATATTCTTATTCGCTGTATCTGAGTCATTACCCCATATTTTTTCTTTGTGCTGCCTATTTTCATAGTGTTGCCCTATATGTTTTAGTTAGCTTACCCTGCATATTTTTAATTGCTTATTGTTTGGAAGACTGGCTGCAGCCATCAATTGTAGTAACTGTTAATAAGCTGAAAAACTTTAGCCTGAAACCGCAGGGTAAATTTGGACCAGGCATTTTGCATTGGCGCAGGTTTGAGAAAGAAGTAAAAGCCTAGTATTAAGTCAATAGTCCTTAATTGCAAGTCTTTAGTTAAAAAAGTGCTTTTCTGACTTAGGGCCAGCGGCTTTCGACTTAGGACTAAACGTTATTCATAATTGACATAACACTAATTCGCACGCTTCTGCTTAAAAAAATAAAACGTTTGGCTGGTATAGCTGAAAATTATAACAATAACGTTTGTGGCAATCTTAGCCATTGTTGGATACCATCCCAGGTAATCGACAAATAATTTCAGGAAAATATAGTTTAACGCAATGCAAATAGCGATAACCAAAATATATCTGAATAGCTGACTCCTGCCTTTTAAACCTGATTGTGGAAAAACCACATAACGGTTTAAATAAAAGCCTATAGGTAATGTGATACTCAAATCCAAAAACATAGCAGCTATGTGAGGGCTAATGGTTATTAAACCCAAATTAACCAGGTGTTTTTTAAAGATATAATGATAGCTGATAGAAAAAAGAGAAATATCAAGCAATGTATTTACTCCGCCGCAAGCAGCATATCTGAAAGTTTGTAAAGGCATTAACCTTTTAAAAAGTGGATGAAAGAAATCAATCATCCGCAAAATAATTTGCCTTGTACTTTCGTGGATTCTTTTCATGGACAATTCAGACATTCCCGGATACTAATTTTTGATGAATATATAAAAATTAACCCTTTTGTCCGTTGCCTAACTAACCGGTAACTGCACATTATCCACACAAAAGCAATAGCACTAATTTGTGTGGATAACTTTTAGTTAAATATTCCTAACAAAAAATTAAAACTATTCGTAAAAGCAACACTAAACCATCACAATATGAAAAAGATCTATCTCGAATTTCTAAGAGGCATCTCAACCGTATTTATTTTAGGGTGGCACATTGCATTTCTTGCTCCAACGGGACATCCTACGCATCTTACCGCATATTGGGGCACCGATGCGCTAATTATGTTTTTTATGCTATCCGGGCTTGTAATTAACCTATCCGAAACCAATAAACCCAAACCTATAAGAGCTTTTTTAAACAACCGTTTTATACGAATCTACCCCCAGTTTATTATGGGTATGCTTCTGGCATTTTTAGCATTGTATGTTACCGGTACCGCATTCCCTTCTCTAAAGGTTATCCTGGGTAATTTTTTCATTGTAAGCACTATGAAAGATTATATGGGTTATATTGTTCCAAGCATTGAAAGTAACCTCCCGATATGGTCCTTATCTTTCGAGGTAGCCTTTTACGTTTTGTTTGCATTTACAATTGGCCGCAATCAAAAAAAGGCCATATTTTGCTGGTTTATAATGGCGCTGATTGCTATACCACTCTTTTTTTTCAGGGTTGAGCGGGATGTTTTAACGCATATTACAGCTGTATTTGCATTTTCGTCAGTTTGGCTGGTAGGCTATTATATTTATCAGTATCGTAATTATTTTTACGCCGAAAAATATACGGTACTTTTTGGCCTTGGAATACTTCCATTAATATCAAGGATGCAATTTTCTGCCAATTTTTACGACCCTTTAAAGTATTTTATCTTTTCCATTTTTTGTATTCCATTTTTCAGGTATTGCCTGCAATTACCCCCGGCAGGCAAAAAAATTAAAATGATTTATTTAGTAATACCGCATACCATTTTTGTTATTGCTGCATTAACAATACGGTACATGCCATTATTAAACGCCATAATATACAGTACTTTCCCATACGTTTATATGGCAATCGGGTATATCATTGAACGGTTAAATGTAAAGGCTGCGCTAATAAATTTTATAACCAAAGCAGGGAACATAACAGGGAGATATTCTTATCCATCATACATCACTCATTATACTATACTGTTTGTTTGCTCTAAATTGATTCATAATGTGTTGCTTTATGCCGTAGTTAGTATTCCAATCATCCTGGTAGTAGCCTACGGCCTTGAAAGCTGGTTTCAGCCCGCTGTAATGAGCTTTTACAAGAAATTGACTATGCCTGCATTAATAAAGGAGCCAGGCTTTACGATTGCTGATGTACAGCCCATCAGGCTTACACGCAGACATTTAAAAAACCTGGTTATTAAAATTTAAACAATATCCTTATTAACATTGCAGATAGCAAATAATAAAAAATAGTTACTTTTGCTCAAACTGCATGAGCAATAACAATTACACCGACAATAGTTTTAACCTGTACCAGGCTTACAGCTATACCTTATTATTACAGTTAGAAGCAACTTCATTCGGTTATGCAGTTGTTCATCAAAATCGTTTATTGGTATCGGCACAAAACTGCGACTTAAGTGAGCTGTCTGATCCAAGGCAATTGAGCGATTTGCTGACAGCTACCTATAAAAACATAATTATCGGGTTACCTTCAACCGGTTTAACGCTTGTACCAAATAGCCTGTTCAACGCCGATCATGCAGGCAGCTTTGCCCGCTTTTTGGATGTAAAAGAAAACGAAAAGGTTTTTGCCCAAACATTAGACGATCAAAACGGCATCATCTATAAAACAAACGGTAAATTAGTTGAGGCTGTTGAAAAATTCAACCTGCAAAATACCGTTTATACTGCTAAAGGATGGATAAAGGCTATAGCAAAAAGCAGCCCGCCTAATGATAACCTATATTTAGAAATAGGCAAAGACACAGTGCAGTTTTTATATTTTTCATCCGGCAGCCTCCGTTTTTACAATACTTTTGAATTTAAAAATGAGGATGAGCTGGTTTATTTTACAACTTTTGTAGCCGAAGAGCTTAATTTAAAGCCACATCAAATCACCCTTGTTTTAAGCGGCGATGTTAATACAGGTGATAAAAATATAAGCCGGCTAAATGACTTTTATCCCAAAGTTGAACTGAATGGGCTCAGAGTGTTAGAACTTCCCGGGCATATCGCTTCACATAAATTTCTGGCTCTTGCCGCTTTATCATTATGCGGATCATCGGAGGCACTTTAAAGGGGTTAAGGCTTAATCCGCCAAAAAATCTTCCTGTTCGTCCAACTACCGACCTGGCTAAAGAAGCGCTGTTTAATATTCTACAAAATCAAATTGAGTTTGAAGGCATAAAAGTGCTTGACCTGTTTAGCGGCACAGGTAACATATCAATGGAATTTGCTTCCCGCGGAGCTGCGCAAGTGGTTTCGGTTGATCGCAGTATTCATTGTGTTCACTACCTTAAAGATACTGCGCGCCAGCACGGATTAACCAGTATTACGGCTTTTAAAGATGATGTTTTTAAATACCTGAAACTGGAAACAGAACAATTCGACCTGATCTTTGCCGATCCTCCCTATGATCTTAACCAGATACCCGAAATACCAAAGATCATTTTCGAAAAAAAGCTATTAGCTGCTGATGGATTATTAATAGTAGAACACCAGTCCATGCAAAATTTGAGCAATCACCAGGCATTTGTTGAGCAGCGTAAATACGGGCATTCATCGTTCTCATTTTTCAGGGCGGTTTGAGTTCGGGACGCAAAGTATTACGTCTCTACAGGAAGATTATTTTACATTTAAAACTACAATTCCCCGGTCTTTAAACCCTGCGAGCTTATCCGCACCGGCATCGGTAATAACAGCATTTATCATAGCTAAATCTGCAAATTTTAAATAAGTTTCTTTTCCAATTTTACTTGCATCGCATAATATAAAAGTATATGTGCTATTATTGGCAAACGCTGTAGTTATGGCCGCTTCATGCTCACTATTAGCAAAAAGCCCGTTCTCCGAAATTCCGTCAACACCTAAAAAAGCCTTTGTCGCCCGGTATTTTAAAATATGCTCATTTGCTATGCTTCCATGTACCGCCTGCCGTTCAGCATCAAACTCTCCGCCTATTATATTTAAGGAAACGGTGCAGTTTTGCAATTCGTAAATAACAGGCAGGGAATTGGTTATTACTTTAATTTTTTTGTTTTTTATAAACTGGCATAACCGGAAAACTGTACTTCCGCAATCCATAAAAATAATATCTCCATCCTGTATTTGCCCGGCAGCTTTCCTGCAAATATTATCCTTAGCCGTTGAGTTCTTTGCAATTTTATTTGTAAAGTCATGTGGTTTTTCAAGGGGGTTAATTTTCATGGCCCCTCCATGCGTACGATAAAGCATGCCGTCACTTGCCAATTGATTCAGGTCTCGCCTGGCTGTGATCTCCGAAATGTTCAATTCTGTCGATAACTGTTTAACATCCACCTCGCCATGCTCCTTCAGTTTATCTAATATTTTTTGCTTTCTTTTTTGAAAGTTCATTTTAATCTTATTAATTTGTTCAAAAATAATCAATATCGATCAAATACAATCAAACAATGCCGGATAAAATTAAAATACTAAATACCGAAATATTGTCGGACAATTGGTACACCCTTAAAAAAGTGACTTATGAAATTGCACAAAAAGATGGTACAATGCTGCTGCAAAATCGCGAAGCATATGATAGAGGCAATGGCGCCACCATATTATTATATAATAAAGAGTATAAGTCAGTTATACTAACTAAACAATTCAGGCTGCCTGCATATATAAACGGCAGCGAAACCGGGCTTTTGATTGAATGCTGTGCGGGCCTTTTGGATAAAGATAACCCTGAAGACTGCATCAGAAGAGAAACAGAAGAGGAAACCGGTTATAAAATAACTGCTGTAAAAAAGGTTTTTGAAGCATATATGTCGCCGGGGTCCGTTACCGAAATACTATATTTTTTTGTTGCCGAATATTCTAAAGAAATGAAAGTAAGTGAAGGCGGCGGTATAAACGATGAACAGGAAAATATTGAAGTACTTGAATGTGAGTTTATAACAGCATTGGATATGATTAAAACCGGCGAAATAAAAGACGGAAAAACTATTATGCTTTTACAATATGCCGAAATTAATAAGCTTGTAGCTTAAAATAAGTTTCATAAAATGATATTTCCAAATTCACATAATCCGCTTTAAAAACAATAACAAATTTATATAAGCCTTAAAAAGTGTGTATAAATTTATACCTTTAGGGCTTAAATCCATACCTTTTATAAAAGCAAATACCCCAGCGATGCAGTTAAAAGATAATACCAAGTACCTGATAGCTTGCATTTTAATGATATTGGTCGCTTTTATCCAGTGCTATAAAACCGTCCATGACCTGCACTGGGCCAACGAACCTGATTTCGACCGCGATATAGCCTATATCCGTGGCACATTAAACGGTCATTTTGGTCTTGATCCTAACTATACCGGCCAGTATATGTGGTATAATCCATTATTATTTCTGTCCGAAACAATAATTGTAAAATTAACCGGCCTCCCAATTAACATTGTAGTTGCCCGGGCAGGTGCATTTTTAAACCTGATCAATCCTATTGTTTTTTTCATAGTAGTAATAAAGCTTTTTGATTACAGGGTTGCACTGGCCTCTTTACTTTCTTTCCTTTTTTTAATTAATGGCAATTTACCATGCTGGGGAGGAGCCACCTATTCGCCCTGGCTCATATCCGACACCTTTTCTCAATTTTTATTTTATATCAGCTTCCTTTTTTGTTATAAAGCATTTTCATCACAAAAAATGTTTTGGTTCATCATTTTGGGCGCCTCGCTTGGTTTAACTTTTCTGGGGCATTCTGCACCTGTTTTTATTATTATTTTAATAATGATCTCTGTACAGGGTCAAAATGTTATCAGAGCGATAAGAGAAAAGCAATATGCCTCGGTAGGCACCTACGTGTTGCAGGGGGCCTTAACATTTGTTCCGTTTATCATATTCGCCTTTCCGTTTTTATATTACGTTTTCGGCAAATATCACTTCCACTTTGTAAATCATGCTATTCTTGAATGCGCCCCCGGCGTATTTGCACGCAAGCTAACCTTGCAGCTGTTGAAGTTAAATGTTACTTTTTCACTCATCATTTCGATTATTGGCCTGGTATGGTTTTACAAAAAATTCCAGAATCCAATACTCCGCAAGCTGATATGGAACTGGTTCTTTATCTGTGCTGTAATGTATGTTTACGAATCGGCAGTGCCTACGGTGGATAGTATAATGCATATCCATTTGCCTGATACTATACCCGCGTTTCACTATTTCTTTTACTTAAAAGCGCTGCAATCCATTTTTGTTGGCTTTGGGCTGGTATACCTGTTTAGCCTGCTTATTACCTGGATTGAAGGCCGTGCTAAAAAGAAATTTTCCGCACAGCTTTCGGTTAATCTTTTTATCCTTTCGGTATTATTATATGCATTGGTTTATTACCCCATTTATATTAACCGGGCCGATTTTACCGAGCTAAGGCAACAAGCGATAGACAAAGGAAACCAAACTGACAAAATAGGCGTGTATGATTTTATATCGAAAAATGTTTCGCTGGATAATGTTTTGCTTTGCGAACATGGACTTTCGCTTTTCCCTGCCATGCCTACCGCTATAAAAATGGTTTCGGTTGAAACCTACTTTTCAAATCCTTACTTGAGCTACGACCAGCGCGAAAGTGACCGGAATGAGATGCTTTCCTATTTAACAACTTCGGCGCCGGCTTCTGCCCAACAACTGTTTACCAAATATGGCGTGAATATTATTTTGCTGGAAAATAAGGATTATGCTAACTATAAAAACCCTTCATTTGCTACCAGCAAGGTCATTTATAAAAATGATTCGTATACTATTTTGTCATTTTCGATAAATAAAAGTTGAGGAGCTGTCGAGATAGCAAATTGGCAATAATTGGTGACAATATGTACGCAATAGTTTCCTGTAACATCAACAAGTGACTTTGTAACTCACTAATTTTCAATTTGCCGCGTCAGCGGCTACCTATTTGTAGAAAAATCTGCAACACAAATCATTGACGCATAGCGGCTACCCTTTGCCTGTTTGCTGATAAATATTAATTTTGAGAAAGCCTTAATCATTATACCAAATACCTATACCCAATTATATATCCATTGTGTGTTTACTGTAAAATACCGGCAGGCAATAATTCAGCCCGAATGGGAAGATCGCCTTCAAAAATATATTACTGGCACCTTACAAAATAATGGGCATAAATTATTGGCGATAAATTCCATGCCTGATCATTTACATTTCTTTGCCGGCCTTAATCCTAAACAATCTATTTCCGATATGATGCGGCTTGCAAAGGGAGATAGTTCTGAATTATCAATAAAGAAGGTTTTACCAAAAGGAAATTTTATTGGCAGGATGGTTATGGTGCTTTTAGCAATAGCCGGTCACAAATTGATAGCGTAGTTAAATATATTTTAAATCAAAAACAGCATCATTCAAAAAAGACATTTCGGGAGGAATATTTAGATATGCTGAAAGATTATGCCGTTAAATACGACGAAAAATACATTTTTCAAGACTTATTAGATGGATAAGGGTAGCCACTATGTAGCACAAAATTAAATTTATATTAATGCTACAAATAGGTAGCCGCTGACGCGGCAAGCCCAACTAATTACAATCAAGAGGGTCATATCTCAAAAGCAGATATTCAAAACAGGTGTTTCTAAAATTATTTGCTTCGGAGAATTGCTATGTTCTAAACGGTTTATAAAATGCTTTTGTAGCCAGCTTTAGCATGGACGTATCACCGCTGGAATCACCATAGCAATATATTTCGTCGTATTTCGAAAGATCATACTCAGCTTTTATCCGTATCACCTTTCCCTCGCCGTGGCAATTTTTTCCTTTCAGGTAGCCGGTTAATTGCTCTTCGACAATCTCCAGTTGTGTTGCTATTAATTTAACACCCATTTCACCAGCCCATTTTTGTATCCAGTTTTCGGCAGAAGCCGACACAACTGCCACCTCAACCCCCTGGGACTGTAATTTTTTTATTTCAGCAATTGCTCCGGGCCGGATGTATGCGGGTAATATCTCTGTAGCGAAAAGATCGCATTTTTGTTGAAAAGCCTGGACTGAAGTTCCTCCAAAAAAGTATTTGAGTACCTTTTCTTTTGCAAACTGATTTGAAATAAGCTTTGCTTTAAAACCTACCAAATAGGGCATGTTAACTAAAAAACCGGCGTAAAGGCTTGCTTTCCCTTTTTGGAATTTAATAATTTCCAGAAGGGTATCTCTGTCAGTAATCGTACCATCAAAATCAAAAAAAGCTATCTTACTCACAGCTTCATTTTTTTAAATTGAAATTCAGGGATATTTTTAATGATCAGCATAATATACCGCCAAAACCATTTCACATAAATAACATTTTGCTTTTTCTCAAAACCCTTATAAATAATATTGGCAACTTCGGCAGGGGTTGAAGTAAGTGGTTTTGGTAATGGAAGATGCTCTGTCATCCGGGTATATACGAAGCCCGGTTTAACGGTCATTACATGCACATTGTCTTTAAAACATTGATTTCGTAAGCCCGATAAATAGGCATTTAAAGCTGCTTTGGAACTGCCGTAAATCAGTTTACTTGCCCTGCCCCTATCGCCGGCAACTGAGCTGATGCCAATTAGCGTTCCTTTTTTAAGACTTATATAATGCTTTGCAATTATATTGAATATAGATACTACACCTGTGAAATTGGTATCGATCATTCGCCGGGCAATATCCCAGTTGTTAAAAGCATCTTCTTCCTCATCCATCACCCCGAATATGGATATGGTGACATCCGGTTTTGGATTTAAGCTTTCAAAAAAATCAGCGTGGGTGTTGTATTGCAACGCATCAAAAGCATGCAGGCTGCAATCAACCTGGTACCTTATCTTTATATCAGATTGCAGTGCTTCCATCTGCTGCGGTTTTCGTGCGGCCAGTTGTACATTATATTTTTGTTCGACAAATTTCTTTGCTATCGCGATGCCGATATCAGATGTTGCGCCAAGGATTAAAACAGTTTCCATTAATAATTAATTAGTACCAGTTAACAACAAACGATCAGACTGTGCAGACCTTATTTTCCCTTCCGGGTTGTATTTTTTTACTATAGCTTTAAATTTATCCAATTCAGGATATCCTTTTAACATTTCCGGTTTCATACGGGCATCTTTGGTTATATACAGCCTGCCTCCGTATTTTAAAAGAATTTCGTCAAGCTCATCTAAAAATTCAAACAATCCGCCATGAAGCGGAATATCCAGTGCCAGTGTATAACCTTCCCGGCAAAAAGAGATCATACTTTCTTGTTTACCCAATATTTTCAATACGGTGAGAAATGATCCCAACCCTTTATCGCTTATTCGGTTCAATATTTCAATCAATCCCTGTTTAGCTTCTAACGGGATAACAAACTGGTATTGCACAAACCCTTTCTTGCCATACATGCGGTTCCAGTTAAGGATGGCATCCAGCGGGTAAAAGAAAGGATCGTAAGGAACTACTGCATCAATTTCTTTATTGAAATTTTTTGCATAGTACAAAAAATTAAAAGCTTTTACAGTAAATGTATTTAACGCCCACGATGGCAGGTTGAACGGAAAAGCCAGCTTCTTTTTTGATGGAAGCAGAAATGGATTTTTCTTTTGTTCTTCATTCAAATCACTCAAAGCAGCATGCTCGCCAACCGTTATAATACCGCGCCCAAACTGTTTACCTTTTTTCAGGCAATCTATCCAAACTACAGCATAAGCATAATCAGAATATTTATCAAACAGGCTAAGCAATTCATCCAGGTTTTCGGCTTTAACCTGTTTTTGCTTCATGTACGAAGTCTCAATTTTTTTCAACCTGAACTTTACGCGGGTTACCAACCCGGTTAGCCCCATTCCGCCACAGGTGGCTTCAAAAAGGTCAGTATTTTTATTTGGCGAACAAGTAATTAATTCATCCGATGCCAATACCACATCCATATCAATAACATGCTTTGAAAATGAGCCATCCTTACGGTGATTTTTTCCATGTACATTGCTGCCAACAGCGCCGCCTATAGTAATTACTTTAGTACCCGGGGTAACCGGTAAAAACCAACCATGTGGTACTATTACCTCAAGCACATCTTCGAGCGTAATACCGCTTTGACATTCCAAAACACCTTCGTCAGTATCAAAAGAAAGTATTTTATCGTATTTTAAGGTAGATATTGCTCTCGCCGCGAGTGACGAGTCGCCATAGCTACGGCCGTTTCCGCGTGGAATAAAAGATTCATCTTTTAGTATAAGCGGATCAAGCTGTTCGTCAAAAACAAAGCTTTCTACATTACTTTCAATAACCGGGTAATTTCCCCAATTAGACAGCCGTTTCATCATTTATTAAAAATTGGCGCGTGGGGTAAATATAAAAGAACATAAATGCAGACTATCCATAAAAGAATAGTGATCTGTATAAATTTGTCTTTATACAAAATTTCGGTTGGCGAACCCGACTGTTTCTTAATAAAAACAACCTGCAGGTAACGCATTATACCGGCAATAACAAAAACGCTTGAATAATATAAACGATAGGTGCCGAGCCTTAAAATAGTATCGGGCGCTACAGTGTAGTTGATATAAGCTACAATGATAATGGCGCCAAAAAGCCCCAGCAGGGTATCTAAAAAATTAAGATTATAACCGCTTAATGATTTTCGCATTTCGGTGCCCGAGCTATCCTGCAATAATATATCATCCCTGCGTTTCCCTATTGCCATAAACAAGGCAAGCAGAAAGGTCATGATGATTAACCAGGCCGAGCTTTCAACATTAATAATTATAGCACCGCTTTTTACCCTTAATACAAAGCCGGCCGCTACGATAAGCATATCCAGTATGGCTATATTTTTAAGCCCGAATGAATAGGCCAAATTCATCAAAAAATAAACACCTAAAATAAACAGGAACCAAAAATCAGGATTAGCAAGGTAAGCAAATGCACTTCCGGCGGCTAAAAGGAAAAAGCAAATAATAATGGCATTTAAAGGCTTTACCTTACCCGAGGCCAGCGGGCGTTTTGATTTAACCGGATGCTTTCGGTCGTTCTCTATATCACGGTAATCATTTATAATATAAATACTGCTGGCAAAACAGCAAAAAGCGACAAAACCTGCCAACAACAATTCAATTTTTGCAGCTACAAAAAAATGCCCGGCAAAAAATGACGGCACAAACAGGAAAAGGTTTTTTGCCCAGTCTTTGGGTCGTAACAGTTTTATGTAATATTTCATTCAGTAAAAAACTAAGGCTATTACGTACCCACCTATATAAGGGTTGCGAATCGGATTGTTTTGAAGAACTAAAAATACAAATCAAATTGCCTTTATACTTATCAAATTTTAATTAAATGATATTTAAATAATCATTCCTAAATTTGTTCTGTTAATCTCACCCATTTACTAATGAAGATTGCTCTTTTCCCAGGTTCGTTTGATCCGGTTACCAAGGCCCATGTTGATATTGTAAAACGCTCGGTAGGCTTATTTGATAAAGTTTATATTGGCATTGGCGTTAACAGCACCAAAACAGGTTTGCTAAGCGTTGAAAAAAGAGAGCAAATGCTGCGTGCCGTTTTTGAAGCCGACCCACGCATACACATTGTAGCCTATGAGGGCTTAACGGTTAATTTTTGTAAAACCATTGGAGCAAACTACATGATCAGAGGGATCCGTACAGTATCTGATTTTGAATATGAAAAGGCAATAGCGCAAATGAATCATTCGCTGGCTCCTGAAATTGAGAGCATTTTTATTGTAAGCAAGCCGGGCTACTCATCTATCAGCTCCAGCATTGTTCGCGAGATTATGCGCTATAATGGTGATGTAAGCCAGTTTATTCCGCCGGAGGCATTGGCTTTACTATCGTAGAGAGAATCAAGACAAGGGACCCTCATCTGCACATTTGTAATCTGCACATCTATCTTGATTCCTGACTCTTGGCTCTTGATTCTTGTTCACCCACAAGTTTTCTTTTTTCCAGCACATCCATAATCGATGGAAATGTGTTAGCCACAATTGGCTCGATGTGGTCTTTTTTAAACCAACGCACATCGGTTATACCTTCTTCTTTTTGCGGTTTCAGTTTACCCTGTGCCTTACATTTCATTTTAAACCAGTGCGTTTTTTTCAGTACCACCTCTCCGCGGTATATATAAGCATGATAAGTTTTACATATTTTTTCGCCCAGCTTATTTACTTTTATTCCACACTCTTCTTCAACCTCACGTACAGCAGCATCTTTAACACGCTCGTATTTCTCTATTTTCCCTTTCGGCAGGTCCCATTTATCGTTACGGTAAATAAATAAATAATCTCCGTTTTCATTTTTAACAAGGCCACCGGCAGCCTCAATAAGTGTAACACTTTTAGCTACCGTTTTTAAAAAAGCTTTGGCATCAGGGCAGGGTACATAAAAAAGTTTGCTGCGGTGGGCTATGATCCAGGTATAAAGTGTTTTCAAATCAAACACCTCAGCGCCAATCCTTTCATAGTTTTCCACCTCTTTGGGTGCCGATTCTGTTAGCAGAATAACCTTTTCGTTAATATAAATTCTGTATTTTTGTGCCATGTTTAATAATACGGAGATAGAACAACAAGTAGCCGAATTCCTGTTGCAAATTAAAGCAATAAAATTACAACCAAACAATCCTTTTACATGGGCCTCGGGCTGGAAGTCGCCAATTTATTGTGACAACCGCATTACCCTGTCTCACCCCACTATCCGTACTTATATCAGGCAGCAATTAGTACAATTAGTTCAGGAAACTTTTGGCCCGGTGGGTTGTATTGCCGGTGTAGCTACAGCGGGTATACCGCAGGGGGTGTTGGTAGCACAGGATTTGGGCCTCCCGTTTATTTATGTACGCTCAAAACCGAAAGATCATGGCACTGGTAATTTAATTGAAGGAGATGTGTTAACAGGCAAACGTGTTGTGGTAATTGAAGATTTGATCTCAACCGGAAAAAGCAGCTTACAGGCGGTTGAAGCCTTACGGGATGCAGATTATGATGTTGCAGGCCTTGCCGCAATATTTAGCTACGGATTTGATGTTGCTGCTGATAATTTCAAACAAGCCAACTGCCCGTTTGTTACCCTTTCAAACTATAACGCCTTGATAAAATACGCCGGCGACAATCAATATATATCAGCCGCTGATGTTGAAGTATTAAAACAATGGCGGGAAAACCCTGCTGAGTGGGGGAAATAAGCCAGTGGGACAGTAGGCAGTTTGACTAATCACCTTTCTTCCGGACTTTCCTGACTTTCGGACTAATTCTAATCACTAAAAATGACCACCTTTCAGAGTACAGTAACAATAAACCAACCTGTAAACAAAGTTTACCAATTTTTATCCGATTTTAACAATCATCAGCAATTAATGCCAGATAGCATCACAGATTGGGCATCAACCGTTGATGAAGCAAGCTTTAACGTGCAAAATATGCTAAAGCTTAGCCTTAAAATTGAAAGCCGTATATTAAACCAGGAAATAAAGATTGTCCCTGCGGAGAAGCCCCCCTTTGATCTGGAGTTAAAATGGATCTTATCATCTAACGATGATCATACAGGAGTTACGTTTATCATTATAGCAGATTTGAATATAATGATGAAAATGATGGCGTCCGGTCCCTTGCAGAAATTGGCCGATCATGAAACTCAGAGTTTAATTTCTCTGTTAAGTTAAACGCAAAACTATTTAGAAGCAACAAACTGAATTAAAATTCATTTTTCCTTTGTACGTGCAGCAAAACAGTTAATACGTTAATAATAAATAGTAAAACAATTATTATTGCCATAACACATTTTAATTAGGGTTAAAAACTTACACAATATATATACGTAAAATGTTATTTCAAAGTTTCGTTTACGTTAAATCAAAAAAACTTTTCCACAAATCAACAATAACTATTTTTTTAAAGCTGAATTTCAAAAAACACGGTCGATATGCCCCAAATAAACTATATAACATTTTTGTTACATAACAATACGCCCTTAAAAACTTAATAATTAATTGGTGTTAATAAATATTGGTATTAACCGTACTTTTGCGGCAAATTAAAGAGGCAGAAATGATCACGGTATCCAATTTATCTTTACGCTACGGCAAGCGCACATTATTTGAAGACGTTAACCTAAAATTCACCCAGGGTAACTGTTACGGCATTATCGGAGCAAATGGCGCGGGTAAATCAACCTTTTTAAAAATACTTTCGGGCGAGATCGATCCAACCAGTGGTTCGGTAAGCTTTACCCCCGGCGAACGCATGGCTGTATTGAGCCAGAACCATTATGCTTTTGATGATTTCACAGTTATTGAAACCGTAATGATGGGGCATAAAGAAATGTATGCCGTAATGAAAGAAAAGGATGCTATTTATCTGAAGGAGGATTTTAGCGATGCCGATGGCGAACGTGCAGGTGAGTTGGAAAATCAATTTGCTGAGATGGATGGATGGAACGCCGAAAGCAATGCCGCTACCCTGCTTAGCAATTTGGGTATTAAAGAAGAATTTCATTATCAACTGGTAAAGGATCTGGATAATACCCAAAAGGTACGTGTTTTACTGGCACAGGCACTGTTTGGTAAACCTGATATTTTATTGCTGGATGAGCCAACCAACGATTTGGACATTCATACAGTGACCTGGCTGGAAGACTTTTTAGCATCATACGAAGCGATAGTACTGGTAGTATCGCACGACAGGCATTTTTTAGATACCGTTTGTACTCATGTGGTAGATATTGATTTTGCCAGGATGACCATTTATACCGGTAATTATACCTTTTGGTATGAGTCAAGTCAGTTGGCTTTGAAGCAACGTTCAGATCAGAATAAAAAGACAGAGGACCGCGTAAAAGAGCTACAGGAATTTATCCGCCGATTTAGCGCCAATGCCTCTAAATCGAAACAGGCAACCAGTCGTAAAAAAGCGTTGGATAAGATCAATATCGACGAGATCCAGCCATCAAACCGGAAATACCCGGGAATTATATTTAACAACCTTGGCCGCGAAGCCGGCGACCAGATATTGCAGGTAGAAAATCTTAGTAAATCATTAAACGGCGAAGTATTATTCAGTAACATTCGCCTGATGGTTAATAAAGGGGATAAAATAGCCCTTATATCACAAAACAGTTTGGCTACCACCGCATTTTACAATATTTTAACCAGCAGGGATAAGGACTATAAAGGCGAATTTAAATGGGGGGTAACCATTAATGCAGCCGATATCCCTATTGATAATGCCGAATATTTTAAAGGAAAAGATGATAACCTGATAGACTGGCTGCGCGAATATTCGCCAGGCGAAAAGGATGATCAGTTTATCCGTGGTTTCCTTGGCCGTATGCTATTCTCGGGCGAGGAAGTGTTGAAAAAAAGCAATGTACTATCAGGCGGCGAAAAAATGCGCTGTATGTTTAGCCGTATGATGCTGCAATCAGCCAACCTGCTGATGTTCGACGAGCCAACCAATCACCTCGACCTGGAATCAATCACTGCACTAAATAATGGCATGAAAGATTTCCGCGGCACCATCCTGTTTACATCGCGGGATCATGAACTGGTTGAAACTGTTGCCAACAGGATTGTAGAGATTACCCCAGGCGGCACTATCGACAAACTTATGACTTATGATGAGTACATTAACAGCGATGCCGTACAGAAGCTGCGGGATGAGCTGTATGCGGTTGTGTAGTAATTGGAGGTTAGAGATCAGTTGAAAAAGAGATTGGAGATTGGAGGTTAGAAATTAGAAAAAAATGATAATATTTCTTCTAAACTAACCTCCAATCTCTTTTTAAATAATCTCTGATCTCCCGGCTTCTTTTTTCTCAAAAAAATCCGTTTATTTGCAGCCCGGTAAAAATAATATGACTTGGTAGCTCAGCCGGTAGAGCAACTGACTCTTAATCAGTGGGTCGAGAGTTCGATCCTCTCCCAGGTCACTTAATTATCAGCCACTTACGATGTAAAAATTGTTAGTGGCTTTTTCTTTCTCACACTATTCTCACACAAAAAACGTAAATAACAAATTAGCTGAATAGATTACTTATACAATATTTGCTCAATTTGATCGACGAACGGACAGGTTCCTATTCTCCGAAGGATTTCTTTGTTTGAGAATAAATATGACTTATTGCAATAAATTAAAGAATCCTCTGTTATTTTCATTTGCTTTCCCCCATCAGATGTGGCTAACACAACGACACCAGGATACTTTTCTGACTTATGGGTTTTGGTTGTACACATGACGGTTATATTTTCGTCATCGAACTCTTCAATCACATTTATGACAACAAACGGTCGTGGTTTAAAGTCAAATCGACCTTTTTCCTTATCAAAAAAAGAAAAATCAATCAGGACAACATCCCCGCGTCTATATCTAGACATTCTAAAAATGCAGATTTGAATATTCGTCTGAAATCATGCCTTCTAAAATATCTCTGGGTAAGTCCTTAAATTTCTCCGACATTTTTTTTAGATCAGATTGAGAGTAAAATCTGTCTAAATTTGGATATAATGCATTTTTCAATGTTTCTTCAAAATCTCTTATTAGTTTGAAGAAAAGAAATAAATTATAGGCCGCTGGTTTAAGAAGTGCTGACTTAGGCTGGTGTATTTTTGTAAATCCTTCCGACTCTTTTTTATAGCCTTCCCAAGCTAAATATATATCTTCTTTTCCTCTTTCATCGGACTCTAAAAAAATTTTGTAATCTCTTTCGATTGCTTTTTTTATATTCCTTAAAATGTACTTAGATTTAAAATACAAAGATATTATTGAAAATGTATAATAGATTGGGGTCTTGATGAATCTGTTAATAAAACTATCGCTATTATTTTTGGCAGGAAATTTATTTAATTTTTCTTTGCGTGAAAAGACACGGATATCCCTTTCGAGTTCACGTAAATTAGATAAATTGTTTAAGGTTAACATCCTGACTGGAATATAAATATAAGCTTATTTAACACTTAAGTGTTGCTAATTAGACACAATAGTAATACAATTGTTTAATTAATTATTTAATTATTTATAAATGTTACAATTGTTTTATAATGTTTTATCGTGTTTTACAATGTTTTACGTAAAACATATTCATTAAGTTAGGACTTCCATAGAGTTAAATATAACTTTGGATTAAGGATTACTCCGGCAAATCCCTAACCTCAGCCACTTCCAATTTTTCACCTAAAATAAACTTCTGATCATACTTTATTAACGCGTCAAAACCGTTCTTCGCCCGATATGTATGGTGTATGGTATAACCCACGCCTTTATAATTAAAACCGCCTATTACCGCGTCCTGTTCAACTTTAAGTTTCCCAAAGCTTAAAGCCTGGTATGAATCCGGATCATTGAGGTTTTTATGTAGATAAGCTTGAACGCTGGTTATTGCGTTATCTCTTAATATTTCTGATTGGGTTTTTTGTTTACAGCTGGCCGCTGCAAACAGTAAGAAAAGTAAAAAGGCATAGGTTTTTTTCATGGCTGAAAAGTTTTTTAAATATAATATTTTGATTTAATAAAATCATTCATACATTAGCAATGCCGAACGATCATGGTAATCCATGAAAATTTTCTTGACCAATTAAACATAGTAGTTTACCCCTGGGATTCCGGCTCTCAAGGCTGGATGTCACATTCACTGTGATCGTTTGGCGACTCCCGGGGTAAACTACATTTTAGACTTTTTTTCTCATGCCAAACGAAGAAAGAAACTCAATCAGCAGCGCCGGGCGCGTTGCTGATTTGACCAACAATCCAGGTAACGGATTATCACAACAAATTTTAAGGAATGACGTCACCAGGCGCCACGATTGGCCCTCTGATGAAAACAGGGAGCCAATAATGCCGGTGCCGGTTTCAGCTATGTATTATGTTAATTCAAATAACATGGAAATCAATACACGCGAAGCGATCTTTATGAAAGATCAGCTTTACGCGGAAACCATTTCATTAGAAAAAGCCATTCCCGGAAAAGTTTATATAATTACCGATCTATCAGGCAATACTTACCTTGCCAAAATTGAAGAAATTAACCCCGGCCAGTCGCTTAGGCTCCATAGCCTTAACCCTGCCTTTAAGGATATTTTTCTTAGAAGAAGTGAAATCCAAAGCCTGGCTATTGTTTTTAGACAGGATACGCAAATTATGTCACAAGAAATGATGGTCGAGCTCTTTGATTTTGAGAATGAAAATGGAAAGGATTTAATCCATGAATAATAAAAACTCAATTTCTAAAAGCGGGCAAACCATTATCATACAGGATCATCCGCACCAATTAAAGCCGTCTCAAATCAAACAAATAAACAAATTGATTAGTACGTTAACCGATTATGAGAATACTTTGTATTATCTATCCTTAATGTCCGAAAAACTTTTTATCACCTATTTGCATGCCGGTGAAAATAAAGACACCGAATTATTTAATATGATGAAGGTTATTAGTGGTATTAAAGATGCGCTTTGCCCTGATATTGAAGATGGTTTTTATAGTATATATACGGGTTTGCAAGGTAATTGGAATCCGGAAAAAAAAGATTATGATCGCTATAAATAACTTTAAATATGAAGATCGTACATGTTCAGGAAGACGAAAACAAGGATGAGGCCAGCGGAAAAAGACTTCCAATGGATAAAGATCCTGTTTTTTTAGCTGAACTGAGAAGACAAATCATTTTCGATCATAACAAAAAGGTGAGAGCAAAGGCAAATAAACAACCTTAATAATTATGCACATAGTACATTCAACAATTAATCCTATAGAACCGCCTGTAAAAAAGCAGGCGGTTACTCCAAAATCAGATTGGGCATTAAGGCATCAATATAAAGCATTTAAAAAAGCCTGTAAGAAATACGAGGCCGATATAAAAGAGATTCAGGAAACCATGCCCGAGTGGGCACCAGTATTTGTACAACAAATTTAATTAATTAAAAAGCCGGGCACGACGATCGCGGCTTTTATGCGGTTAACCAACTCCGCTACTAATCAAAGAACGTTTAAATATAAGCATTTGCAGCTATAGAAGCAACATATTATAACTACTTAGCGCCCGCCAAACAGTTGTTTCCGATACTCCAAATTTTACCTCAGCTTCCAGTACTGCCTTGTTTTTTGAAATCCCACGCGTCACCATCTGCGCATCCACCCACAAGTATATTTCACGATAAAAAAATATTTTTTGAGTTACTAATCCCGATTTGTACATTGTTTTTAATGTACCATTATCAAACAGCTCATTAAGCCTAATTATATCCATGCAGCGTGTTAACTTGTGATTTTAGCGTTGTTTGGCAAATACCAGCTGCACAGATAGCAGTGTTTTAAACATTCTCTTAAACCTCACTAAAAACGTGTTTAATGATGCGGTTAATTTATTTACCGGCTTTTTGCTAATCAAATTGGGCCAAACGTTAAAAAAGTGTTTGGCCAAAATTAATACATCAGCTGCCCGCATGCTCAATGCAAACGATTCGCGGCCCTGGTCACTCCATAGTTTACCGGTTACCCGGCAATAAACGAACGCATCTACTACATCAGCGCAAACCTGTAATGATGGATTAAAATGATTTTTCCAATTATCTTCACCGTACATATCGATGTTTGAATATATTTCACTGGTAATAACTTTATTAGCCGCGCTGTAGGCGCCCGCCGGTTCCATGGATAAATATTTACCAAACTTTACAGTTTTAAGCTTGCCGGCATAGTTTACTTTAATTTTGTGCGGGATGCTACTTATATTAGCTCCGGCCGCGCTATGAGTAAACAGGTCAATATAAATCTTTGCTATTCTGTTTATTTCCTGAAATGACCTTGCTTCATAAATTTCATCTACAGGTACCCCGCTAAGAACACTTAACACTTCCGCATTTGTTAAATCCGGTTTTCGTAACTCAATCAATTGGCCGAAAGTGATTTCATTAAGGTTTTCGGGGATGTTTAAATGGATTTCGGTTTCATCCAGTTTTGTAATAGTTAATATGTTCATGGTTTGCTGATTTTTAAGGTTGAATTGATAATGAGCGCGGCCAGGTTCTTAGCGGCCGCTTGTGTGTGAATTGATATATTACTTTGGCTTAGCGGATCGGTCAACAAACCTGGCTTACCCTTATACCCGTATTTGTGTATACTCTTTGTAATTGCATAGGCTGCTTTAGGGTCAATGCCCTTGTCATTACACCAGGCTTGTATACGGGTTAATAATGTCGGATCACCGGCGGCCGCGTTCGGATCGGTCGGCCCGCGGCCGCGCTCTAAAATATCGACGTAACCAGGTGCAACTAACTGCACTTTATGATCACTTGGAACAATAACCATTTTATCAATGGTATTGCCCGAAGCAAAGCGCCCGGCTTGCTTCATTGACGTAACAATATCAGTCCTGATATCGTTAACGAGCTGGTTTAAAATCTCTAATTCGTCCATAATTTAAAGTCTAATTAAATCCACTTTACATGGTTGCCCTTTAACCCAACTATCAATTTTTGAGATATAATAATAGGAGTTATCCTGCATTAAATAAATCGGGATTAAAAAATCAAGGTTAGCTACATCCAAAGGAGTTAACATAAAATACCTGGTGACAAGCTTTGAATCTTTAAGTACGTTTTGATAGTCTTTATAATAACTTGTTTTAAATCCCGGCTGGCCGCCTTTATCGCAATAGCATAAATTATATTTACCGTCGGGTTTGTAGAAATAGGGAATACTGATCACATCGGTAATTTTAACATCATCAGGGCCGCCGCCGCCGTCGGTACTGGTAAACGTCACGCTTTCGCCGCTGCCATCAGCGGCCTGCTTTAAAGCGTATTTTTGATCTACCATTAAACGGGCAACGGTGCTAATACTAAAATCTGTTAAACTGCTTTCAGTATCTATTTTTAAAATTTGCGCTATTGAGCCGCCGTAATATGCCCTGTTAATTGACGGCGAAAAGTTACTTACAAACAGATCCGCTTGAATTTGATTTGGGTTTAAGGTTGTATTGTTTATATCGATGTGATCATCAGCGAAGTATTGCGGTAATAACAGCTTCAAATTATCATCATCATCAAAGGTATAACGTAACCAGTTAATTTGTGAGTAATTACCCAGCTGGTAGGTAATTTCCATTCCCTGATCAACACATTTTAAACTCCAGTCTAAAGCGATCGGTTTGTTTTTTACAATGTCCCCGAACAATGCAAAAATTACCTTTTTTGTCACATTGTTAGCCTGGCAGATGACACCGAAATGCTGCATTATATCTTTTAAAAAATCAAGTTCCGAAATATCGGGCATTATCATTTCGCACTGTATAGGTTGACCAAAAAGAACGTCTTGTTCATCAGGAACAAATGATAAGGTTGCACCGGCGCTCATTATCCATTGTGTGTTTTGGCTATTTTGCGTTTGAAAGTTAACGTTAATAGCCATGCCCGCTACTAACGATACCTGTGTAGATATTTTTTGATTGGTAAATATTTCTTTCACAACCTTACTTGCACCATCGCCGTCTACCTTAACCCAATCATTAGCAAAACCAATGGTTAGCGGATAGTTGGTATTCGATCCGTCCAGATTACGAACGTTAATGCTGATTTTTACCTGTGATGGGTTGGTTGTACCAATTATTCCCTGTAAAAACATTTCAAAAATTAAAGTGACCGTACCGGTTATATTTTCAGTTGCGTAATAGTTATAACCGTCCCAAAGGTTCACCCCATCAAAATTAATATTCCCGCTGGCAGGCCCCCCTTTATTAACGCCTTGCTGAATGGATTTAATTGTGTTGAAACCCCCGATTGGCGGCGCGTTCTGATAGTCTAAACCGTGTTGGAAAGAGTCGTTTGCAAATGGAATAAGTAGTTTTTGAAATAACTGATCACGCATTAACCCGCTACGATCATAGTCAATTTTATACCCTGCAGATTGGACAAGTAACTCAAAAACTGTGTGAACAAAAAAAGCAGGCCGTTGCATCCTAACATTTATCGGACCTGAATAATCGGGAAAACCCACGGACCCGTAATCGATTACGGGCCAAATCCAGCCGGATGTTTTTTGTTGGCTATAGGCCATGTGAGCAACATCCCATACACAATTATCTATATTATCAGGATCATTTGGAAAAGGGATGCTGTACTGATCCCAAACTTTATTTTGCCCAAACCCGCTCCATTGGGTTGTGCTATCGCCCATGTCGTAAAGTTGACCGCCCAATTCATCGACAAAATCAAGGGTACCGGCAAAAATGTTAATATTAATGAGGTTATTTTGCACGCTCGAAACTTCACAAATACCATTAGGAATAATTTCAACCCCGTTTTGTACCAATTTTGCTGGCAGTTGCTTGTACACTTTACCTGTATTAAAATTGACGCTGTCTGGAAACCTGAATATCAACCTATTACGTTTGGTTAATGGTAGCTGAATTTGTTTAGTAAAATTTCCTTTTTGAGAGGTGAAATTATCAAAGGTATTAACCTGCAATGTATAAGCAGGGGGTGTCTGATCCAGTAAATCAACCGAATGATCGTTAATAAAAATCTGTAGCGTTTGTTTCATTTTTAATAAGTCGTTCTATCTTGAATACTTGATAATTTCCCTTGCTGGTAATTCACATCCTTTACATCAACTATAGGAGCTGGTAATTGACTTACCGCATGAGTTATACCATTGACGATACTGTTAATGTCGTTAGGGTGGATAGATACAGGACCTCCGCCTTGCGAACTTCTCAAACCATTATCGCTTGTAGGTGTATAAACGCCGCCCGTTGCAAAACCAGGCTGATGATATGGATTATAGCGCATGGAAGGCGTTGCTGTGAATGATATACCTCCGCCCGCCTGGTTGATAGCGCTTAGTAATGGCGTAAACATTTTGGTTGAACGCGCATTAATAATTGCTTCACCATTACTGACACGGGCATTCATACTATCAGATGTGCCGTTACCCGGCCCGTTTAATAATGACCCGGTGCCGTTTGAAACATAATGCAAACCACCGGTAGCATAGCTTGCAGTTAGTGGTTTTTGAGCGGCAATAACTGCAATTTCGGCAGCTGTGGCGGCAATAATACCCGGTACTACAAATGCTGATCCTATACCAGTTTGAGCCATAGCCATAGTAACGGCCAATGCGCCGTTTACAGCTGCTTGAGCGATTGAAACTTCCTGATTTTCAATAAAAGCTTTACGTTTTACCTGGTCTTCCTTCTTTTGATACTCATCATCAATAATTTGCTTTTGAGTGACGGTTAACGAAGTATTACGCTCGTCTAACGTCCTTTGCCGTTCTAACGATTGGATTTGAGCCTGCTCTGTTTCCTGGATCGCGTTTTTCGCGATAGAAAAAGCAGCGTTAGCAGTATCCTGAGCAACCTTTAATTCAAACTGTTTACGATCAAGCTGTGATTTCTTATCAATATCAGCTATCTGATCATTATATTTTTTCCTGATCCCGGCTGTATTTTTTACCATACCATCAGCGTCCGGCGTTTCAGTTGCTGCATCTATAGCATTATCAGCCTGATCAGTAGCTTGACCCTTTTGAGCTTCAAAATTATCTTTGCTACCAGGTTTAGTGCTGTCAATTGCATTCTTATCATCCCATGCAATCTGATCTTCGGCGGCTTTTTGCTTCACCTTTTTAATAGCATCAGCGGTTGATTGAATTTCTTGAATTAACGTTTTATCGGCGTTTTCCTGAATAGCTTGTAACTGAGATGCTTGTAAAAGCAGTGATTCACGCTCATCAGCATTAGCGGTTGCGGCCTGATCCTTTAATTGCTGAATAGTTTTAAGACGGTCTGATTTCTCTTTATCATAAGCCTCTGTTTTAATTTCCTGCTGAAGTTGCAGGCTTGCAACTTGATGCTGCTCGGTATCCTGTATATTGGCAATTGTGGCTTGCTTTAGCTGATCCTGCGAAGCAATAACCATATCGTACATCTTATCTTTATTATCCTCGAATGATTTTTGCAATGCCTGATCCCACTCCTGATTCATTTTATCGATAGCAAGCATCCCTTTATCGCGGGCCTGTAGAAATTTTGTCTTTGCAGCGGGGCTTTTAGCAAGTTTTGAAAGTTTCTCCTGTTCGGAGACAAAAACCATCTCTTTATAAATCATCTCTTTATAGTGAGCATCAGTCGCGGCAAGCTCCTTAC
>Ga0206874_1054_pt1 | contig 33061 bp, 26 predicted proteins | sample Alteio_BWOrgCont_12_FD_152629 | JGI IMG/M metagenome (GOLD analysis project Ga0206874, IMG submission 152629) | Enriched cells from forest soil in Barre Woods Harvard Forest LTER site, Petersham, Massachusetts, United States -... | ecosystem: Environmental > Terrestrial > Soil > Temperate forest >...
TGCTCGCCGAGGGATTTGCGACGAACCGTGTCTATGTCACCGGGAACCCCATCAAGGAGGTGATGGACTACTTCGAAGCAGAGATTGAGAGTAGCGATGTGCTCGAGCGCCTTGGGGTTAAGCCAGGCAAGTTTTTCCTGGTTACGATGCACCGCGCGGAAAACGTGGATGTCGAAGAGCGGCTGCGAGGTCTCGTGCAAAGCCTGGCCCTTCTCAGCAAACGTTATGGGTTCCCCGTGATCTGCTCGTTTCATCCTCGAACGCGCAGCAAGGCCGAGGCCTTTAAGCTCAATGTCGATTTAGAAGGTCTCCGGTTCGTGGAGCCGCTTGGATTCTTCGATTTCCTCCATTTGGAGAAAAGGGCCTTCTGCATTCTCTCCGACAGTGGAACGGTCCAGGAGGAAGCCTGCATCCTTGGGGTTCCGAACGTGACGATTCGGGACGTGACGGAGCGGCCCGAGACGCTGGAATGCGGCTCCAACATCCTGAGCGGGGCCGATCCAGCCTGGATCGGCGCGGCCGTGGAGTTGGTGAGCAGCCGAAGCGGAAAGTGGATTCCGCCTGCCGAATACCTAGCCAAGGGCGTCGCCGACACGGTTTGCCGACTCGTCTTGGGATACCGAATCCCCGACCTCGCCGAGGTCTCATGGAAATCGAAGGCCGCCGACTAAGGAGAACGATAGGCGGGGAAGTAGGCGGGGCTGGGTTCCCAAAGTGGAGAGATTGCTCGACGAAGGGACAACAGCGACTCGTTCGCCACCTCGTCGTAGATCCGCTGGCCGACCGAGAACGGGCGCCGGCCGTCTTTTGGGGCGAAGGAGCTTTTGTAGCGAAGCAAGCCGTCGTCGGGGGCCAAACCGCCGCCGAGTACGAAGAATCGCTTTTGATGCTCGCGGCACCAGCGAATGATTTCGTGCTTGAGGAGGTCGTTCGGCCGCAGATCGAAACTGTTCTCGTCCGTTCCTCCGAGAAACGAATAGGCGCAGTCGGCGCCAAGCAGAACCAATTCAGTCGAAATCACGCGCCCGGCTTTGAGGGCATGGGCAAATGTCAGGCACTCGGGGCACTTGCTGAGCAAGTGCTCAAAGAAACCGTCGGGGAAGAAGAATCCGGATGCCGCTTCGCGTCGAAGCATCGTAGATGCGTAGATGCCTTGGAAGTCTTTGAGTCTCGAGCCGGCCGGGTCCCACTCAACGGTGACCTCGCTTCGAGTTGACTTGTTGACGTTCTTGCGTACCTTCTGCTCGTAGTCCATCCACATCGACTCCTCGTCCAGATCGCACGACCGGACAATGTTGTCCATGACATACCGCGATTCCCCGCGAAAAGGAACGATTGAATCTGGGAAGAGCGAGAGGCGTGCGAAGAGACTGACGATCTTGCTTTGCGTGGCCCACGCGTCAAAGTCGTTCCAAAATCCTTCGGCATCGACCTCGCCGAAGTAAAACGCGCCGCCGTATCCATACGGAGTAGTAGCGTCGCGAAGCTCACCATCGGAAACTGCCAAATGATCGGGTAAATGGCGCAAAATGAGGGGCAGGAGTATCGTGCCGCGATCGGAGGATTGAACGGCGCACACAGCCTCCTGATCGCCTTCGCAAAACGCCTGTACGTAGGCCGGATGTGCGAACGGCTCGCGCTTGGGCCACGCTTTCCATAGTTGCAGCCACTGGTTCGCATCGTGCAAGTCGTCGGCGCGCAAAATACGGAAGCCGGTTTGCACCTTCAAAAGACACATCCGATGACGCTCATGTTCCGCACCCGACCTCGGCGAAACGACCGGACACGATTTTGGCGAGACGGGTCATATCCTTAGGGCCATAGCGGCCGTCGCAATGCAGGAAGAGACTTCGCCGGCTCAGATCCAAGTCGGCGGGGCGAATTCCATCGATCGCGGGGCTTTCCATCGACCAGAGGAGAGCGGGATAGACATTCGATTCGATCAGCCGCTGTCTGAGGTCGGTCCTGCACCGTGCGCTCGGCAGAACAAGGACCGCGCCGAACGGAACCGCGTCGGCAGAAGATGGGCTCAATGGTTTGAGGTTCGGAAGACCGCCAAGCGCATCGATCAGCACGCGATAATTTTCGCTCCGACGCTTTCGCCACTCGGCCGCATTGAACCCGGTCAGTAACGTACGGGTGATAAAGGGCATTCCCGAGACCTCCCCTGACGCGATTCGCTCTTCCCCAGAGAGGACGAGTTCGCGAAACGTCGTCTTCTCGGCGACCCTCCCGGTCAGATAGAGGTGCTTGAGCGCCATGCCCGCCAGCTTCTCGGCGGACGCGCCGGTCCGCTCTTCGGTGGGTAGGGGCGGGCTCGGCCGCGCGAGGAGCTGGGGCGACCACAGAATCCCTCCATCGGGAATTGGAATCGTCTTTCGGAGAGACGCGATGCAGTAGTCGGCTATGCTCGACTGTACGAGCGGCGACCATGGGTCGTGGGTGTGGTCTTCGATCACCGACATGCGGCTGCGATCGATGTCTAGGGGTCGCATTCGGCTTCGTAGCCCAAATGGGTTGAGGGTCAGTATCGCTCCGCGCGATTCGTTCTCAATTCGAATGGGTTCACGTTCGCCATCCAGTGGACTGTCCCCATACGCCCTTACCGCAATGCCCTCCGGTTCGAGATCGCGCAGAACGGTTTGGCAAAAGTAGCTTGGCACCCACAATGTCGTCCAGCCGAGACGCTTCCTGCCCTGATTCAGCAGGCTGCGCATGGCGTCTCGTCCTGAGCCGTACAGATCGGAATCTTGGGGTAACTCGGGACCTCGGCCCCGATCCTCGGACGTGATGGCGAAATCCGATCCCGACTCCCACAGTGAAGTATCAAGGGACATGTGCGTATTCGGATTTCAGAAGACCCATCGCAACCACATCGACGTATTCTCCTTCTTTGAACTGAGCCTGCCTGAGCCTTCCTTCTTCTACAAAGCCCATCCCCCGATAGAGACGAATCGCCCGTTCGTTGGTGGCGAGTACGGTCAAGCTCACGCGGTTGAGATTCTCCCGCAGGAACGCGTGGTTGAGCGCGAACGCTGTAGCCTCGCGACCGATGCCCCGGCCCCACGCGGCGAGGTCGCCGATCATGATGCCGAACTCTGCGGATCGGGTGATGGCATCAATCTTGTAGAGACCCATGTGACCGAGGCATTTCCCAGAGTCTTCTGAGACGATCGACCAGAGCACTTCGTCGTTGCTGACCCGATGTCGCTCCAGCCATTCCGCTAAATCCGCATGAGACTGCGGACGCGAGAATCCCCCGAGCAGATTCTTCACCTCGGGATCGTTCTTCTGTTCGTACAGGGCCGCCAAGTCGACCGGCTCCGGTTTTCTGAACGTCACACGAGCGCCGTTACGAAGCATCGTTAACCTTTGCGGCAACGTTGATAAATGCCCTGGATTCTCGCGACAGTCCGATGTCGTCGACGTCGCGAACGTCCTGCCCGAGCACGACCCCGCGAACACCGAGAACCTTGGGGATGGTTTTTATCAGAAGGCGCAAATCGGTAAGCAGTGAGACGTGCTCGACGTACCACACGTCCATCTCCATTCTCTCGCTGAACGTCGCCAGTTGCCGGCCGTTCAACTGGGCCACGCCGGTAATGCCAGGTTGCACATCGTGCCGGCGCGCATGTCTCGGCGAATAGTAGGGGAGATATTCGGGCAATAGAGGGCGGGGCCCTACGAGGCTCATTTCGCCCTTCAGAACGTTTAGCAAACCAGGCAGTTCGTCGATGCTTGTCTTGCGAAGGAACGCCCCGTACCTCGACAATCTTAGCGTGTCGGGGAGTAGCTCCCCCTGAGCGTCCAGTTCGTCGGACATCGAACGGAACTTGTACATGTTAAAAATCTTGCCGTTCCTGCCCGCTCGGAATTGTCGGAAGAGGACGGGCATACCCAGATCGAGAGCCGAGAAGCACGCGACAAGAATAAGCAGCGGACTCAGCAGAATCAGCGATGGAACAACGATCGCAAGGTCGAGAACACGCTTTCCGTATCTTACATAGAATGAGTTGAGCCGGCGTTGGCTGGCCCGCTCCTGGTTCGACTTTTGCACTTCGGCGAATACCTCCTCAAATGTTTTCACGCCCCTCGCCATGGAGAGCTCAGCTTCATAGAAAGTGCGGCCCTGCCTTCCGAGACCTTCACGTTCCTGCCCGTCGAGAGCGACCAGGCCCTGGATAGCAGAAACCAGTTCATCGGAATCCTCTGGAGCGATGATCGGGCCGGCCCCTGCCCGCCGAACCAGGTCGGTTGCATCTCCTGCGGCGGCCATGATTATTGGGCGGCCGGCGGCCAAGTAGGCTTGAGTTTTAGAAGGGATCGTGATTGCGAACAGCGGGTCGTCCTTCGTGTGAACAAGCAATGCATTCGCGATCGGATAGATGCCTGCCATGACTTGCATGGTTTGCTGTGGTACGAAGACGACATTGTCGATGGCTTCTTCCTTCGCCCGCAATTGAAGACTTGTCAGATCCGTCCCATTTCCAATGAGCACGAATTGCACATTGGGATTGGAGGTCTTACACTTTACGGCGGCATCGAGGACGGTGTGAAGCGATTGAGCGGCGCCCATCGATCCTGCATACATAACATTGAACTTGTCCAGCAGTCCATAACTACGGGCGATCGCAAGATCCGGCGCCCGACGGTCCTGTCTGCTTTCATCGTTCCAGTTGTAAATAAGCCTTAGCTTATCGGCGGGAACGCCGCGCTTCAGTAGCCTCTCGCGGAAGCCTGGCGAAAGCACAACAACCTTGTCCGCGAGTGCGTACCCTAGCTGGGCCCACTTTTCGACGACGCCCATCAGGAAACGGCTCTGAACCATCCCCGTCGACTCGAGCGTGTCCGGCCACAAGTCCTGCACATCGTACACCATCGGACATCCGAACAGGAGCTTGAGTAAGGCCGCCGGAATCGTGGTCGTAAGCGGCGGATGGTAGACGTATAGGACGTCCGGTTTTTTGACCAACCAGGGGCCGATCACGGTCGCGGCGAGGGCAAAAGACAGATAGTTCAGGACACGCTTGATGGCGGATCGATCGTGACTCGGATAGAGGGCAACGCGATTTACGGTGACATCGCCGATCACCTCTCTGGACCAAGGCCGAATGGAGTAACCGGCATAAATCTTGCCGCCAGGGTAGTTTGGAAAGCCTGTTAACACTTCGACTTGGTGACCTTCGGCTGCAAGCGATTGAGCGAATGCCAGCCCTTTGAGCGTTGGTTCGGGGTCGAAGAACTGTGAGAGAATAAGGATTCTCATGGTGTCTTAAACGGCGTATGCAAGTGTTCGCGGCTGGCTATCCAAGCGATTCCCAATGTAGTCGAGCGTCATGAGTAGCTCCACGGTCTCGTCTACGCCAAGTCGCTTGGCGTTGTGGGAGTGGAAATCTACACCGTGCGAGCATTGCGGAAAGCCCTCTGACGTAAAGGCTTTGTAGTTCAGGTCTCGGTCATCCGTAATCACGCGGTAGTAGTGCCCCATGTCGATTGCGCGGGCCATCTCCTCGCGCGTCAACAGTGTCTCGTAAAGCTTTTCACCGTGCCGAGTTCCGATGACGCGCACCGGAGTCTTCGAATTAAAGATGTGTTTGACCGCTTCGGCAAGCACTCCAATCTCGGTTGCAGGAGCTTTTTCGACGAAAAGATCTCCGGACTGGCCGTGCTGAAATGCGAACAGAACAAGCTCGACCGCGTCTTTGATAGACATCATAAATCGAGTCATGTTGGGGTCCGTGACAGTCAGCGGTTCTCGCCGTTCGATTTGTTGCACGAACAAGGGGATTACTGACCCGCGGGAGCACATAACGTTGCCATACCTGGTTCCGCAAAGAATCGTGCCGCGTTCCTTGGCGCTTCGAGCCTTCGCAACCATAAGCTTTTCCAAGAGGGCCTTGCTCAATCCCATCGCGTTGATCGGGTACGCAGCTTTGTCGGTACTGAGAACGATCATCTTCTCAACGCCGGCAGCGATCGCCGCATTCATTGTATTTTCGCCGCCAATGGCGTTAGTGAGAATTGCCTCCATCGGGTGAAACTCGCACGACGGCACTTGTTTGAGCGCAGCGGCGTGGAAGACGTAATTCACACCGTGCATTGCCTGCGAAATACTATCGACGTTCCGAACGTCGCCGATGATGAATCGGAGGAGGGGACTGTCGTACATTTGACGCAGCTCATGTTGCTTGTTCTCGTCTCGGCTGAAGATTCGGATCTCCTTCATCGGGAGGGTTAGGAATTGGTCGAGTACGGCCCTTCCGAAACTTCCGGTGCCTCCGGTGATCAGCAGGGTCTTGCCAGTAAACAGTTGTTCATCTATCGTCATTTATGCTCCGCATTTGGCGGTTATTGGACTTGTTTAGGGGATGGGGCCGGCCCTCTCCGTTCGGCTCAATCATTTCCAGTCGCTTTCCTTCTAACGGCATTCGGCAGACTGCATTTGTGGCGATAATGTGCCGTGCTTGGGAGAATAAAGTTATATTTCTTTGAAGCTCCCGGAATTGGAACTTGCGTTCGCCAGGAGTCGTCGGCCTGCGGTAAGACCGCCAAAGGAACAAATGGGACCTTCGCTCGGTCGGGCAAACAACGCTTTTATGACGCCACTAGTATCGATAATCTTGCCGACGTTCGAACGCGCGGCGCTTCTGGAGGGTGTCCTGAGAGACCTCGTGAGCCAGCCTTTATCGGCCATTGAGGTGCTCGTAATGGACGACGGTTCCACGGATGACACCGCCGCCCGGATTGCCGCAATCGCCGATCCACGAGTCGCTTATTGGAATTTGGGCAGGCTTGGGGTATCCGCGGCGATCAACGAAGGGTTGGGCCGCAGTTCAGCCCCGTACGTGATGTTTCTTCACGATCACGACCAGATTTCGCCCGACCTGCTCACCGCTCTGGTTGATGTGCTGGACCGAAACCCGACTGCCTCGTTTGCCTTTTGCGGCTATGCGTTCTTCGATTCAGATCTAAGAGTGGAGCGGGAACGATGGCTCTTCGATTTTCCCGAACTCATTCCTGGACGAGAATTCCTTGAGGACACGCTAATGCCGAGGATCAACTCGCCAGTTCTGGCTCTCTCGATGATTCGCCGTTCCGCACTTGAAGGTGGAGTGCTTGACACGAGCATCGGCGGCTGTGCCGACGTCGAATTGTGGCATCGATTGTCCGCCACCGGCGACGTCGCGTATGTGCCGAGGATCCTGATTAACGTCCGTGGCCGGGACGAATCGAGCCAATTCGCGAGTCCCGGAGCGACCCTTGATCTTATGGCGAACATCCTGAGGGTCAAGCATCGTTTCTTGAAGCTCCTGCCGGATCGCGATCGAGCGCGAGTTCGCAAAGGCTGGCGACACCAAGTGGACATGGGGGGAGGGTATGTCGCTTGGAAAGCGCTGGAGGCGAACGACCGGGAGACATTCCGACAATCGGGACGCACCATCGCGCTCTTCGGATCAAGGTGGGGAAGCTGGGTTTTTCGCCTCCTCGACCGACTGCCGACACAATTTACAAGGGCTCTGCTGAGGACCATTCGCTCCGTTGCGCTGCTCCGAAGAAGGTCGACCCTTTGACCGCGGGAAAGCCGGTTTCGGTTCAGCGGAACATGATCGCGAACTATGTGGGCCGCGGCTGGTCAGCGCTGATGGGCCTCGCTTTCATCCCGATGTACGCGCGGATGATGGGAGTGGAAGCGATGGGAGTGATCGGGCTCTTCGTAACCCTCCAGGCGCTCTGCCTCCTCCTTGACGCGGGGCTCAGCACCACTCTCAATCGCGAGCTTGCGCGAATGTCTCACTTCAACGAGAGTGCGCAGAGCATGCGGAACTTGCTTCGCACGTTTGAAGCGCCGTTCTGGGTGTCGTCCGCGATCGGCGGTTTGGTGGTCGTCGCGTTGGCACCGGCGATTGCCCACCACTGGGTACACGTTCACGCGATATCGCCCGACGCGGTTCAGCTTGCCATTCGGTTAATGGGAGCAGTTTTGTTCTTCCAACTCCCGCTTTCCCTCTACGGAGGCGGATTGCTGGGGCTTCAGCGACAGACGGAATACAGTCTGCTGAATGCGCTTTGGTACACCCTCCGGTTTGCAGGTGCGATCTTTGCCCTCAAGGTGTTCGGTTCGACACTGGCTGTGTTTTTCGTTTGGCAAGTAGCGGTTTCGGTCCTCGCCACGACGTCCTGTGCGACGGTTTTGTGGAGGGCCCTACCCAAAGCAGTGGCAAGGGCAAGATTCGACGTATCGCTGCTGGCCTCTCGATGGAAGTTTGCGGCGGGCCTGGGAGGCATCTCAGTTACCCTGTTGGTTCTGAACAATGTGGACAAGGTGATCCTCAGCCGAGCCGTGTCCCTTCAGGCATTTGGTTACTACACCCTGGCCTGGACTCTGGCGAATGCCGTTCGACTTCTGGCCGATCCTCTCTATATCACCTTTTTCCCAAGAATGTCGCAGGCTTGGGCCGCAAACGATTCCACCGAATTGGCACGCCTCTATCATTCCGTCTGCGGAATGATGACGATCGCAATCATCCCCTTGGGCTTGACGCTGGCGTTTTTTGCTCCCGAGGCACTCTTGTGCTGGACCCGGTCGCCGACGATGGTTGACAACACGTCGTCGCTGGTCCGACTCTTGGCGGTGGGGAATGTTTGCCTTGCTCTCACAATCATTCCGTATGCGCTCCAGCTTGCCAGCGGGTGGACGTCGCTTGCTTTCTGGTCGAATGTGGCGGCAGCTATCGCGCTCGTTCCCTTGATGGCTGCCTTGGCATCGGCATATGGCACTCTGGGGGGCGGCATCGCTTGGCTGGTGCTCAACTCGACCTATTTGATTGTGACCGTGTGCATCATGCATGGCCGGCTCCTTCCTGGCCAGCTTCGGCACTGGGCGGTTTCGGACGTCGGTCAAACCCTTCTTCCGGTGGGGGCCTTTCTTGGCGCGAGCCGATTGATTCTTCCACGTGCGCACACACCGCTTACAGCGCTCTTTATGCTCGGCAGCATCTTCTTGCTAGCCCAGGCGGTGGCGATTGTGACATCCCCGATGCGTTCGCAGATCGGCGGACGGCTTTCACTTATTTTCGCGGGCGGACGGAGTTGATCGAATGAAACCACGTGTGAAAAGCTTGGCCGGCAAATCGGCGTGCTTCTTCGTCAAAACGGACGATCCTTCGATCCTCGATCGGAATGAATTTTATCGAGTCGACATCAACATCTTGGCGGATCTCGGACTGCGAACTCGGATTGTCACCGGGATACGACAGCTCAAGAAATCGGACGTCTACGTCGTATGGTGGTGGACTTGGGCGTTCGTTCCTCTGATCTTGGCGAAAATTCTTGGAAAACCGGTTGTGATCGTCGGCACGTTCGATCATGTGATGCCCGATGGAAAGCTGCAGATTTATCCGAATCGTCCTCGCCTCCACCAAGCATTGATCCGATGGTCGCTGGGGGCGGCGACCGCAAATGTCGTGTGTGCCGAAGACCAACGCGAGATGATGCGCAAGATGTTTCGGCCAAGCTCGATCGAGGTCAGCCCGCACGTTTTGGATACGGAGCTCTACAAGCCGGGGACGGATCAAAGGGAGAAATTCTTCCTAACCGTCTGCTGGATGAATCGGGATAATGCCATCCGCAAATGCGTTGCGACCAGCATTCGAGCAATGGCCCTTCTGAAGGAACGGCTGCCTGGATACAAGTTGATCGTAGCCGGCGACAAGGGCGACGGATATCCCGCATTGGCCGAACTGGTCGCGGAGCTGGGCGCGGAGGCTTGCGTTGAGTTCGCGGGCATCGTGACTCAGGAGACCAAGGTAGAGCTCATGCAAACGTGCGCCGCCTACCTGCAGCCGACGTTGGTCGAGGGGTTCGGCGTGGCCATCCTCGAAGGGATGAGCTGCGGCGCGCCTGTGATTGTGAGTCCGGTCGGAGGGGTTCCGTCCGTGGTCGGGGACTGCGCGCTGCTGGTGGACGGAATGGACGCGTGCGCGCTCGCGGAGGCGATGTTCAAAGTCGCGACAAACACCGAACTCAGCGCGGTGCTTAGCCTCGGTGGACGCGAGCGGGCGGTGAGGGAATTCTCCTACGGCCGGCGCCTCAACGACTTTCGTCGGATTCTCAGCGAGGCCATGCTTTGAGATGGTTGCTTCTGATCGCCTTTCTGCCTTTGATGTTCTGCGAGACGCTGGGTGTACCCGGCGCGACATGGGTGACCAGCCTGTGCGGAGTCGGGTGGTTTGCGGGGATCGGCCTTTTGCTTTGGGCGAGCGATCGTCCGCTGAGAAGCACGCTTTGGGTTTGGACAATCGTGTTCGTGTTTCTAATGGGCTACTACGTGAAGTACTTCGCGTTCGCCTACGGAATGGGGTCCCCCGTTTTCGAGCTTCTGAACCCGGAATTGGCCTGGGCCGATCGCGGGAATCTGAACGACTCGCTTGTGTGGTCCACGATCGGATTCGTTGTGTTTGCTGCTACTGCCGCCGTTATTCTGCGACTTCGGCCGATTGGCGTTCTTGCCGGTCCCCCTGCCGCCAATCGTATCAACGAAAAGACGCTGTATTGGATTCTGGTTGGTACGTTCGTCGGAGTTGTGGGGAGTCTGGTTGCAGCGCTCGTCTTCGGTTTTGGCCAGATGGGGCTGGAACACCACGAACTACCTCTTCACCTCGATGCAGTGGCGACCCGATTCCGCATCTCGTTAGCTCCGGCGGTGTTTGTAGTCGCCCTTTGGGTGAGTGATCACGTACAGACTCGACGGGTGTGGATCGCCACGATTCTCACGATGGTCGCGTGCGCCTTGCTCGATGCATATGTCCGAGGAAGTCGAGGAAGCGTTGCGCTCGCATTCCTGCCGCTAATCTTTTTGTGGGGTCTGACGGGCACCTACACGGCCGGACGAAAATCATTGACCGTGGGAATTTTGCTTCTGACGATCGCCCTATATCCAATCCTGACCGGGCTTCGCGGAGAGCGCATTGCGAACGGCCAAGGTGTGGATTTCGACAAGCAGGTTGCGTCTCAACAGGCCTCTTCAGCGGAGGGAATCGCGATTTCACTCGATCAAGTTGCGGGGCGCGTCGTCGGTGTCGACTCGATGATGCAGATTCGTCATCACATGAGAACCCTCCCCGGGCCGGAGGAGAGCGTCACGACCCTCAACCCCTCTCGAATGGCGTGGCTTGCGAACGGAGGGCAGATGGTCATCTACATGACTTACACCGTGGTCGGCATCCCGGATGATGTGGTCGAGGGTCGCTCCCCAGGCTTTTTGGGAGGCCTTTTTCTGGTCGGCGGGGCGGATGGAATAGTGTTGCTGACCATCCTCTACGTAGTTTTGGTCGCGTGTGTCTGGAAGCTGTTGTCGAAACATCCGTATGCCGCGCCGTTGCTTGCTTACGTGGCCTCGGTCATCTTGGGCTATACGGAAGAAGGCGTGTACGGACTTGAGAACCCTCTTTCGGCTGCTTTGGCGATAGCCATCGTCGCGTGGATGTTCAAGAGGTATGTCGTCCGATCCGGCGAACGACCTCAACCCGCCTAGAGCTTTCGGCTTACGGCCCAGCCCGTCCCAAGGAGCAGGCCGCAAAAGAGCCCAATGAGCGCGCCTCTTCCGTAGCTCTTGTTGACCGGCCTGTCGCTGACCCATGGTTCGTCGAGGATGACCCATCGGTTGGGATCCCGCTGGGCCTGCATTGAAGCGGTCAAGTATTGGCTCGTGAGTTGCTGGACGATCCCCGACTGCAGACTAACCTGCGCGTAGAGCCGATTCATATGCATCGACTCGGCGGGTGCCGCTGTGGCGAGCCTTTTCAATACAGCGATCTGCGAATCGATGACCGTACGGGAAGTCAGCAAGGCAGGCATATCGCCTTCCGCGACCGACGGGTCGATCACTTTATCGTTTACGCCGCGGAGGTAACTTGCAAGTTCGCTTGCAAGTTCTTTTTTCAACGCGGTAATGCGCGTATTGAGATCGAAAATCTCCGGTGCATCGGGTCCCAGCAGTTTTTGCTTTACAGCAAGTTCGTACTCGGTGTCCAGCAACTTGGGTCGAAGCCTCTTTATTGGGGGGAGTTCCGAGGGCAGATCGACAGGAAGCCGCGAGAGCTCCCGAACCCTCTCGCGCGAGGAAGCCAGAGTTGTGTCAATCTTTTCCTCATCCATTTGAAGCTGGATCAAGTCTTGTGCCCAGGCGCCGGGCGTTGCTGCGATCCCGCCGGCGCCAGGAGTAATCGTTGGCGCGGAAATGGACGTTTTCTCGTAGTAAACGAGTCCCGTTTCCGCCTGGGCAAGCTTCGCTTTGGCATCTGTCAGACGGCGCTGGAGGAGCTGCAAATCGTCCTCCATCGTGTCGAACGAGACCTTCGAATTGATTTTCTTCAATTCCTCCACGTGGGTCGTGAGAACACTTTTGGCCCTGGCCGCGCTCTTGTCAATGTAGGTCACCGTCAGAATGCTCGATCGAGCGTCCGAATCGATCGCTCGATTGTCCATGAGCGACTGCCGAGTTATGCCGAATGAGTCGGCGATGTCCTTTATTGCCGTTTCGCTCTCGAGAAACCCTTGGAAGATCTTTAGCGGGCTGGGTCCATTGCCAAGCATTGAAGCGCCTGCGGCTCCGGAAGCGTCCATCACGCCGTTGCTGCCAAGAACCGATGCTCGTGCGGGGAAGAACACGCTCATGCGTCCCGCATACTCTGGAGTGCGAACTGCGGTAGCGACAACCCCTATCAGCAGGCCCACACAGGCACATGCGGCGACTGCTTTCCATCGACGTCGAAGTCGGTCGCCGGCAAGGCCGGTGTCCGCTAACTCGGGCGGGTAGGTGGCGTGGGATTCTTCAAGAACTGGCATACAGGGGATTCGGTGAGGTTTAGGGCCTAGACAGCGATGTCACGATCACGTACGAGGACAGTACTTGCGCGATGGCAGTAAGCGAAATGCCCCTTGGCTGCCCAAACAGCAGACTGTCGCCGGGAAGAACTTCGGGGTTGCTGGCGACGGTCCCATCTTTCAAATATTCGTCAAGGTTGAATTGAGTGACCAACGGCTTTCCGTTTGTTACCGGATGCATCAGATATACATAGCGTAAAGTTCCCGTGGTGGTTAATCCGCCCGCCATTGCAAGCGCGTCGGCTGCGTGATAGGTTTTGTGGTCGTCCATTGGGAAGCGGCCCGGTTGGCGTACCTCGCCAAAGACGAAGAAAGTGTGGAGCTTTTCACCCACGATGATCGTGTCTCCGCCCCGCACGGTCTGTTTGAGCTCACCCGCGTTTCCACGGTGTCCGGATAGGTCGAACGTCAAGAGCTCTCCGTTTCGATAAACGATCACATCGTTCAAGTTCCCAGAAGGTAGTGTTCCAGACGCCGAACCCAATGCACCCAAGATTGTCGTGTTGTCGAGCAGCGGGTAGTCGCCGGGTTTCTGAACCTCGCCGGCAATCGTCACACGAACGATCTCGGGAGCAACGGCGGTGATGATGTCTCCGTCGGCGAGATCGGGGAGCTGTTCGGCGGGATTGAAGTGGGAAGAGACGGTTGTGATATCGGCTCCGTGCCGGAGGGTCAGGGAACTGTCCATATCGAGCCGCAGGAACCCACCGGCGGTGGCAACCGCCTCGTAGATGTTGGTTCCGACCGGCAGTGCGAGTTGTCCCGGGGCTTTGACCGCACCCAACACCCATATTCGAATGGATGCCTGGGGGACTATCGATATGAGGTCATTGGGTTGTACGACGGTATTTCCAAAAGGTTCGGCGCCTTGGAGGAGCTTGGCATAGTCAAACCGTGCGAGGGTTTTGCCGCCCCTCACAAATTCAACGTCCAGTCTCTGTCCGTCCTGTTTATCGCTGAGAGGAGGAAGAAGCTGGCGTACCGTAACGGGGTTTGGAGGCAGAACCACCGGACCCGGGCTGTTCGCCCCCACTACGTATGCGTAGTTCAGACGCTCCTTCTTGATCGCCAGGAACACTGCTCCTGGGCGAACCATTCGCTTCAGCTTCTCGCGTAAGAGACTTTGCGCTTCTTCCCAGGTGTGACCCGCGACGGGTATCCGCCCGAACGCGATTCCGTAAACGGAGCCATCCGACATCACGGGATAATCGCCGCTGTAAGGGCTATCGGGTGCACTCCCTGCAACATAAACCGCTAGCACGTCGCCCGACTGAATGCGTAGAGGCGGGGCCGGCGAGGTAGCCGCCTGTGCGACAACCAAGGCAAGAAGCGAGGTGATCATAAAAGGGTGCGCTCTAAGCAGAAGCCCACATGAGGACGATGCCGGGACCCATGTGTTCCCTTCTCAAAAGATAATTCCCATGATTTTGCCGCAGAGCACGGAACAAACCAGAAGACGTTTTCCTCCTATCGAGCGTAAATGAAAGGCTTCCTCTTTGTGCCTCTGCTCTGTCTAGCCGCTGTCGGAGAGGCGCAAGTAGACCCATGGAATTTTGCCGGTCAGTTCCCCCACTTTCGAGACTTGTCCGGCCTTCCCGGATCTGGCTTCGGGGTTACGGCCAAGGGCCTTCCCAGCATTGAGGGAGCGATGGCGATTTCCACCCCGATCGGGTTCTCGCTCGCGGATGGCTACTTCGACATCGGTTTGTCATGCCGAAGCATCGACAACACGCCGAGGTTCTTTCAGTACAGTTCCACCGGCAACGACATATCGAGCGGGACTGGGCAGATCATGGGCGGATTTCGAACACCAATTGGGACCTTGACGGTTTCCTTGGAAGTTCTAAGTTCCGAACTCGACAGTGTGGCCAACGCGCAACTTCAGCTTCCCATTCATTGGGATAAAGGAGGCGTAAGTGTGGGCATTCAAAACATCTGGAATCGGCCGGAAGCCGCCTCGCAAAACGTCCCGGGCGAGACAAACCTTAGCCGATCGTACTTCGTGGTCGCGACCTATGAGCTGGCGAAAGGAAGCTTTCTTTCGCTCGGCGATGGGGACGTGAGGTTCAGCGGCGTCTTTGGCAGCGTGTCGATGATGCCGGCAAAGCGATTCAAGGTACTTGCGGAGTACGACACCTTTGGCTGGAACCCGGGTGTCGCCTACAGCTTGGGAAAGATCCCAAACCTTGGAAACCATTACGACAAGAACGAGGCGACGGTCGCCTTCAGCATGATTCAGCTTCACCGATCGACGATTACCGTCAACTTCGCCTTCTAGGCGCCTTTACTCGCCTTCTTTACCGGAACGCTCGCAAATGCAGACTGTACACGACTCGCCCACAAAGATTGAATTCGCCTCCTGGCCCTCGTTTGGCGCCGAGGAGATTGAAGCCGTAGCTGCCGTGCTAGCATCCGGCCGCGTCAATTACTGGACGGGCGAGCTTGGCAAGTCGTTCGAAGAACAGTTCGCCGCGTTTGTAGGCACCGAACACGCGATGACGATCTCCAATGGAACGGTAGCATTGGAGATTGCGCTGAAGGCGCTTGGAGTGGGGGTGGGAGACGAGGTTATCGTCACCTCCCGATCGTTTATGGCAAGCGCGAGTTCGATTGCCTGGCTCGGAGCGACACCCGTCTTCGCCGATGTGGACCTCGGCAGCGGAAATATCACGCGGCAGACCGTGGAACCGCTCGTCACCGAGCGGACCAAGGCGATCATCGCCGTGCATCTTGCCGGCTGGCCATGTGAAATAGCGCCCATCCTCGACTTGGCGAAAGGGGCCGGACTCAAGGTTATCGAAGACTGTGCGCAGGCGCACGGAGCGCGGTATCGCGGTCAGTCGGTGGGAAGCCTTGGCGACATCGGAACGTGGTCGTTCTGCCAGGACAAAATCATCTCCACGGGTGGGGAAGGCGGAATGTTGACGATGAACGACGAGGCGCTCTGGGCGGCTTGCTGGTCGATTCGCGACCACGGCAAGAGTTATGACGCGGTCCATCGCGCGGATCATCCGGTGGGGTATCGCTGGTTGCACCAGTCTTTTGGCACTAACGCCCGCCTGACCGAAATGCAATCCGCCCTGGGGATTTTCGGATTGCGAATCCTGCCCGAAACCTTGCGGCTCCGAACTCGCAACGCCCAGCGCCTGGGCGCCGCGCTCTCGAATATCCCTGCCGTTCGGCTGGAAACTCCCGGCCCCGAATTGACGCACGCCTACTATCGGTATTACGCCTATGTGCGTCCGGAACTGCTGAAGCGCGGCTGGGATCGCGATCGCCTGATCGAGCAGATTACGGCGCGTGGAGTGCCGTGCGCCAGTGGAAGCTGCAGCGAGCTGTACCGTGAGTCAGCGTTTCTTCAGGCTGGAATTGGACCGGTGAACCGATTGCCCAATGCGCAAGCGCTCGGCGAGACATCGTTAGCGTTCTTTGTGCATCCGAATCTCTCAGAACGGGCCATTGAGCGGACCGGCGAGGTCGTGGCGGAAGTGTTTCATCTCGCGACTCCCTAAGTCAATATTATGCAACCCAAGAAAATGTTCATCACCGGCGGCGCCGGCTTCATCGGCTCCAATCTTGCCGCCGAATTGACGGGAGCGGGCCATAGCGTTACCGTCTTCGATTCCCTGACGAGCGGTTACATCGAAAACCTGGCCGCCCTACCCGTGGTGGATTTCGTCATGGGCGATGTCCGCGATAGCGAGCTGTTGTCTCGGGCAATGATGGGGGCGGACTATGTATTTCACATGGCTGCCTCAGTGGGGAACAAGAAGTCGATCGACCATCCAGTCGCCGATGCCGAGGTCAACGTGATCGGCACCATCAACGTGCTCGAGGCCGCGCGGCGAAGCGGCGTCCAGAAAGTCGTGTTCTCGTCTTCCGCGGGCACTTTCGGCGAATTGAAGACGATTCCAATTTCCGTCGACCACCCGACGGACCCGGATAGCCCTTACGGCTGCTCCAAACTATGCGCGGAAAAGCTATGCGGCGCCTACACGTCCCTCTATGGCCTGCCCACGGTCGCCCTTCGCTATTTCAATGTCTATGGGCCACACCAGAGGTTTGACGCTTACGGGAACGTGATCCCCATTTTTGTGCATCGGATTCTCACCGACCAGCCGATCACGGTGTTTGGCGACGGTGATCAGACTCGCGACTTCGTCAACGTGGCGGACGTCGTCCAGGCGAACGTCAAAGCGGCATTCGCGGATGGAGTGACCGGTGCATTCAACATCGGCAGCGGGACTCGCATTACGATCAACTCGCTAATCGAACTCCTCGGCCATGTCTCCGGTGTGCCGTTCAGCTGGCACAATGCTGCGCCGAGGCCAGGGGACGTCCGCCACAGTCTGGCCGACATTAGCGAGGGAACCAAGGCCTTCGGATATCGGCCGGCGGTCGACTTTGAGGCAGGCCTGGCAAGTTACTGGAAGTGGGCGCAGGCCGATCCTGTCGCGCGGTTCGAAGATAGCCAAGCACTGACTCAGCCTATTTGCGCCTTCAAGTAGCGAGCGTACAGGTCGCAGGCAGGCACCGCTTGACCGTTGGCGTCGTTGCGGAGGACGCCGGCGGCGATGAGTCGGGCAACCGACTCGGGGTCGGCGTGCTCCTCAAGGCCGAGGGACGACTTCATCGCATGCAATACATTCGGGAAGCGCGATACGGCGATCAGCAGACGCTTGAGATGGTCGCTGAACGGACCGTCTTCATCGTCGGCGGTCGCAATCAATGTCGGGAGGTCGACCGAGCCGGACACCAACATGTCGAAGGCGCTGCGGATGAGAAACGGTTGGCCGGCGACCAGGTGATGCAGCGCCTGCATGTCCGACCACTGCTTCACCGGACTGCCGTAGCGCTCGTTGAGAAATGCGACTTCCTCCAGCGAAAAACTTCGCATTGTCACGTGGCGGCCGACATTGAACGGCGACTGATTCATGTCTCGGATGAACAGCCGCGCCTCGGTTGCGTAGGAGAGCACAATGGTGAATCGCCCCCACGGACCGCGAGGGTCGGTGGCGCGAGAGTTGTGCCAGCTACGCACAAGGCTGAAGAAGCTGCTTGAGTAGCTCGCGTAGAAGAGCCGGTCGGCTTCATCCATAAACCACACGAGGGGTGTGTCCAGGCTCGAAAGAATGTCTCGCAGAAAGTTCGACAGGTTCATGTTTGGGCCGAACACTTCCTGCCAGTCTTCGTCGAAGTCGTACTTGATTCCAAGCTGCCTGGCCATGGTCGCGGCTAGCATTCGTGCAAAGCGATCGGCGTCGTTTAGCTGCGCCGAACTGATCATCTGGAAGTCGGTTGAAAGGTGACGCCACCCCAGTTCGTCGGCAAGTTTGACCCCCTGGCCGATGAGGGATGTCTTCCCAAACTGCCGTGGGCCGCGAATCAAGACAAGGCTCTCCCGGGCTCGGATCGCGTTGCTGACTTCGAGATCCGCGTCACGGCGAACGTAGAACGCCGAATCGGGAGGTACGGCGCCGCCGGCAGGTTCAAGGTGATGGTCGGGGCCCAGGACCGTGGACGAGTTCTGGATCGCGTGGGCGACCTGTTTCAGCACAGCCGCGTCGTCCGCGGGGCTGCTCCATGTAACGGACTGCACTTCGTTCAGCCATGCGCCGATCGGACCGGCCATTAACTCCGGCGTGCCGATTTTGACGGTGACCAGAAATGGTCGTCCGCGCTTTCTACGCTCGTCGATGGCGGTCTCCACTTCATAGAGCAGCATTTCGCTCGCCGCGGCCCCGGCAGAGACGATGACCACGACGGCGTCGGCGGCCCGGATTCTCGACTCCGTCGCGCTGGTCCATTCGATGCTGCCTTCGTTACGGCGGTTAATGAGTTCGGGCGAGCGCCACACGAGCAGGGACTCGGGAGACGACGTGCGCCCGGCGGTGTATCGCCGGTCGAAAAACACATTTAGACCTGCCTCGGTGAGCCCGCGGCAAAGCAGGTCAGTTACGTGCCCGTCGATTTGCGAGTTCCGCAGGTACAGGAGCACTACATTGAACTGCTGTCCGTCTTTTCCTTTCACTTGAAGATTATGTCCTTGAGGTTTGTTTGAGGCACAGGGATCTTTATCGTCGGATCGCGATCGAGCCCCGACCATGTCCGAAGGAGCCCATCGTCGCCGGTGGTAACGAGCTTCATCCCGTCGGCGGTGAAGGTCACCGATCGCAAAGCGAAGTTGGACACCCGGACCTTTGTGAGTTCGACGCCGGTCTTGCTATCCCATATTTGCCAGTCGCCGATGTCATTGCAGGTCGCGACCCTGCTGCCGTCTGGAGAAATATCGGCGCCAACGATTGCCTGCCCAGTGTTACCTCTGAACTCTTGCAGTTTCTCCAGGGTACCGGTATCCCATAACACCGCTAATCCATCCCCGCCGCCGGTTAGGATCTCGCGACCGTCGCGAGAAAAAGTGAGCGAAGACAGGAACAGGTGATGCGCCCTACTGCGGCGCAACTCCTTGCCCGTCATCGGGTCGCACGAAACGATGTACCCTGTTTCAGTGGCTCCAATGAGATGGCTGCTGTCTCGGGTTAGCCACATTGCGTTGAACTCGCGAGTCGTACCCGTCCACAGTACGGCGCCTGTCGATCCGGAAATTCCGCGCCAATCGCCGTCCTTTCCGAGCACGGCAAACACCTTCGAATCGATTCCGCAAGCAAGATTCTTTGCGGCGACCGATATGCGGATCGGAGGCGATGCCCCACCAATCGAGCAGACATCGGTGCTACCGGCAGGCCCAGGCGTCAGGCACCAGAGCCGGTTGTAGGTGAAGCTTTTCCCTCCGCGTGGGATAGGAATGCTTTGCATGGGTAAGAGATCGGGATCGCTGAGACGGTCGATAAACGAACGCCCGTGGGTAGCGATCCGAAGGGCTCCCTCCCCGTCGGCGGCAATGGTTTGAGGCGCACCGACGATGCCCTGTTCGTGCATCGAGATGTTCAACAAGCGAACACTGGAGGAGCCACCTACCCAGAGCGAGTCTTGACCCGATGGGGAGATCGATTTCAGGTCGGATCGAACCGCCAACAATCGTCCGCCGGGAATCTCGCGGATCGTGGCGAGTCCATCGGAGGTGATGCAAATCAGCGTCCGATCGTCAGGCGAGATTGCGATCGACAGGGGGGCGACGACCCCGGTATCCAGGGAGTAAAGGTCGCGCCGATGGTCCAGATCGCGAAGCCTTAGCACGCCCAACTCGTCGCGGTAAGCCAAAAGCTTGCCCGATTCGGATAGAGTCACTGGCGAGGTGCCGCTCGGATTTGCGATGTCGTCTACTTCACGATTCGTCAATCCATCCCAAACGGCCAACCGCTCGTTCGCATCGGCGCGGGCCCCGACCGGCGGTCGGTGGTCGCGAAAGACATATCGACTCCCGTCCTTGGACACGATCGGCAAAAGCACATCGGGATCTCCGCGGTCTTTGGGTTCGATAGGCCGCGGATTCTTGTAGAGACATCGACCGGTGGTCGCGTTCCAACCTGTGAACATTCGGTCCTCGTTTTTGGTAACGCTCCTCTCTTCCATCACCACGACATCGGATTGGTCCCGATGGGAGACTCCCCTGATGACGTAGCCGGGAGTTCCGATGCGAGATACCTCCTTGCCGCTTTCGAAATTCGTGATGGTTGTTGGGTCGTCGATTGGCTTGGTTCCGTTAAACTCCGCCACCGATAGAAATCCTGCCTTGGAAGCCATAATTGTGCGGGCGTTAATGTCGGCACCGGCGAGAACTCGCTTGGATCTACGGTCGACGACCGCGATGGTCCTTGCGAGTCTGTCCACCACGCAAATCTGACGCCCGTCTTGGGACATTATTCCGAACTCGTCCTTACCCGGCGCCGAGTAGTCGAACGTATACTCCTCGACTGCGTCGTGCAGGCGACCCATCCAGAAATTCCATTCGAAGCCGCGGTGGGGGTTCGAGCGGGAACGTTCGAGAACGGCAGCCATGCCCGCTTGGTCTCCGCTGGCTTCCAAGAGGCTGAGGCTATTCATTTGAGCGACGTAAAGCTCGTACTCCAGAGCGGACTTCGCATCAATCGCGTCTTCCCGCTCCCGAAAGGCAAGCACCGCCATTCCCGCGATGGCGCCTCCTACGAGCGCGGCGAGACCGATACCGCGAACGAGACCGCGCCGGAAGGATTGCGTCTGGCGCACCAGTTCCTGGTTGGGCATGCTCGCCTCGATCCAGGCACGGCTGAAAACGTGGTGATAGATTCGGTTTCGGGTGACAAGTCGAGCGCCCTGAGACCGCAGCAAGCCCGACAGCTTCAGCACCACCGCGACGCGGTTCGCCTCGTCATCGGCGATAGACCCGCCCTTCCAAGTGCGCTCATACGCGCTGAGGAGATTGGCACGGTACTTGTCGGGATCGGCCGATTGCTCGGCGTCCCACAGCACCCGGTTCGCGACATCGGCCAGGTTCAGGTTCGTTTCGAGCGCCTTTGGTCCGAAGTAGAGTCTTTGGACAAGCGCGTCGACGTCGCGCTCCTCCTGGATTCGAGTGTCGGCCGCGATCTCGCGGCATAGGCTCTGAGTAAGGAACGGCTGTCCGTTTGTCCAATAGTGAACCCGCCGGGCGAGCCGGTCGCCGGCAGGGCCAAGCGCAGGTCCGAAGCGCTGGACTTCTTCCGGCGTGAAATCTTGGAGCCGAATCCTTTCGCCGATGTTGAACGGTGTGACCGTAGGATTGCGGACGAGGTCGTTCGGCACCGCGACTCCGATGAGGCAAAATGTGAGGCGTTGGCAACTCTTGTCGTGGACCCGGCGGTTGTAGCACTCGCGGATGCCGGCGTAGAACTCGTCAGTGTCGAACGGCAGGTTGCGGGTGCCGTCAATCTCATCGACGAATATTACGATCGGGTCGCTAATCTGCTCGAGCACGACCTCGCGAATTGCGCCGAAGAAGCGCTGCATCGGGTTCAGGTCGGATCGATTCTTGAAGTACTTGAGGGCTTGGGGGGTGAGACCGAATGCTCGGCCTACCTCGCCGGTCAGGCCGGCGTACCACTGCTCGGCAGTGATGTTCTGCCCGATCTGCGTGAGATCGATGAAGGCGGTTTGGATGCCGCTCGCGTTGAGGCGGTCGATCGTGCGTACCGAAAGCGAGGATTTGCCCATCTGGCGCGAGTTGAGCACGTAGCAGTACCGGCCGGAGCTCAGGTGCCGCAGCAGTTCGCTATCGGCTAATCGCTCGATGTAGCTCTCCGAATCCAGTGGAAGCGTGCCGCCGGATACAAAGAAATCAGGGGCGATTTCGATCATGCACTCACATTAAACGCGATTTAAGCGGGTAAGTGCCCCATTTAGTCGCCAACTTGCGCGCACAATCGAACGGTTTGACTCATCGAACCACAGGAGAAGGCATGCGGCCATGACCGCTTGTTGCCGGTCGTCGAGGCAAAGGTGAGAAAGTAACTGGGCAGCGCCGCAAAGCGGGGGCTCGACCATGCGACAGGTGAAAGAAGGGCCGACCGTCCGGGTGATCTGAACCTTTACGATCTTTCCACCTGAGTCGGTCATGACTCCATTTTTCATGCGCGTATCAGAAGCGGGCGACGATGAATTCCACGCCGTGGGGCGTCACTCATTCGATAAGATCGTGAAAGTCTTGACTGGGACACCGAGCAAGGGCTGTTCTGGCCGTCAACCGGATACTATCAAAGCTTGAGTTCCAATCCCCCACTCGGTAAGCCGCCTGCCGGAGGTCCGGCCTATCGGGTCTTGTCCCAGCGAAATTTTCTGCTGTACTGGCTCGGCCAGTTCGTTTCCATGGTCGGTACCTGGATGCAGCAGCTCGCGCTGAGCTGGGTGGTGTTGGGCCTGACCAAGGATGCTTTCGCGCTCGGCACGGTGAACTTTGTGGGCGCCCTACCGCCCGCGATTCTGCTGCTTTTCGGAGGGACGGTGGCAGATCGATTCAACAAGCGAAAGGTGTTGATCGTCTCCCAGTTCATTTTCATGCTGGGCGCGTTCGTCTTGGCCTGGCTGGTCCACGGTGGGCACATCCAGATGTGGCAAATCTTGGCGATGGCGGTCGCGATGGGGATCACCCAGGCGTTCGATATGCCTGCCAGCCAGGCCTTGGTGCCCGAACTTGTCGAGCCAAAAAGCATAAGCGCCGCGGTGCAGCTCAACCAAGCGACGTTTCATGGGTCGCGATTCATCGGTCCTCCACTAGCCGGCTGGCTCATCGCCCAGTTCGGAACCTATGCCGGCTTTCTTATGAATGGCTTGAGCTTTATCCCGGTGATCGGCACCCTGTTCGTCATTCGAAGCTTGCGTCCCGGTTCACCCCGTCCTCGAACGGAAACCACCTTGGACTCGATGAGGGCGGGCTTTGCATACGTCAAAGCTCACCACTTCGTGCTCGACCTGATGGCGATTACCGCGATCACCACGATTCTGGTGTTTCCAAATATGGCGATTTTGATGCCGTACTACGTCAAAAACGTGCTGCATCAGAACGCGGCGGCGATGGGTTCGGTGATGGGCGCCTCTGGGCTGGGCGCGTTCTTCGGCGCAATGACCCTTCTGGCAGTGAAGCCGCACGGCAGGCTTCGGCGGATCGCGATCGGTATGTGGGGCATTACGGTCGGCATGTCGACCTTGTGCTTTTGCGGCTTCGTGCCGCTCGGGCGCCTGGGCTCGCTCTCGGCGAACCTGGCGGTGGTCTGCTGTGCGGCTGCGGTCCAAGGATTTTCGATTTCGTCCACGCTAGGTATGGTCGGCTCGATCGTCCAGCAGGTTGTTCCCGATGAGCTGCGCGGCCGTGTGAGCAGCTTGCAGGGTCTGGTGTTTTTCGGGATCATGCCGTTCTCGGGGTTGTTGATGACCAAAATCGTGGACTTTGTGGGTATGCCGACCGTGCTGGGGGCGGCGGCAGGGTGCTATGTCGTTGCCTCAACGATCATCTTCAGACGTCTCGGACGGGACGAAAGCCGCGAGGCGATCAGCGTCGCGTGATTCAAGCACAGTCACTCTCAGCGCTTCTTTGCCAGCTTGCGAGCCCGCGCCTTCATTGCTGCCGTTCCAGATTCAAGCGCGTGTTTGAGGCGAGTTTCGTAGGCTGGACTAAGGTTTGGGTCTTGATGCGCCAGGTCGTGGAGGCCTTGCAGACTCATGGTTCGAACAATCGAACTCGCCGAGTGATCGAACCATCGGGTGAGGCAGCCGGCCATAATCGCTCGTTGCTCGTTGTCGAGTGCGACGTGCGACACCAGTTGGGCGGCGTGCCACTGAACCTCCTTCTGGTCGCTGTCTTTAACCGATCGAACGATTTGTTCGGCGTAGGGTTGAACGAGGTAGCTGTGCTGGCGGCCGATTATCTCCAACAAGTTGGCACATCCTCCCCTGACGAGCGGCGACGGATCGGTGAGACCCTCCACAAGATCCTCGATGCGACTCGGGTCGTCCAACACGAGCGCCAGCGCCTCCGACGTCCACCCCAGGTTTCGCATGTCGCCGGCAAGGATCAAATGACGGATATGGGACTTGGCGTCACGTTGAGTCATGGACTGGGTCAGAGGACGTAGACGGAGCTAACGTATCGAACTTGCCAACCGTGACGAGTTCGAGAGAGTAAGAAGCGGCACCGCCCGACATGCATGCTCCATGGGAGGCCCATCTCTACCAGGCAAAGGTTCCCGTCAGGGGAATAGGAAGGCAGGTCAACCTTGGCAAATGCTCCCACAGTCTTAAATCGAGGGTCCTGCTTTGCTTTCGGTTCCACATCATGGAACCAAGAGCCGCCCTTATCCGAGATCAGTATCCGCAAGTCCCATTTGTAACTCCTTATGGGATGAACCGCTGGTGGCCTATACCTGCCGTGAGCGGGGACTTGGCTTTGAATCGCTGTCAACTTGGACAGATTCGCGCTCGCGTCGGCGATTTCATCCCTTCGATTCCCCTTCCTTGCCCGGGCAACCTGATCTCGAAGACTGTCAATTTCACCTAGGAGACACTCGGAAAAGCTTGCTCGTTTGGTCGACGCAAATTGGGTTCGCAAGACGACATAACCCTTGCTGCTCCAACCCATGTTCTTCCATTTGCCGGCGTTGAAAAACTCGAGAAGTGCGGTTTGGACGGCATTGCGGTCATCCATGTTTTCGCGAGGAGTCGACCTTGAGATAGAGGCAAAGCCGGCCGGGCAATTCGTGAGTGCCAAAAGTAGAAACATCGCCGCGAGCACGAGTTGCGAAGACCGACGGAGGGCCATGCTCAATTATACGAAACGGTCTGCCTGACCGGCGATGAGCAGTAGGAGCGCTCCCAGGCATCCGAACGCAATCGGCGACAGTGCCGAATCCCAGAGGCTCGAAGTGCCTCGCCAAAGGTAGCGCAGGACCAACTTGGCAGTCCCCGCGCGAACATCCAGAACTGTGTGAATGTTGAAGTTCCGAAGCATGTCGTTACCTAGGAGGCCCTCGATGCCTGTGGGCAACTCCATGAAGCGAGATGGGATTTCACTATCGAGCAGAATTGTATTGCGCCCCAGTAGTCTCATGGCACTATCTCCCGAACGATGCTACTCAGCCTTCATCGCCCCGATTGCCGACGTTGAACTCGCAGCGATCTTCGAAATAGGGCAGTTCATGACTGCCAAGCAACCGATAAGCTTAACCGCCAACCTCAAGCAGTGACAGCCCGTCAGAGGCTGCGTGCATCTTCGAGCCAGTCGTCGAATTCCTCTGGCGTGAACGTGAGGACAAGACCAATCTCCGTCGTCTCTGGGCCAAATCTTTCTAAAAAGAACGTTCGGAGGCTTTTTTGCCGATCGGCTGAATTAAGGCCACGGAAATCTCTTCTCACGATGTAGCCTGTGATGTTTGATCCAGGACGTTCTCGCTTAACGTCGAAGCTTTCGCCGTTAGCGTGGTCGGTAATCCTTTCGAGCTCTTGGATTACTCGATCGACATCCAAGTGAGGCGCATCGGCTTGTCCTAGTCCAGCCATTTCATCTCTCCGTACTTCAAGACCTCATTAGCGATATCTATCATCGCAACTCCATTTTCCTTCAGCATATCCTTCGCCTTCTGGTGTCGTGCAACACGGTTGAAGTGCGACCTTAGCTTTGCGCCAGAGCAATAGCGATGATTATTGCGCCAGAGAATCGCCATATCATTAATGGACGCCCTCAGTTGCTCAATCCGTTTCATAGGCATCCGGCGAAGGTAGGCGTCGCTCAAGGCGGATAGATCGTGCCGAGCATCGAAGTCAGGTGCGACCCTTACGAGATAGGCTCGGAACATGCACTCAACGGCAAGACCGGCTGCCAAGTGAGCCGCCAAATAATCGCCTCGTCCATGCGCGTTTGTCGCCTCAACAAACCGTTCGCCAGCGGCCTCTCGATAGTCCTGAGCGTCAAAACGCATCTTCAAGAGGTTACCTGCAGGGACGCTGACCTGTCACCCGGACCGTCAGACCGCATGGATTGACCTCTTCTTCGGTTAAGAAGAGGTCAAGATGCACTCTTGAACTGGGATGCACCAATTTCGCGCGTCTGGTCTCTCAATTATTTGAGAGATCGAAGGCGCCGGAGGCCGAATAATATTAGGTGAGCTGAACCGCTTAGGTTCAAAATCTGGAGACCTCGACGAGAATCGAACCCGTGACCTCTTCTTTACCAAAGAGGAAATTGCGGGTACAACCGCTCGATTTCGAGTCTATCAACGTCTCCAGACGTCTCGCATTATATCCCTCAACTGAGAGACCTTTGAGAAACCAACCTGGGTTTTCGCGCCTCGATTCGGGCGTCCGTAGCGAGCTAATTCACTTTGGGTTGAAAAAACTCCGCCCAGCTTTTTTGCTCCGGTCCTGCGCCTCTTTGCGCTGGCAACTTTCATTGAAAAGGTTTACTTTAAAGAGCCTGCCCATCGCATCAGGGCAAACGATACGAAAAAACAAAGTATCGCGACTCCAAGAGATGACCATCCTACGACCGGGTCCATAGCGCTTCTTTCAAGCATGGGGACTCCATAGAGATTGAATTCAGCCGGTCCAAGGGCGCAAATTCCTAAGACAGCTGCCAAGTACGCGGCGGCTTTGCAGAGACCATAGGGGCCTTTCATGTCGAGTGCTCGCTTAAGTTACTGGTATATGGCATGCGTCGTTATTCCTCTGCCCCTTGCATGTAGTCTGCCGGCGCAATGAATCAAGTGCTCCTTGCGTGGAAGCCCTCTTTCTGACATTAGATTGGGCCGCCGTTGAACACAGCTATGGATACCACCTTTTGATGGGTCCATAGCCCTTGCCTTTTTGAGGTTCGCAGGGTTGTATAGCATATACAGAACCCCAACAGTGCTTGTAATATGGTTCCCGGGCGGCTTGAGGAATGCACCCACCACCTTGGTTTTGATCAGTTCCTTTGTAGTGAACGGATCGAGCAATATATATTCCACTAGAGACCAAAAATGCAGCTTCGGCGCAAGCTGTGGGATTTGGAGCTCCCTTGCATTCGCATTCAGCCTCAACGCCGGTAGCGCAGCCCTTCGCTATGCGTTCGGTGCAAGCTATCAGGGCGTCATCGCAGCAAAGATGCCCGCCCAACTCGGTGTACCCGGCACCGTAATGTGCCTCAAGGCATCGATCGTGAACTCGACAACATTCATCAGTCGCGTCTTGGGAGAGGACTCCCCAGGCTGGATTGCGAACATTGGCGCTTCCGCAATAAGCTCCGTAGCCAAAGCCAGGTCCGAGGGAGCGGTTCCAACCTATATACGGGAGGTGGTGGTATGAAGCTATGCAGCCCGGGCCCCAAGCCGCAGAGCCCGGGGCATTTCCACTCGGATCGGTGTACGTTGTTGGATTGTTGAACGCATAGGAATAGGGATGTTCACCCGCCAGCATCTGCTCCATGCGCACCTGGGTGATAAATCGTGCTTCCCCGGTAGCGTACGCGCGCCGACCAGGATTTCCATTCTTCATTCGTTCAAATTGTTCCATCTGTCTCTTCCTGTTCTGCTCGTTGATCTCCATGATTCTTGATGCGGCTCCGTGTGGCCGTATTGGATCCGGAAGCCGAAACGGCAAAGCAACCGGCTCGGTCCATGACGAACCGTCTGTTGAGAACTGAACGCCGGCACCTGCCAATGAGTTCAGTAATTGCACCTTCGCGTATCCGCCCAAACCCGAACGGGCCATGGCCTTCCCAACTTCGCACTTTTGTTGGGGCGTCAGTTCCGAGAGCCATCCCGGCCATTTGTCTCGCCAATTCACGTTGGGTGGCCTTTCGATAAGGTCTTTCTCCAAGTCCAGGTGTTCGCCTGCAAACGTGAAGGTCAATATCAGGGCTTTATCAATGCACCCCCTGACAGAATCTCCAGAAGACCTCGGATCGGATCGGACGATCTCGGCCAGATCTTCTGCAAGGGCCCATTCCTCGGATAGTTTCTCACGCAGAATTGCGAAGATTTCATCAGCGCGAGTCAGAACCTTCGTGCTCTCTACGAACACTTCGGCAAGGAGCATCGCCATGGCGACCGACTCCCATCGGGTAGGCGGCTGATATCCCTTTGATGCTGCAATCGATAGCTGCTCCAGTGATTTGATCCGATCGTTTTCCAACTCAAGAGAATCAAAGCCCCTCGACCGAATCAGGTCGTTCACACGGAAATCGAGCACGAAGGATTGAATGCGCTGCACCTGACCGTAGCGAACTGAATCGGAAAGATCGTCCAAGACGCGGTAGTCCTCGATCCCTTCTACCAATTCCAGCCAAACATGCGCTAACTCGTGAGCGAAGGCTGCCTCATGTATCCGAGCCGAGTCAAAGAAGAGAAGGATGCGGTTCGGGTCGCTTGCTGAGTCGACGGAGTGACTGAATGGCATCGCCTGATCGGGTCTCAGGTGTGGCACGGTGTCGAGCGGCACGAAGTCCTTTGGTGTGCATGCGTGCAATTCCTGAAGCATGTCCTGAAGCTTCTGACTGAGATTTTGCGGAATTGAAACCGGATAGAGATCCCTCGGATCGCTCTCCTTCTCGGTTCTGCCGAGAGTCATAACGCTTGGTGCATAGGTATGACCGTCTACAACCCATTTGATTCCGTGCGCGTTCGTAAGGGTAGCGCCGATAGGAGGCAATCCCTGGCGAACTGCCACGAAGTTGTTGCGTTCCTTTAGGCTAGCCAAGTCAAGGTCAACAGCGGCGGAGATTGAAAGACTCTGGTCAGCCATCTCTTCTCCATTGGTCGTGGTTAGCGTCATCCGCCTGAGAATTCCGCTCCGATCGTCCGTCTGGCGAGTTTGGCCAAATTCGATCAACAAGGGCTAGTCCGTCGTAAACGTAGGTCGTGATGCGGTCAGTGGACATATACAATCCGACCTCCATCCGACCGCTTGACTTTGATGGATCGGTGGAGTACACGTAGCCAGGAAGCAGATGCGCTTCGCCTTGGTTCAGAGCCCGAAATACGGTCGGCGGGCTCTGAAACCTGGCTCGAAAGGCTCTGGCGAACGCCTCGCCAGACTGGTAGTTAGCCGCCAACGAGATATCAATAATTGGTCGGGTTCCAAGGCTGAGCATTCCTGCTGCCCGCTCAAGTCTCACGCGGCGCATAAAATCGCCAAGCGACTCACCCATTGCGGCGTAAAACACGCGGCGGATGTGCGTGACCGAATAACAAACGGCATCGGCGAGCCGAACCTCCGTCAGGAGTTCGTCCCGATGGTCCAAGACCCGACGAATCAGATCTTGAACGAGTGGATCCTGTTGTAAGTTTCCGGCGTCCATCCGCTATCCATTCTAAGATGCTTTCGCCGAGAGGACCTGACCGAATTGTCCATTTTGAGAAAACTGGGTCGCTAAGCGCTGATGGCCGCCGGTTGGAATATGTACCAGCCTGCCGCTCGAAGAGTCCATCAAAGTGCCGGAAGGCCATGTTGAAGTCGTAGCTATTTTCAAATCGGATGGCTAGTGACAGTCCAACAACAAATAGACCCGAACGCCAAATTCTGATCGCGACAGGGGCTCAGAGACTCCGGGCATCTTCGAGCCAGTCGTCGAATTCCTCTGGCGTGAACGTGAGGACAAGGCCAATCTCCGTCGTCTCCGGGCCAAATCGTTGTACGAAGAACGTTCGGAGGTTCTTTTGCCGATCTGCTGAATTAAGGCCACGGAAATCTCTTCTTACGACATAGCCGGTGATGTTTGATCCGGGGTGTTCTCGCTTAACAGCGAAGCTTTCGCCGTTGGCGTGGTCGGTAATCCCCTCCAGTTCTTGAATCACTCGATTGACGTCCAGGTGAGATGCATCGGTTTGTCCTAGTCCTGCCATTTCATCTCTCCGTACTTCAAGATCTCGTTCGCGATATCGATCATCGCAATTCCATTTTCTTTCAGCATATCCTTCGCCTTCTGATGTCGGCCGATGCGGTTGAAGTGCGACCTTAGCTTCGCACCAGAGCAATAGCGATGATTATTGCGCCAGAGAATGGCCAGAATCACGGCTACATGACCGAATTCTCATCGCGCCGGTTGCCGAAATCGAACTCGCGACGACCTCCGAAATTGGACGGCTAATGGCTGCCAGCAGGCCGAAGAAACGGAGGGCCAACCTTTAAAGCGACAGGATGTTGACCGCGTTGGCTGGAACTTTTGGAGCGGTTCGAGATATCATATCTAACGGAGGTTCGTCTTCCGGGGTGCTCGAAAGACCACGCCGGTGTGGCTTACCTTCTTTTCTTTTTCTCGCCAGGGATCGGTCACCAGAAAGACTGAATCTGAGTTGTAAGTTGAACCATCCTCAGATTCTCGCCGAAAGTGGGCGACCAGCGGCTTTATTCGGTCTCCGACAAGTGACGACACGTCAGCTCTAACATCAGCGTCGATACCGATCCTCGGTGCGCGATAGCTCTGGGCGATGCAGTGGATCACCACATCGGCGGCTTGAACCGGGTAGGACATATCTGATCCAACAAAGAAGGGAGTTGGGATGATCAGGCTTGCGTGCTCACGGCCTCGCTCGTGGGCGACGAAGTATCGTTCCAGCTTTCGCATGAATCGCCGGTCGTCGGTTCGGTCGGTTTCGTCCATCACGATCATGCCCATTTCACGTCTCTCGTCGAGGAAGTAGTAGAAACGCTCGAAGAGAAATGTAATGTCCTTTCGAACCAGCTCTGGGTTGGCGGTGGCTGGAGGTCGCCCGGTCCCGCGGGGGATCATCGAACCAAAGACTTTGGCATCGAAATTCTTTAGGCTGCTGAAAAGCAGTCTCACAAACGCTTGCGACGCTTGTCCGTATGCGCAGAGACCTCGGCGAGTTGGGCTGCTTCCACGGGCGGTCGCGGCTAAGAACTGCCGGCAAAGCTTTCGGCGTTCGGCCGAGGGGATCTTGGCTTCATACTCAGCCCACTTGAAGCGGTCTTTCCGAAGCAACTTGACCGCCTTGATCTCAGAGCCGTAGTTGTGGAGGTAATCGCCGAAACAATTGAGCTCCAGGCGTTTCATGTCGTCTGTGAACGCGCCGACCGCGTTATCGCGAAGGCAAATGCCGCCGCGAACTTCATAGGGGAGGCTCTTGTGGTCGTGACCACTTTCATCCATGAACAACAGATAGCTCATTCGAGCCCAAAGTATGGCCGCCCACAGCCGGGTTGATCAGCTCAGCGTGGTCAAACCGATTCCTGTCGTCGTTCTTGACTTCTTCCATGGTTTAGAAGAGGTCGGTTGGCCTATTTGAACTCAGGACGGCCGATCCAGTGCCGAAGGTCTCTCAGTTGGTCTCTCAGTTATTTCGGAGACCTAATGGATCCCAGACCGAATAATATTAGGTGTGATGAACCGGTCAGGTTCAAAATCTGGAGCCCTCGACGAGAATCGAACCCGTGACCTCTTCTTTACCAAAGAAGTGCTCTGCCGCTGAGCTACGAGGGCGTTTTGATGGTGCGGACACCGGTTGGGAATTATAGAAGGTTTGGGGCGGCGGTTGCCACGCCGCGTTCAGGTTTGGCGCCTTCCGGATTATCGCGACGAGAGGGCGTCTCCTGCATCGGAGGCACCGCGTTCTGGTGGGGAGTGTAGGATTCGAACCTACGAAGGCATCGCCGACAGATTTACAGTCTGTTCCCATTGGCCACTCGGGCAACTCCCCAGACGGAGGGAGAGGATACCACAAGAGGCAGGCGTTTGGCGTTTGGCTTTAGCGGGGACGGTATTCGGCTAGGGCCGGTATTGCGGCTCCGATCCGGAAAACCGTAAGACCGCAATATCGTTCCATTCGCTTCCGCCCCGGCCCAATTACCAGTAAAAGTGCTGGATGCGTTCCGCGCGGGCCATTTCGCTCGCAACTTTTGAACCGGTTAACCGACAACTGAAGCTGAGGGTTGATTTATTGAACACGTTCACTAGGTCTTCGGCTGTTGGGAGGTTTTCGGTGCGGCAGAGTTTTACGGCTAAGGTTCTGATTGCGGCTGCGGCCACGGCGCTTGCTCCAGGTTTGCTTCTCGTAGGAGTGCTTGTCACGGGCTTGATTTCACCCAGCCAGGAGACTTTGGCCGCGCTTGTCTTAGCCACCTTCTTAGTTTCGGCTGCGTTTACCGCACTGTGTGTCCGAACCCTCCTTCGCCCGATCGAAGACCTCTCTCGGTTTGTGAAGATTTACCTGTCGACGGGGGAGATCGCCGATCTGCCGCAGGAGATCGAAGACGACTTCGGTCGGCTGATGTCCGATGTCCGGGACACCGTGCTTCGGTTCGACCACTCCAAGAAGGAACTTGCCGAGGCAGGGAAAGTCGACGTTCTTACCGGGCTGAACAATCGCCGCTTCAGCGCCCAACGCCTTCAGCAGGATCTCGCCCGTGCCAACCGGGCACGCACTCCGGTGTCGCTGATCGCAGTCGATATCGACGACTTCAAGCGGATCAACGACAAGATGGGCAGCGCGGTCGGCGATGCCTGCCTCTGCCACTTCGCAGGACTGGCGAAGTCCTGCATCCGCGAGGGTGACTGGATCTCTCGCTGGGGCGGCGACGAGTTCCTGATCCTTCTGTGGGATGCCGACGCCCACCACGCCGAAGCCGTTATCAACCGGATTCGCCAGAAGCTGGCCAAGTCCCAGGAAGCCATGGAAGCCGGCATTCGGCTCAGCGCCAGCTTTGGCTTCACCACCCACTCGCCGGGCGATCTAAACTTCGAGCTTTTCACCAAGGCGGATTCCGCGTTGTCGCGGGC